>OGQE01000338.1_pt1 | contig 55185 bp, 51 predicted proteins | sample 1553131 | NCBI WGS metagenome assembly OGQE01 (sample SAMEA2579929, study PRJEB22360) | human gut metagenome | biome: human gut; feature: human-associated habitat; material: faeces | place: Denmark | collected 2008/2010
AGTTCGTTCCTACAGAGGAAGAGGACATCAAGAAACTGGCTGACGCTCAGGGCAAAACTGTTGAGCAGATCAAAGCAATCATCGATGGACTTCATGAGTTCAACCCAATGATGGGACACCGTGGATGCCGTCTGGCAGTTACATATCCGGAGATTGCTAAGATGCAGACAAAAGCTGTAATCCGTGCAGCTATCAATGTACAGAAAGCGCATCCGGACTGGACAGTAAAACCAGAGATTATGATTCCATTGGTTGGAGAGATCAAAGAGCTTAAATACGTGAAGAAATTCGTAGTTGAGACAGCTGACGCTGAGATCGCTGCTGCAGGAAGTGACCTGAAATACGAAGTTGGTACAATGATCGAGATCCCAAGAGCTGCTCTTACAGCTGATGAGATCGCGAAAGAAGCTGACTTCTTCTGCTTCGGTACAAACGACCTGACACAGATGACATTCGGATTCTCTCGTGATGATGCAGGAAAATTCCTGGATGCTTACTATGATGCTAAGATCTTTGAAAACGATCCATTTGCAAAACTGGATCAGACAGGTGTTGGTAAACTCATGGATATGGCAATCGCATTAGGAAAACCGGTAAATCCAAACCTGCACGTAGGAATCTGTGGAGAGCACGGTGGAGATCCAAGCTCTGTTGAATTCTGCAACAAACTTGGTCTTGATTATGTATCCTGCTCACCATTCCGTGTGCCGATCGCTCGCCTTGCTGCTGCACAGGCAGCTATTGCTGAAAAGTAATACACCATAGATAATAGGTGTGGAAACTTAATTAGTTTCAATAATAGAACCCCTTACGCAATGAAAGCGTAAGGGGTTTTCGCTATTTTTTTTTCCTTTAGAAGTCATAAAAGTCAAGTGGTGTGTTAAAATGAAAAGAAAAAGGAGTTAGAGAATGTCAAAAACAAAAGAGAATAAATCTGGAACGAATATAGCGAAAAAAATAGTAAAAGAATGTAAAAAAATGGAAGAAGGGATTACAGAAAGTGGAATAGAGATAGAGAAAAACCTAAAAAGAAAATTTGTTAGGAATTTTTCATCCTATTTTTCAAATTACTTTGAGCTAATTACTGGATATAAATTGAAATATGGTAATCTTTTAGATGAAGCATTTGAAAAACTAGAAAAAGATTTGGTTAAAAAATGTAAAAACTATTCGATAGATGTTTTATGTAAATGGTTTAAGGTAGAAAAATGGCAGGATTTGTTTCCAAAAGATTATAAGCAGGTAGATGAATTAAAATTTAAAATGGAAATCTGTGAACTGATAATAAAATTTTTTAAAAATGAAGTAGAGAAAGATAATAAATATAATAAAGAGCGATTGTTGTGTAAAGAGTGTATTTTAAAATTGATGTATTTGGATTACCACAATATTTTTCCGCAAGTAACAGAAGAAGAGCCGAAAAAAGAATTCCCAAGTGATGATTTAGTGGAAGAAATTAGAGAGAAAACTAGAAAAGAACTTAAAAATGAATTTCTTGAGGAACAAAAATCGAGGACTTTAGAAATAAAAGACAAAGAGTCTGAAAAAATAAGAAAACGTATAAAAGAAATAACAGACCATCAAGACGAAAATAAAGATAAAGAACTGAAAGAAATAGAAAGGTTGTGTTTTATTGGAGAATTAGAGCCTGATACGTTAGAACTGTATGATAGGTGTGAAAAGTTGTATAAAAAGAATAAAGACGTTAACATTGACAATGCAGATGAATTTGGAAAATGGGTAGACAAAATAAGGATAGAGTTAAATAAAGAAAAATATGAAAGAAGTAGGAATGAAATGTTTGGGAGAGAGTTATAACAGTATGAAGAGCTGTTATAGCTCTTTTAAATTTCCGTTTTTTTGGTAATTTATAAAACGATATATTTCAACTTTAGAATTATTAACATAATCCTTTTGTAATAGTATACTATCCATATCGCGATAAACAAAAAACTTCATATACAGAGCTTGTCGACCGAAGTATAAAGCTCAGCATATATGTGATACAAAAGAAAGGAGGTAATTTCGATGAAAATTACCAGAATAAAAAAGAACCTTCAAGAAAAGAAGCTTTATGAAGGATACATTGTTAAAGTAGAGGAGGACGATTCAGACGGAATTGTACGTATCTATGTAGAATTAGATGGCTTTGAGGATGAGTGGTTCTACACTTCTTTACAAATGGAAGAGGCAGAAAAAGTAAACTCACGATTTAATCAGTTTTTGAGACAATGGGTGTATTTGATGTGATGGACAACTTTGAGCTGAAAGAACTGGAAAACGTAGAGGTACTCGCAACTCTTCAACAAGGACGGAACGGGTATTTTTATGTGAAGCAGTTGTATCTCAAAGAGTCAGATGATGAAAACGATTATGGAGAAGAGTAATGGAAAAAATCTTTAAAAAATTACAAATGCTCTTTGAAAAAGAGATAATATCTCTTGTACATAACTCTGACAATGAAAGGTTACTAATAGTGGCAGGGGGGATAACTCCCCTTTGCCAAAGCTATTCGGTTTTAAGAAAGGTATTTTTTGAAAGATTTAAAATCTTCTTAAATACAGCTCAATTACAGACACTCATAGAGTTTTTGGAAATCCATCCGCTGACAGATGACACTGTGTATGAGTCTGCTTGCCGTATTTACAACGGAAAAGACTGCTTGGCTTATGAGCTGAATAAAGATACGGAGGAATGTATTGTAATTACACCAGAAGAAATCAACATTAGTAACGTTCCAAACGTGTATTTTAAACATGCTGCGGATTTCGAAAACCAAGTTGAACCTTCATGGGACGTAGAACCAAAAGATATTTTTTCCTATATTCATCACCATTTCAACTTGAAGAATGAAAAACAGGAGAAACTTTTGGTGTTGTATCTTGTGACTGCCTTTTTCGGGTTACAAATTTCACATAGTTTACTTATTTTAACAGGAGAAAAAGGTTCATCTAAAAGTACCACAATGCGGAAGCTTGAAAAATTGATAGACCCTAAAAGGAGTGATTTGTGCGGAATACCAAAAGGAACAGACGGGTTGGAACTTCGATTGGCAAATACATACTTCGTTTGCTTAGATAATTTGTCAAGTATCAATCGAAACATTTCAGATACAATAGCCAGAGCCGTTACAGGCGGCTCTGTGACAAAACGTGCCCTATACCATAACACCAAAGAAGTCGTGCTAAATATTAAAGCAATGATAGCAATCAATGGGGTTTCTGTGGTTGCAAGGGAAAGCGATTTACTAGACCGCTCTTTGATTTTAGAACTTAACCGTATTTCAGCAAAAAAGATAAAAAGCGAACAGGAGTTGTGGGAAGAGTTTGAACAGGACAGACCGAAAATATTAGGCTGTATTTTTCGCATATTGTCAGAAGCTTTATATGATGATGAGCCAATAACCGTAAAAGAGAAGATACGTCTTGCGGATTTCCACATTGCATGTATCAAGGTGGGCAGAGTTCTTGGAATGACAGATGAAGAAGTATCGGAATTGCTCTGGGAGAACCAAAGAAAAATCAACCGTCATTCCATTGACGAAGATATGGTGGCATGTTGTGTCATTGAGCTTATGAAGAACAAAAAAAGCTATATCAATTCTATGACAGGACTACTGGGGGATTTGAATGAAATTGCCACACAGAATAGTATCATTGGAAGCGTGTTGCCAAAGACTCCAAATCACTTGAGTAACCGCCTGAGTAAAATCAGGAGCAATCTTCAAGCGGAGTATAACATCACATACAACATAGCAAATGTGGGTTCATTCAAGCAAATCACAATAAAAAATTGTGGAAAAGTTTGCGAAAGTTGCGAAAAAGAGAAATTCAAGAAGGAAAAGCAATAATAAACACTCTGTCGCAACTGACGCAAGAAAACGAACTTTTTTTGTAGAGGAAAAAGACGAGAGATAAAGAAAACAGCAAAGAGAAACATAACAAAAAAGGGGAAGCAAAGATGCAGTCTCTGACAGAAGCGTAAGCGGACTGTCAGAAAGACTGCAAGTCCCCTTGTAGGGGATATAGGGGAGAAAGCGGAGCATTAGCTCCGCAATCAATCATCAATAGATTTGTTCAATCACTTGTAAGAATAGGATTTTTGAAATGTATATTATTCTTATGAGTGATTGAAATGAAAGAAAAGGAGGCAGTATGCAGGACAATAACAATGATTTCAATAGAAAAATCGAAGTGCTTTTATTAAAAATGTTATTGGTTCATCAAGTAATCAATCACTCAACCTATAAAAAAGTACGGAAACAGTATGAGGTAAAGGAGTTGAGTTGAATTGGATAATTTGGCATATAAACTCGGTTCAAGAGCAGTAAGCAACCGATACAGGACAAATCAAAATGATAAGGTAAGGGTTTGTTTTTACGGAAGAGTATCTACACAGCATGAAGCACAGATAAACGCATTAGATAATCAGCTTCAATGGTATGAATCTGTTTTAAAAGACCATCCGAACTGGGAGAAAGTCAAAGTATATGTAGATAAGGGAATATCAGGAACACAGGCAAAGAAAAGACATGGATTTATGCAGATGATAGAAGATGCGTCAAAAGGAATGTTTGACCTTGTCTGTACACGTGAGGTTTCAAGATTTGCCCGTAACACCCTTGACAGTTTGGACTATACTAGAAGATTAAAAAACATGGGAGTTGAGGTATTCTTTTACAATGACAATATTTGGTCGTGTGAATCAGATGGGGAACTGAGATTAACAATCATGTCCGCTATGTCACAGGAAGAATCAAAGCATATCAGCGACAGAGTGTTGGCAGGACACAAAACGTCAAGAGAAAAAGGGGTTCTTTTTGGTAATGGAAATATTTTAGGATACAGATTAGTCAAAGGGAAAACGTCAGTAGAAAACACCTATGAAATCATAGAGGAAGAAGCGGAAACAGTTCGGCTGATTTACGACTTGTATCTATCGGGGTTAGGTGTAAAAGCGATTGCAAGCAAATTGATAGAATTGCACCGAAAAAAAGCAAATGGAGAATATAATTGGGAACAGAGTGCCGTCAATCGTGTTTTAAATAACAAGACATATGCAGGGTATATCGGATATAATAAATCTTATACAGCAAGTTTTTTAGACCATAGGAGAGTACCCATTTTAGACCGTTCCCAATATGAATATGTGAAAGGGAATTTTCCACCGATTGTTTCAGAGGACACATGGAATCGTGTGCAAGCCTTGAAAGCGAAAAAGACAATCTGTATTGGAGAGAGGACTCGTGGAAAACCTATGGCAACGGATAAATGGGTGAAAACGCTTGTTTGTGAGTGTGGAAGCACTTATAAAAAATATACATGGCGAGTCAATAAAAACGGAGAGGAAAGTAACGGTTATCAATGCAGAAATCAGGTGGTAAATCGGAAAAGAAGCTTTCATGTGAAAAATGGTTTGGATGGTACTGGTCGTTGTGATGTTCCGTCTATTTGTGAATGGAAACTTGATTTCATGGCAAAAGCAATCTTTCACAGATTATGGAAAAATCAAAAAGAATCCATTACAGAACTGATGGGAACGATTGAAGAAAACTATACAGTGGATAAGGAGGGACATTCAGAACGATATGAAGTAGAAAAGTTGCAAAGGGAGTTAGACAGGCTTCAAAAAAGGAAGAATAATCTTGTTGATATGCGGCTTGATGATATGATAGATGAAATTCAGTATCAGAAGAAATATAGTTTGATTACAGAACGCATTGAGGAAGTGGAAGTTTCTTTGCAGAAACTACAATGTGATGGTAAAGAGATAGAGCCTGTAGATGTGACTGCAGAAATACAAAAGATACAAGAATATCTTGATAAGGCTTGCAACTTGGAAGAGAAACAGATTAGTGGAGAACTGATTGAGGCTATTGTAGAAAGAGTTACTCCAACAGAAGAAGGTGTTTTTAAATGGTATTTAAAAGAGGAAGATTATGACATGGAAATGCAATTTCAAGAAGAACAGTATGTGTTGATGGACAGATTCACCTTAGGATTTGAAGAAGCCAAAGCATATCGGAAGTCTTTTGGAAATTTCATCAGAGCAAAGCAATGGAAAGACTTAGTTGTAGAAGTATATATTAAGAAGTTGTAAAAGCAATTTCGTATAATTGATAATAAGGAATATTGAATATGAATGATAGAGGTAAGGACTAATAGAGCGAGAAATCTATTAGTCCTTTTTTGCGTGTTTTTAGGAGGAAAGAGCATGATTACAGGAGAAGTGAATATGAACATTTGGGCAGTTGGAACAGATGATGGGAAAAGTACTTATGAGATTCGGCGAAAATGGGGAGAGGAGGGAAAGAAAGCATTAGTGATAGAGTTGTACCCGACTATTTCGGTAGAGAACTGTGGAGTATTAGATGTATCGACTATGCACTTGATAAATCATGTGAATGATTTTGGGTGGAAAGAAATGCGGATTGTCAATCTGTATGCAAATGTTATTACAAAGAAGCCGAGTATCAGCGAGTTACAAGAAAACAGTCTTGCGTATATAGAGGAGATTTTGGAAGAGGAGGATATAAAGACATATGATATTGTGATTGCATGGGGAAATTCATTGCTTACACATAAAGGAACAACCAATGTCAAAATAGATTTGTTGTCTATGCTGGAGGAAAAAGGACTGGATAAGAATGTAAAATGTATTTCGGTAGAGGGAATCAGTTTGAAAAGCCTTGGGGTTCATCCGCTCTACTTAGGGTTGCATTATCCAAGAGAGAAATGGAATTTGATGGATTATCCATTAAAAGAAAGTTTAGAAGCCTTAGTACAGAGTGAAAAGCGTGACAAGGCAGAGAAAGGAAAGAAAGTAACGAATACAGCCAAAAAGAAGGGAAAGGCAGAAAAGGGGGAAAGTCATGAACATAAAAATCAAGACGTGGGAAGCGTTGAAAATGTTAAAACAGGTCAATCCGTTGTTGACTAACAATGAGATTCCGTTGGAGATTTTAAACACCGTTGAGGAATTACTTGAGAATAAAGATATAGGAAGAAATGGATATATTTCTATCATCCTGACACCCGTTCAAGATGATACATCAGATATTTTAGAGGAACTGAATCTTGACCATACTTTAGTTCGGATTCCTGACAATAATTTTCTTCAAATCGACATTAAGAACAAAAAGCACCCGATGAATGAAAACAGGAGATGGGTTAGTTATGACTTGGAATTTTTAGACAGACAGGGAAAGGTGTATGCTATCTATTCCATGAAAACGGTAGGAGAGTGAAAAAGATGATTAAAAAATTTTGGACGATTACGCAAAAAGAAGAAATCGAGAAGTGCTGTTCTGAGTATGAGATTCCGCAGGATATCATAGCAGAGATGTTCAGAATTATTCATATTTTAGACGAGAACTACGGTGTGGACAGAACGTTAGAGTCTGATGGTGGATATGTGGCTTTGCTTGTGGAAGAAAACTATTCAGAGGACTACGGAACGATTTTGAAAGAACATAATTTGAAAAAGAGTTATGCAGAGTTTCAAGATATTTTTCCTATAACAGAAAAAATAGAATGGTGTTCGGATTTATACATAGTGACGAATGATTATGGAATTACAATCATATATCCGCATGAGAGATAATAAAAGGAGAGAACAAACTTAGAAGTGCGTAGGTTCTCTCTTGAAATATCAATTATTTACTTGGGGGAATGTATTCTAATAAGTCATGTAAATCACATTCTAAGGCATAACAAAGTCGGGAAAGGACAGCAATATCTAAACGCTGAATAGAGCCATCATAATAGTGTTTGAGTTGGGTTCTCTGCATTTCTGCACGAAAAGATAACTTGCTCAGGGAAAGTCCTCGTTCTTCCATAATTTCTTTTAAATGTAATTTGACTGTGCCAAACTCCAAATCGTTCATGTCAAAATCCTCCTGCTTATATCATATTTGATTTCTATTGCTATTGTAAGCGGTGGATATATATGGTATTATTATAGTGTAGATATATACCGTAGGAGGAATAGATGATGAAAAAAGAAATAAAAGAAAAACCTAAAAAAGAAAAATTAAATTTCCCGAATATGGATTCATTACAGCCTGTAGTAAATATTATCAATGAGGCGTCTATTACTTTGGGAGATCCAACGAGAACAATTAAAGATTCACCTTTAGTTGAAGTTTTTGCGGCGGCACTTGGAAGCGGAAGTGGGGCAGGTGTATCTTTTATGGCATTGTATGGTTTAGGAACAGTAGGTTTGTCAGCGGCAGGTATAACATCAGCACTTGCAGCAGGTTCTATTGTAGGTGGAGGTATGGCAGCAGGTGTGTTGGTTTTAGCGGCTCCAGTTGCAGGGTTAGCAGGTGTTGGCGTTGCAGTTGCAAAACAAATCAAGAAGAAACAGTTGCGTCAAGAAAAAAAGAGATTATATGCAGAAGCCAAGAAGAAATATCCATTGATATTAGAAGCAAACAAAAATATCCAATTAGATGAAAATGCATCACAGGAAAGAAAAGATATTTTGAAAGGCTTAGAAATTATGCTGAAAAAGGTAATAGATGAATTAGAAGCAGATTTAATTATGTAAAACAGGGGGAATGAAAATGCCAGAACCATGTTGGTATTGTAGAGGAACGGGGACTGTAGAGTGTGATTATTGTCAAGGTATAGGATTTTCAGACGGAAGTTGTCCTGCTTGTTCAGGAGAAGGACGTCATACTTGTCCTGAATGTAATGGCTCAGGTGTCATAAGAGATGAGGATGAGGAAGACGACGAAGACTTTGATGATGAATTTTAACTTAAATAGAGAGAGCAATATAATTTCGAGCATATAGCAATACGTTATATGCTCTTTTATCAATTTAAAGAGGCGAGAGGAAATGAGAAAATATTTAAAAGGAATATTGATGATTTTTACGGTCATGCTCATAGGAGTATTGGCAGGGTGTTCTAATTCCAAAGAAGAAAATGAGGAAGAATTAGGAAAAAAGACTGGTTTATTAGAATCAGTAGAATGGCAGGATGACAGTAAAAAAATAGAGGAGTTCAAAAAATGCTCTATATCTGCTTATTCCGATAAACCGATAGGAGAAACCGTATCATCTCAGTTTTCGGTGAACAAATGGCAATATGGACATTCAGAAAAAGAAGAATATCTTCTATGTTCCTATGTGAAAGAGGACAAAGAGGTTATTTTGATATTTTATAAGGATTCCTATGAGAATGTGAATATAGCAGAGTATTATGTGGAAAAAGAGAAGCAGAACAAAGAAGAAATTACAAAAGTAACAGAAGAGATTTTTGAGGAGAAGGAATTTTCCAGCGAAAGAACAGGCTTTTTCTCTAATGGAAAATGGGCAATGGAAATTTCTAAGGTTGATGTGGCAAATAAGAAAATAGAATATTATTCTTATTGGTGGAATTTTGAAAAAGAGCAGATGGAACAATCTGAAACAGATGCAAAAACATTAGATATTTTAGATGTTGATACAATGGGAAACTCTGATTATTCGATTGAATGGAACGGGATAGACTCTTTTAAGATGGAGAAATATGATTGTGAACTTCTCTTTAACAATGACACTATTGGAAGTAGAGAGGGGAGAAGTGAGGAATTTTGGAATAGTGGCATGGGTGAATTTAAACGTATAGAAAAGCCTGAAAATATTCCAATATCCGAATTTGAATCTGCACAAGAACCATCTTCACAGGAGAATGAAGAAAGTGAAAATCAAAGAATTGTGCTTCCACAAGTACCACCTGCAGGTACATATTGGGAAGCAGACCGTTCTCCACTATATGCACGATATTACATAGAAATCAGCAACACACAAGATAATAGTTTTGATTTTGAAATTTATCAGGCACAGACTTTTAATCAGTATGAAGAAGCATCAGATTATAAACTTGTCTTTAAGAAACATACAGCCACATTCACAGACGCATATCATGCAGTATATGAAGGACAACAGTACACATTACATTTTGAATGTGGTACAAATACAGGGTATATTACAATTAGCGGATTTAGTGAAGTTATTCCTGATGGTTCGCAGTTATGTAATACAGAATGGCTACAGGTTTCCTAGAGCGTGAAAGGAGATAGAATTGTGCAAGGCAAAATGATATTTTATCCAAATGAAGAGTGCCTTTCCTGTGCAGATAGGGTTATTACAGAGATTGAGAAAATTTTAAAAAATCCTAAGAAAACAATAGAGAATAGTTTTTTGAAAAAATATGTTTCTGTATTGGAAGAGGGAGAATGTACTGATTTCTTGAAAGTGTGTACAAATGAATATCAACTTTTAAGAAAGGGATATCCTCGTACAATGATGGGAACAGGTCCAATCTTTTCATTCAAGGGAAGATTGAAAAAGAAAAAGCAACTGCTGTATTCTAAATGTCTGCTTTCTTTGAAAAGTATAGAAGAGGAATTGAAAAGTACAATGGAAAATGATAGGATTTTTCTGTTAAAGGTGGCTAGGATTTTAGATAAAACAATAGCGGAAGAACTAGAATATGATTTACGAAATCAATAAGACTAAAGGCTGACATGTGAAAATGTGTCAGTCTTATTTTTTTAGGAGTGTGAGAGAATGACGAAGATAAATATTGAAGAATGGTTTTTTTCTTCGAAACGGTGGGAAAAAGAACATGAGTGTTTAAACATGGAAAATATCAATGAAAAGCCTTGTACTTATGAGGGAAGTTTAGAAGATTGGATAAAAGAACTGACAACATTTATTTTTCTTTATCCGAAAGAATGGAATAGAATTTTGTCAGAGTACAAAGCCATTCATTCTAAACAAAAACAGAAAAAGTGTGACAGATTAGATTTTTACAGAGATGATGAAGGGTATTTGCGGAAGGTGGGAGAAAAAGACAATCTTCTTCGGTTTCATTTCCAATCTGATTGTTTCACATATAAAAATCAGATTGCCTATATAATAGAAGAAACAAAAATTCTGTCCTTTGACGAATATCTGAAATATTGTAGATTGAACGGAAAAGAGAGAACGCTATATTTGCAGAGATTAAAAGATAAATTAACTAAAGAGGGCTTTCAAACACAAGAAGCGTTTCAAATTTCCTTTGAAACAGATTATGACTCCTCAGATTTTAATAATAGGGATATTTATGTTGATATGTTAAATCATACCTATGTATTTTTATAAAAGCCAATGTACAGAGATGAAAGGTATATTGGCTTTTAAATTGCAAAAGAAAAGGAGAAAAATAATGTATTTGAAACTTACCAATGAAAGTGAAGTCAGACTATTAAGGCAGATAAACTGTCTGCTTGGGAAAAAGAAATTGCCAAATGATGTACTAGGAACAGCAAGAAGAATCATAGAAAAGAAAAAGTTTACAGTACATGATTGTGTTGTTATTTTTATGAACCCAATCAAAAATGATACGATTGGAATTTGTGATGAGTTAAGAATCTATCCATATACAATAGAAACGGATGAAGATTACACAATGGATATTAAAGTCCCAAAAGGAACAGAACTTGAATGGTCAGGGTATATGATTAGGATTAAAGAAACGGGAGGACGGATTTATTTAATCTATCCAATGAGAAAGCAAGATGTGAAAAAGAGAGTTGGTTTATAAATGGAGGAATCTATGGAATACGTTATGATTGGAACAGGAATGGCAGTAGCAATTACTTGCATTTTGATTTTAGAGATGATAGAATACAGGAGGATTCAAAATGAAACGAGAAAAGTTATTTGAGTATTTTTTACAAGGAATTACAGTGATTGTTACTCTGTATGAAATATCAAGGACAGGTAAACGAAGTCGAAGAAAGTGACAATTTTAATACAAGGGAAATCCTAAGATAAGGCAATTCCTACATGGATGGTGTACTGCCAGTCATATAGCACCCAACAGGCTGCTATCGCAGAAAAGAATGCATAATTCTTTATCACACTGTTGAGAATAAAATATGTAATATAAAAGGGGGTTCTGTTCGGTATATGCCGGGCGGAACCTCTTTTGTCTGAAAGGATTATGGAAGGATGAAAAGAAAAATAGGAATTGCGGCGGCAATCATTCTGGCTTTATTTGTCGTAACGGGATGCCAGAAACAGGAAGAGACTCCAAAGAAATCAGAACAGAAGAAAACAGAAGCTTCTGAAGAACTTTTAAGCGGAACACACCACGCAGAAATCCAGGTCAAAGATTATGGAACGATTACAGTGGAATTAGATGCGGATACAGCACCGATCACTGTAACCAATTTTGTGAATCTTGCAAAAGACGGATTCTATGACAATCTTACATTTCACAGGATCATGGACGGGTTTATGATTCAGGGAGGTGATCCGAATGGCGACGGAACAGGAGGAGCGGATCAGACGATCAAAGGAGAATTTTCCAGCAATGGAGTAGAGAATGAAATCTCTCATACAAGAGGAACGATTTCTATGGCCAGAGCGCAGGATCCGGACAGCGCAAGTTCACAGTTTTTTATTGTTCAGGAGGACAGTGACTATTTGGATGGGAATTATGCAGCGTTTGGGCATGTGACAAGCGGCATGGAGATCGTGGATCAGATTTGCAAGGATGTTCCCGTAGAAGATGATAATGGAACAGTCAAGGCTGAAAATCAACCGGTCATCGAGAAAATCACGATAACAGATTAAAGTCGGCAGAGCCTTTGACAGAGTAAAATCTGAAAAGCAAATCATATATTGACATATGAAGAATTTAGTGTTACTCTCAATATACTTTTAGGAATCAGGAGGAAGAAAAATGAATCATAGAGTAAGATCTGTTTTAGCAGCTGTTTTGATCATGGTTGTCAGCATTTTGCTTCCTTCTGATTTTCAGTTTGAAAATACAGATAGATTTGTGAAAGAACAAAGCTCAAGTATACAGATGACGGCACAGTATACCGATGGCATAGAAAAGAAAGTTCTTCATGATAATTATCTGCGTTTGGAGAATCCAAGAGAAGCAATTTCTGCGCAGAGTGCGGAACAGCGTAAGAGCACGCAGAGATTGCCGATGGAACTGCTTTTATTTCTGATATTCTCTTTTGTGGTATGCTTAAATAGAGTCTTTTTTTCGTGCATTCAATTCTATACACTTCCTTTCACGCGATTTCTGTGTGAATACGATATCCTATTGGAGAAGGATGGAAAAAACGAGATCTTGCTTTCGGAATCTAAAAATATGAAATATTGAAAGAAAGCGGGAAAAATGAAAAATAAAAAATTACATATATGGATTGCTCTTGCAGTAATCGTCTTTTTTGTGTGCATTGCAGTTTTTGGATGCGGAGAGGATATTAAAGGAATTCGCGACATGCGTTTTGGGATTGATATCCGCGGAGGCGTAGAGGCGGTTTTTGAACCGTCAGGTTTGAAGAAAAAGCTGACAGCAGAACAGTTGGAGATGGCAAGAGAGGTCATCGAAACTCGTCTGGATTCACAGAATATATTAGATCGTGAAGTAACGGTGGATGAGAAAGCAGGAGATGTGATTGTCAGATTCCCATGGAAATCTGATGAAAAGAATTTTGATCCGGAAACAGCGATCCAGGAACTGGGTGAGATGGCCGAGCTGACATTTCGCGGACCGGATAATACAGTTTACATCAAAGGTTCGGATGTTTCCAGAAGTCAGGTTGCAGTAGACCAGCAGAAAAACTATGTCGTAGAACTGGAATTTAGCAGCGAAGGTGCGAAGAAATTTGCAGATGCAACAGAGAAGCTTGTAGGACAGCAAATGGGAATTTATATGGATGATGACCTGATCTCCAATCCTACAGTCAATGCCAAGATAACAGGAGGAAAAGCAGAGATTACCGGAATGTCTTCCAAAGAAGAGGCACAGAGCCTTTCTGATAAGATTAATTCAGGCTCTCTTCCGTTTTCCATGAAGACGACCAACTACAGTACGATCAGCCCGACACTTGGCGGAAAAGCGTTGAATGCAATGGCACTGGCAGCGGAAATCGCAATGGCGCTGATCTGTTTATTTATGATCATATGGTACCGGCTGCCGGGAGTGATCAGCTGTCTGACACTGACGTTTCAGATTGCACTTCAGATTCTTGTTATTTCAGTTCCGCAGTACACGATCACGCTGCCGGGAATTGCAGGTTTGATCTTATCAGCCGGTATGGCGGTAGATGCGAATATTATTATCAGTGAGAGAATCAGTGAAGAATTGAAAAAAGGAAATTCCGTCAGAAATGCAGTTAAGAATGGATATAAGCGTGCATTCTCATCTGTTTTAGATGGAAATGTCACCACTGCGGCAGTAGCGGGGATTTTGATGATCTTCGGATCAGGTACAATGCTAAGTTTTGGATATACCCTGTTGACAGGTGTTATCATCAATCTGCTTGCAGGAGTCTGGATGTCCAGATATATGCTGAATTCAGTGATCAGATATAAGCTGTTCAATCAGGAAAAGTGGTTTAGAAAGAAAAAAGATAAGAAGATTTTGAAATTTGCAGAGGCAAAAAAATATTTCTTCCTGACAAGTGTTGCACTGCTCCTTACAGGAACGATATGGAGTTGCGTAAATGGAATGAAACTGGATACGCAGTTTACGGGTGGAGTAATCTTAAGATATACATATACCGGAAAGGCGGATACAGGACAGATTCAAAAAGAGGTAGAAGATATTGTGGATCGCAGTGTCAGTGTACAGACTTCTGAAAACTCTGCCACAGGAGAAAAGAGTCTGGTCATTACACTTTCAGGCAAAAAAGGGTTGACGCCCGAACAGCAGAAAGAGATTCTAAATACCATCAATCAGGGAAATAAGAATCAGTTTGAGACCTCGGAAACATCAGCGGTAGAACCATATATCGGAGCAAAGGCATTGAAGAATTCGGCAATTGCGATTGTTCTCTCATTCCTCTTCATTGTGGTATATATCCGGCTTCGCTTTTCGGCATTGGGAGGTCTTGCATCCGGAGTCACAGCTGTGATCGCGCTTGTTCATGATATTCTGATCGTGCTCTTTATTTTCGGAATCTTCAGAATTCCTGTCAATGATGCGTTTGTAGCGGTGACGCTGACGATCATCGGATATTCGATCAACGACACGATTGTTCTGTATGACAGGATCCGTGAGCACAGAAGCAACATGAAAAAGAAAAGTACACTGGCAGAACTGGTGGATATCAGTACGACAGAAACTTTGCAGCGTTCGATCAATACAGCGTTTACGGTTGTGTTATGTGCATTTATCATTTTTGTTGTCTCAGTAGTTTACAGAATGGAATCTATCACAAACTTCTCACTGCCTCTTTTAGCCGGCCTCATTTCAGGATGCTACTCGTCCATTTGCATTGCCGGTCCTCTGTGGGTATGGTGGGAAGAGCATAGAGAAAAAATTCAGAAAAGAAAGACAGGGCAAAAAAGAAAATGAAGAAAATAAATATGTTTTTGAGAAATCAGCCGCCCGGCAGAATGATCGTGGCAGGATTTGCGGCAGTGATTCTGTTAGGGATGCTTGTGCTGCTTCTTCCCATATCGGTAAAGGATGGTGCAGAGGTCACTCTGATCGATGCACTGTTTACCTCTACAAGTGCAGTGTGCGTGACAGGGCTGATCGCGATTGATACGGCGGATCATTTTACTGCCTTTGGTCAGGGCGTTGTTGCAGCTTTGATACAGGTCGGCGGACTGGGAGTGACTTCTCTGGGCGTGGGCCTGATGCTTGTGGCAAGAAAACGAGTTGGAATTAAAAGCAGAATGATGGTAAAAGAGGCGCTGAATATTGAAAGCTATAAGGGAATTGTAAAATTAGTAAAATCTGTATTATTAATGACCTTGTGCTTTGAAGCGGGAGGTGCGCTCTTAAGCTTTCTGGTTTTCAGCCGGGATTACAGTACCGTGCATGCGATCGGAATTAGTATTTTCCATTCTATTGCAGCCTTTAATAACTCGGGGTTTGACATTTTGGGAGGACTTAGAAACCTGACGCCTTATCAGGATGATGTCCTTTTGAATCTGACCACATGTACACTGATCATTTTTGGCGGATTGGGATTTCTTGTTATTCTGGATATAGGAAAACAAAAGTGTTTCAAGAAGCTTACTCTGCACTCCAAGGTGGTGATCGTTACCAGTTTGGTTTTGCTTGTTGTCGGAACACTGACACTTAAACTGACAGAGAATGTAACATGGCTGGGGGCGTTCTTCCAGAGCGTTTCGGCGAGAACCGCCGGATTTTCCACCTATCCGATTGGGCAGTTTACGGATGCCGGCCTGTTTGTACTGTGTATCCTGATGTTTATTGGTGCCTCTCCGGGATCTACCGGTGGAGGTATCAAGACGAGTACATTTTTTATCATGTTCCAGAAAATAAGAGGAACATGTACGAAAGGAACAGTGCATGCGTTCCATAGAAATATATCAGAGCAGAATATTTCAAAGGCATTTATGATTACGATACTTTCGGGAACAGTGGTATGTGTTGCAACGTTCTTTATGTGTGTACTCGAACCGGAATATAGTTTTATGCAGCTGTTGTTTGAAGTAGTTTCTGCGTTTGGAACGGTAGGTCTTTCTACCGGTATCACACCGGCGCTCAGTGTGGCAGGAAAGGCGGTGATCATTCTTGTCATGTTTACAGGAAGAGTCGGAGCATTTACTTTAATTTCCATGTGGGTGAACCGTACAGAACCAAGAGCAAGGTATTCAGAAGAAGTTTCAATAGGATAATAAAAAGGGAGAATTCAAAAAAATGAAAAAGAAAGTAGAAACAGCATATGGAGTCATCGGGCTGGGGCGTTTTGGAGAAGCGCTGGCAATGATGCTGGCACAGTCAGGGCATGAGGTCATCGCAGTTGATAAGGATGAAAAAAAGGTAAAAGAGATGCGGCAGTATACAGACTGTGCATTTGTGGCAGACAATCTCAGCTCTGATACATTAAAAGAAATTGGAATACAGAATTGTGATGTTGTGATTATTTGTATCGGAGAAAAAGTGGACGTCAGTGTATTGACCACCATGAGTGTGATAGAGATGGGAGTGCCGCGTGTGATTGCAAAAGCGCTGAGTCCGGAACAGGGAGCGGTGCTGAGCAAGCTCGGAGCAGAGGTTGTATATCCGGAGAGGGATATGGCTCTGAGACTTGGGAAGAAACTGTTGTCCAATAACTTCCTGGAGTATGTTTCTTTATGTAACCAGGTAGAGATCCGTCAGATAGAGGTCCCGAACCATTTGATCGGGAAGAGCATAGAAGAGACGGAGATCCGTCAGAAGTACCGGTTGAATATTATTGCAATTGAAAACGGAGATGAGACGAATATTGAAGTGATGCCGGAATATCGTCTGCGTCAGGGAGACATCATTGTGGTGATCGGAAAAGTAGATAACATTGATGTGTTCGTGAATGAAGTTTAAGGGCCGGAGGAAAAGAGTATGGAATTGACATTTGTAAATTTCTGGCAGGATATTATAAGTAACCCGATGCTGTTTATCACAGTCCTACTCACTCTGGGGGTAATCTTTGTAAATGGCTGGACCGACGCACCGAATGCGATCGCCACCTGTGTGGCGACCAGGTGTATGCCGGTGCGTGCCGCAATCATGATGAGTGCAGTGTTTAATTTTCTCGGCGTTTTTGTAATGACGCAGATCAACAGCTCCGTTGCATCTACGATCAGCAATATGGTGGATTTTGGGAACCATACCGATGAGGCGCTGATCGCATTGTGTGCAGCGTTGTTGTCCATTGTGATATACAGTACAGCAGCCTCATTTTTCGGAATTCCGACCAGCGAAAGTCACAGTCTGATTGCAGGGCTTTCCGGAGCCGCGATCGCAATTCAGCAGGGCGTGGGCGGAATCAACTTTGATGAATGGGTCAAAGTTCTGTATGGTCTTGTACTGAGCCTGATCCTTGGATTTGCAACAGGATGGGTGGTATGTAAACTGATTACCGTCTTTTGCCGTTCCATGGACCGCCGCAAGACGAATCGCTTTTTTGGAGGTGCGCAGATTGCAGGTGCGGCAGCCATGAGTTTTATGCATGGAGCACAGGACGGTCAGAAATTCATAGGCGTTTTGTTTTTGGGAATCGCATTTGCAGGAGGACACAATTCCGTAAGCGGGATGGAAATTCCGGTGTGGCTGATGCTTCTGTGCAGTATTGTTATGGCTGTTGGAACCAGTATCGGAGGAGAAAAAATTATTAAATCAGTGGGCATGAACATGGTAAAGCTGGAGCGTTACCAGGGATTTTCCGCGGATCTTGCCGGGGCAATCTGTCTTCTGTACTCCAGTCTGATGGGAGTTCCGGTTTCTACGACACACACAAAGACAAGTGCGATCATGGGAGTCGGCGCAGTAAAAAGGGTTTCTGCGATCAATTTTGGAGTTGTAAAAGATATGATGCTGACCTGGATTTTTACGTTTCCGGGCTGCGGACTGATTAGTTTTTGTATGGCAAAAATATTTATGTACATATTTGGATAACAGGAGGAATACCAATGTCAAAAAAACAGGATGATTATTATTTCGATAACTTTATGAAATGTGCAGAATACTCATGTAAAGCAGCATATTTATTAAAGGAGATACTGACAGAGTTTCAGCCGGAAGAGATTTCAAAGAAGATGGAAGAGATTCATGAGATCGAGCGTCAGGCAGATACACAGAGACACGAGATTACAGATAAGCTGGCAAAAGCATTTATCACTCCAATTGAAAGAGAGGATATTATTGCTCTCAGCCATCATATTGATGATGTGACGGATAAAATAGAAGAAGTTCTGATCCGTGTTTACATCAACAATGTACAGGAAATGCGTCAGGAAGTATTTCTTATGCTGGATGTAGTGATCGAATGCTGTGAAGAACTTCAGACTCTTTTGAAGGAGTTTAAGAATTTCAAACATTCCAAAGAACTGAAGCCAAGCATTATCCGGATGAATACATTAGAAGAAAAAGAAGATGAACTGTTTATTTCCAGTATGAGAAAACTTCACGTGGAAGAACAGGATGTGAGAAATATCATTGCATGGAGAGAGATTTATACTTATCTTGAAAAATGCGCAGATGCATGTGAGCATGTGGCAGATATCGTAGGAAGCGTTGCAATGAAAAACAGCTAAAAAAGAGATAGAGACAGGAGAAAGATATTATGATGAAAGAACACAAAGAGGGAAGTTTGCCTTTGTGCACATTTCTAGTTCGAATGCTTCAGGGGATGCTCATAGGCCTTGGAGCTGTCCTTCCGGGAATTTCAGGTGGTGTCCTGTGCGTCATTTTCGGAATTTACAGACCTGTAATGGAGTTATTGTCCAATCCGCGAAAGTACTTTTTTACCCATATCCGTAAATTACTTCCGGTTATTTTGGGCGGCGCAGTCGGTTTCCTTGGAGTTGCCAATATATTGTCGTTTTTCCTGGAAAAGTATCCGGATCCATCCGTGTGTCTTTTTGTCGGATTGATCGCAGGTATGCTGCCGTCTCTGATGCGTGAGGCGGGAAAAGAAGGACGGACCAACGGATCATGGATCTCTATGGTGGCAGCAGCAGTGGTGATCTTTGCCATACTGACAACATTGAACCTGCTGTCAGTCAGCCTTGTGCCGAATGTAGGATGGTACGTTTTTTGCGGCGTGTGTCTGGCATTGAGCGTGATTGTTCCGGGAATGAGTTTTTCTACCCTTCTGATGCCTCTGGGATTGTATACTCCGTTTGTTGACGGGCTGGGACATCTGAATCTGAGCATTATGATCCCAAGTGGAATCGGTGCAGTTGTTACGGTAATATGTTTCGCGAAGATGATAGATGCTCTTCTGGAAAAATTTTATTCCTATGTGTTCCATGCCATTGTCGGAATTGTAGTAGCGGCAACGGTTATGATCATACCATTTGGAAGTTTTACAGTATCTTTAAGTGCGGCAATCGTAAATGTGATCTGCCTGGGACTTGGAGTTCTGTGTTCACTTTTATTGAATCGGATTGACAAAGATGATCTTTTAGCGTAAAAGAAAAAATACCGCCACATCAACCTGAAAATGCAGGAGATGCGGCGGTATTTTTCGTATGTTTATTTGAGGTAGTGATAACAATTTGTCATGGTAAAAGCTCCTGTCAGTTGTTTTTTCTTACAATCCCTGTTATCATAAACTATAGAGTAAGTCTATAGTCAAGAGGGGAATACCAATGAATCAGGAAAGATATATTAAAACCGGAGAATTTGCAAAGCTGGTTGGAGTGACAAAGCATACGCTGTTCTATTACGATAAGATTGGATTGTTTTCTCCGGAGATCAAGCTGGAGAATGGCTATCGCTTTTATTCTTTTGATCAGCTGGATGTGTTCGATGTGATCCAGACATTGAGAGAACTGGATGTGTCTTTAGAGGAGATCAAAGGATATATGAATCAGAGAAGTCCAAAGAGACTGCTGAAGTTGTTTCGAAAAGAACAGAGCATAATCAGGAAACAGATGCAGCAGCTGAAAAAGATGGAAGAGTGGATTGTAAAGAAGAGTGAGATTATTGAGAAGACATTGCAGACAGATACGGAAGCAATCAGAATCGAGGAAGAACCGGACAGATATATGATCCAGTCCTGTGCAACGGATACAAATGAACGGGTATGGGCAGAAAAAATCGGAGAATTATTTGAGTATTGTGCGAGGAATGGGATCAAAAGCGCATATTCCATTGGATACCGACAAAATACGAAGGAGATTCAAAGCGGTATTTTTGATCAGTATTCTGTTTTTTATGAGCTTTTGGATGAGAAACCGCAAAAAGTCAACTACAGTGTCAGACCCGCGGGAATGTATCTGATCGCCTATCATAAAGGAAAATGGCAGACGCTGGAGGATACCTATAAGAAAATTTTAGAATATGGGAAAGAGAATAAAATCCAGTTGGGCGCACATTGCTATGAAGACATTCTGTTTGACAGCCTCACCATGTCTGAAGAAGAGGAGTATCTGACACGGATTGTCTTTGAGATCCAGAGTTCGAAAAGTGGAAAATAATCCAGAATCTTGTTGGTATCAGAGTAAAATTTTGGTATAATTAAAAGATAGGGAATATCAACAGAAGAAAGGAATCAGTTTCATGAAAGAGGAAAATAAAAACGGACAGTTACCGGAAAAAGAGCAGCTTTTGAGCAGTCTGCGAAATGCAGAGGAGATGTATGTCTTTATGTCTCTGTGTACAAAGATGCCGTATGTCCTGTGTGATGAAGAAACATTTGATGATGAAGTGCTGTTATATTATACAGAGGAGGATGCACAGAGAGAGGGAAAGAAGCTGATTGAACAGCGGATTCCGATCCAGATCGCAAAGATTGAAAAGAAACAGCTGCTTGGATTTTTCTCAAGCCTGTATCCGATGGGCGTCAACGGGCTTTTGATCAATAAAAATATGGAAAGTGAAGCAAGACTTCAGTTGGGAGAACTGGTGATACGACCAAATACCGAGGACCTTCCGGATGGAAAAGTATGGGTAGAGAATCCGCAGCTTCATCTGACCGCTCTGTATTTTATGCAGGAGATGCGCAGACAGGAAAAGCCGGAACTGACAGAAGAGCTGAAAGGTCTGCAGGAAGAGATACTGGTCAACTATGGAAGAGGCAGATTTATCGTAGCCGTTCACAAAGAAAACGGAATGCCGATGCTCAAACAGAAGAACGGAGATGCATATCAGCCGATTTTCACAGATATCCTGGAGTTTCGAAAATTCAATAAAGAGGATCAGTTTAAGACAATGGCTATTGAAGCAAAAAATGTTCCGAAGATGTTGGTAAACGAGGCAAAAGGGGTTGTGATCAATCCGTACGGAGTCAATCTTCAGATTCCGATCGTGAGACCGGAAGAGCCGCAGGAGAAAAAATAGTTGTCCGTCTTTGAAAATTGTGCTATAATCACCACGAAAAATGAAAACAAAAGCAGAGTAGAAGTATGTGCGTTAAGTGCCGGTTGGACGGGGAGTTGCCAGCAGGACGAAAAGTGAATGCTTGCGGTACATATTTCGCATCCCGCTGCTGCACATAGACAGATATACCAGTTTGATATAAGGATACCTTCTGTGAGTAGCTTGAGGATTACTGCAAAGGAGGTATTTTTTTATGAAACAATTAAAACAGCAGTTTGTAGACTCCTGGCATGAGTTGAGGAAAACAAAAGTTATGGCAGTGGCTGCCATGTTGATCGCGATCGGTGTGATATTAGGCTTTTTCTCTGTTCAGCTTACGGAGTTTATCCGGATTGGTTTTTCCGGTATTCCTAATGAGCTGGCATCGATGCTGTTCGGTCCGGTGGTTGGCGGGATCATGGGAGGAATCGGGGATATCCTGAAGTTTCTGATCAAGCCGACGGGACCGTATTTCTTTGGGTATACACTGAATGCGATGCTGGGACCTGTTATTTACGGAATTTTTTTCTATCATCGTCCGATTCAATTGGGAAGAGTCGTGGCAGCCAAAATTACGGTTGCTTTACTTGTAAATCTTCTGCTCGGTACCTGGTGGCTGACGATCCTGTATGGAAAAGGATTTCTGGCAATCCTTCCGGCGAGATTTATAAAACAGGTAGTTTCCGTTCCGATTGATTCCGTAATCTTTTATGTGCTTGCAAAAACACTGGAACGATCAAAAGCGATTTCTATGATCAAAAAATAAAAGAGAGCCTTTCAGCTCCGCTGTAAAAAGCGAATGCTGAAAGGCTCTTTCTGATGATGTACCAGATGTCGGATGATGACCACGCAGGAAATGAAAAATGTGCCCATGCTGATCACCGCATCATGGAAATAAAACAATCCGGTCAGAGAAAACAGTGTAAACGTAAGAATGCTTCTGTAAAGATGCGGCTTTACAACGATCAAAAAAGAAAATAACAGATAAAAGAAGATGAGAAGCAGCACCGGGCGGTATCGCGGCAGCAGTCCCAATAATACTCCAAAAGAAACTGCGATGGCTTTTCCGCCACGTTTCGGATAAAACAGGGGAAACGCATGCCCTGCAACAGGTGCACAGAGAACAAATGCAAACATCCATCTTCTTGTATCCAGAATATGTGAAGCCAGCCAGATCGGAAGAAATCCTTTCAAAAGCTCCAATGCAATCACAAGAATACCAACCTGTGTACCTGCCAGTGCAAAAGCATTGAATGTACCGGGATTGTGATCGTCACTGTCTTTCATGATATCGATATGGCAAATATATTTGGGAAGCAGATAGGCATATAAAATACTTCCCGAAAGATATCCGACTAAAATAAAGAATAACTCATTCATAAAGTCTCCTTTTTTGCAGTATCATCTGAGACGGCATACGCAGAAGAAAGCTGGCAGAGAAGCTGGTAAGTCTTCTCAGCAGCATTTGGTGGGATGACAGTGTGCTGCGCTGTACACATGGAATGCCGCAGTTCATCGTTTGACATCAGTTTTCGGCCGGCAAGAATCTGTCCGTGCAGTTTTTGGGAAGTCAGGGACAATCCCCGTTCTGTATAAAAAGCCAGATTTTTTGTCTCACAGCCGGGAATTGGGCGTGTGTGTACGATCGGAATCCCTTTGACAGCTGCTTCGGTGGTAGTCAGACCGCCGGGTTTGGTGAAAAGCACATCGGCAGCAGCCATAAAATCTGCAATTTTTTCAGTGTATCCCAGAATCTGAACACCTTCTTGTTTTCCAAATTCCGCAAGGAGGATTTTTTGCAGGCGACGGTTGTTTCCGCAGATTACAACAACATATTCTCCGGGCTTTCGGGTACGGAGCAGTTCGGCAACAAAGAGCTGAATCTTTCCAAATCCCATACTGCCGCTCATGATCAGATAAACCTGGGCATGCGTTGGAATCCCACAGCGTACGCGCGCTTTTTGTCTGTCAGATTGGTCAGAAAATGCCGGACGAACCGGAATCCCGTATGGTTTCAGACGTTCTCTGGGAATTCCTTTTGCTGTAAATTCGTCGATCAGTTCATAGTGAGGGATGATGTAGTAATCGCAGTCTGTCTCTTCCCAAAATGGAATACAGGTATAATCTGTTTCTACAGCCACGACTTTCTGGGACAATAGGTTCTTTTTCTTTATATAAGTCAGTGTCTGGGCGGGAAAAAGATGGGGCGTTACGATTACATCGTAATGGTGTGTATCCAGATAGCGCGTTAGCTTTTTGGCGAGAAGAGCATTGGCATAATAAACCGGAGAATGATGTCTGGCGGAACTGACAAGTCCGCCCAGTTTGTATAAACACTGAAAAAGGCGGGGAGCATGCCGGACAATATTGACATAGCTGTTCCCCACCAGTTTTGATACTCTGGGACTGGCAAGCATCATAATATCCAGCATATCTGCGGTATCATGATGCGATTCGATACACTCTTTGAGTGCCCTGCCGGCATAATTGTGTCCTTCTCCGGTATTGCAGGATAAAATCAGAACTTTCATAGTGAATCAGGACAGGAAGGAAGCAACGACTTCACTGACTAACTTTCCGTCGGCTTTTCCTTTGACTTTCGGCATCAGTTCTTTCATGATCTTGCCTTTTTCTTTTGCGGTCGGCGCATCCAGACCGAGAGAGGTAAGTACTTCTGAAACTACTGCTTTGATTTCCGCTTCATCCATCATCTTTGGAGCGTATTCTTCGAGGACTGCGAGACGGCTGTTGCATTCCGTGAGGATATCCGTGCGGTCTGCAGGTGTCATCTCAATGGTTTCTTTGAGCTGTTTAATCTCTTTTAAGATTACCTGTGTTTCCTCTTCTTCAGTCAGGTCTGCGCGTTTGTCGATCGCCTTGTTCTTCAATGCAGTGAGCAGTGCGGAAAGCGCATCCTTTCTTTCTTTATCTTTTGCTTTCATAGCAGCCATCATGGCGCTTCTTACTTCATCAATCTTACTCATCGTATTCACTCCTTAAAATTTCTTAAAATTCCGTTGTTTTCGGAATCTTCTTTGATTTTAACAGAATCAGGGAGGCTTTTCAATACTTGATGGAAAGACTGAACTGTGAAGGCTTATGTTAAGGTTATGCTAAGAACTTGTTAAAAAAGTGTAAAAGAATGTTGACCTGGAAAAATGCGGTGTGCTAGAATCAAAATTGTAAAATTTGCCAGAAAACGAGACTGCTGTGATACCATTTGCGGCAGTCTCGTTTCGAGCGAAAAAATAAAATACAAAAAGAGAAGAAAAAAGGAGAAAGATACAATGGGGATAACAGATATACTTTCCTTGCTGGGGGGACTTGCACTGTTTCTGTACGGAATGCATATGATGAGCAACGGCCTGGAAGCTGCTGCCGGAAACAGAATGAAGTCGATTTTGGAGAAGCTGACTTCCAACCGTATTAAAGGAGTTCTGGTTGGAGCTGTGATCACAGCCGTGATTCAGTCTTCTTCCGCAACCACAGTTATGCTGGTTGGATTTGTAAATTCCGGTCTGATGACATTAAGTCAGGCAGTCTGGGTAATCATGGGTGCAAATATCGGTACAACGATCACAGGTCAGTTGATCGCACTGGATATCTCGGCAATCGCTCCGATTTTTGCAATCGGCGGTGTAGCTGCGATGATGTTCATTAAAAATGAAAAGGTACATCATATCAGCGGGATTTTTTCCGGACTTGGAATTTTATTTATGGGAATGGCAATGATGGGAGATGCCATGGTTCCGCTTCAGGATTCACAGACATTTATCAACTTTATGACAACAGTTGAGAATCCGCTGGTAGGTATTCTGATCGGTGCGATTTTTACGGCGATCATTCAGTCATCATCTGCATCTGTCGGAATCCTGCAGGCGCTTGCGGCAACTGGAATGGTGCCGCTCTCCAGCGCAGTATACATTTTGTTTGGACAGAACATCGGTACCTGTATTACTGCAGTTTTAGCATCGATTGGAATGAAAGTCAATGCAAAGCGTACAACCGTGATCCATCTGATGTTCAATATTTTCGGATCGATCCTGTTTACGGTCATCTGTATGACAACTCCGTTTGTCTCCTGGATGGAAGCACTCACACCTGGAAATCCGGTGGCACAGATTGCCAATGTGCATACAACATTTAATATTGTAACAACATTGATCCTGCTTCCATTTGGCAATGTCATGGCAAGAATCGCAACCCAGATCCTGCCGGACAGCAAGAAAGAAGACGATGGAGATTACAGACTCAAGTACATCACACGGTTTGAATCCAACTATGCGATCGGCTCCAGTGCGGTAGCACTTTCACAGGTTCGGGATGAAATCGAGAGAATGCGCGATATGGTATCGAAGAATATTGCAAAAGCATATGATGTTCTGATTCAGTATAATGAAAAAGATATGGAGAAGATTTCAGAAAGAGAGACCTATATCGATTATTTAAACCGTGAGATTTCAGAGTATATCGTATCTCTGATCTCCAATGAGAAATCGACAGAGGATTCCAAGATCATTAATGGATATTATGCCGTGATCGGCAACTTGGAGCGTATCGGGGATCATGCCATGAATCTGGCGGGATATGCAAAAGATCTCAAAGAGTGGAATCTGTCATTTTCTGATGTAGCATTGGAAGAAATCGAAGAGATGAAAAAACAGTGTCTGACAGCGCTTGATATCGTGAAAAATGAAGAGGGCAGCGATATGACGCAGGTTCTTTTTGAAGCCAGTGCGGCAGAGCAGAAGATCGATGATCTGAGAGATAAGTACTTTAAGAAACAGATGCAGCGTATGAAAAAAGGAAAATGTAAACCTCAGAGCGGAATCATTTTTACAGAGATGCTGACAGATTTTGAAAGAATGGGAGACCATGTGAAAAATATCGCACAGCAGTATAAGCAGATGAGCGAATAAAAATAGAAAACCCTTCATTTACAAATTTTATTTTCAAGCGGGAAAAGGATTGTAAATGAGGGGTTTTGCCTTTTAAATATCTTCTGGAAGAGGTACGGAAATGGTATGATAGTAATGTGTAATAATTGTAATGAGAAGGGATGCTTATAAAAAATGCAGACAGAGCAAAATGGGATAAATCAAGAAACGGTAAATAGAATGGAATTATACAGAAGGATTCTTCTCCAGAATGGTTTTTCCGAACCGATATGTCAAAAAGAGCGGTCATTGCACTGGATGTTTTATAAAGAAACAACAGGGAATAGCGCATTTGTTGTGAATTTGACAGGATACAATGACAGAGTGGAGGTTGTTTATGGATTTGCTTCTACGGCTTTTACTTTCGTAAAGGGAGATGAAGAGTCTCTTGTTCGATGGGGAATTGCTGATGAGGATATTAATTTACGGCAAAAAAGTAGTATTTTCCATCATGCGGAGGAAAGGGATACGGGTATTCTTGTGAAGGAGATGTATGACAGGTATAGAAATCTGGAAAAAGAAGCATTGCTTAGAATTGTAAGAATAAAACGAAAAAAGTGGATTGACAAAATTGCAGAAAAATTGAAACCGTTGGGATTTAAGAAGAAAGCGAACACTTGGAAAAGAGTCTTAGAAGATGGATATTATTTGATGTTTCATGCACAAAAATCGTCTTTTTCAGACGAATATTATTTTAATGTGTATATTGGGAAGGAGAACACAGATTTTTATGGTGACTGTTATTATAATAGAATAGTTACGGATTGTCCATTAGACTGGCAAACTATTGCAGATGATGAAATGATAAAATTTTTAGAGAATGATGTTGTTAGTCAGCTGATGCATATCATTGACACACCGCTACATGAGTTGGGAAAAGAGACAATGATAGGGGAACATTGTGAGTGTGACAGACAACAATGTGTTGCCTGCTGGATACAGAAAAAAAGCTGATACCAATGGAACGATGGACATAAAACGCTTTTCGGACTCATACAGTGTATTAGCTGTAAATGAGCCGGGAGGAGAGCGTATATGGAAAAGAAAGCAAATGTTGAAAATTCAATGCAGAAAAAAGGACTTTGGATTTTAAAATCCCTGTTGTGTGCATACCTTGTAACAGGTGTGCTCCTTTTGATTTTGACAGTACTGCTTTACAAATGTGGACTGGAGGAAAAACATGTTTCAGCAGGGATTTTGACCGTGTATATTTTGTCTACACTGGCAGGTGGTTTTGTAGCAGGGAAAATGGCAAGGGTCAGGAAATTTGTCTGGGGGCTTGGAATCGGTGTGCTGTATTTTCTGCTTCTTGTATTGATTTCCTTTGGTATTTACCACAGCATTCAGGAGCCGTTTCCTCAGCTTTTGATCGTGTGTATTCTTTGCACAGGAGGTGGAATGATCGGCGGTATGATTTCGTGAGGAAGTAAACGTACAGAGAGAACGATAGAAAATCTCTTGTAGTTACTCTTTTCGGAAAAAATACATCCCTCATGAATTCTTATAAAACTGGTAAAATAACTCATAATTTCTAAAAAATGAGCGATACTAATAGCAGATTGTTATCGATAAAAACCAGATATAAGGAGAAGATAAGATGAAAGCGACAGGAATTGTACGAAGAATTGATGACCTTGGCAGGGTGGTGATTCCAAAAGAAATTCGAAGGACACTTCGTATTCGGGAAGGAGATCCACTGGAAATTTTTACCGAGAGAGAAGGCAGTGTGATTTTAAGAAAGTATTCTCCGATCGGAGAAATCGGTGCTGTTGCCGGACTGTACGCAGAAAGCCTTGCACATACCATGAACTGTATTGTGTGTCTTACTGATATGGATCAGATTGTAGCAGCATCGGGAAATGGGAGCAAGGAGCTGCTGAACCGTTATATCAGTAAAGAACTGGAGTATGCAATACAGGCTCGAAAGCAGATCCGTACAGAAAAAAGGAAAGCGGACTATATTCCGATATTCGCCGGGGGTGAGGAATATTCTCAGGAAATTATTTGTCCGATTATCAGTGGCGGGGACGTGATGGGAACAGTGGTGTTTTTACACAAAGAAGAACACAAAAAATTCAGTGAAGTGGAAGAAAAAATGGCAGCTGTGGCAGCAGAATTTCTGGGCAGACAGATGGAACAGTAAAAAAATACTTTAAAAAGTGATCAGGATGTGTTATAATTCTAAGAAAACTAGATGCTTATGCATACACATTAGGAGGAATAGAAATGAAACATATCAAAACATTAAATACTCAGACATTGAATCATACAGTGAAAAAAGGTGGATGCGGAGAATGTCAGACATCTTGTCAGTCAGCATGTAAGACATCCTGTACAGTAGGAAATCAGGTTTGTGAACACAAAAAATAAGAAACTGAATATCAGACATGAGGGCAGCGGCCGTGGTCGCTGCCTTACGTGTGTTATGCAAAAATATAAAATTTAAATGAAAGAGGGGTAACTGTTGTGATTCATCAGTACCAGAATAATGGATATCATATTGTCCTGGATGTGAACAGCGGATCTGTGCATGTCGTGGACAAGATTGCGTATGATGTGATCGGCTGTCTGGAGGCCATGAACCCTGCCCATACGCCGGAAACGTTAAAAGAAGAGAAGACGGCAGAATATCTGCTCGAAAAGCTTGGCGATATTTATGCAGAAGAAGATTTGAGAGATCTTCTGGAGGCAGTGGCAGAGCTGACAGCGGCAGGTCAGTTGTTTACACAGGATGTTTATGAGAGCTATATCGGAGAGGTAAAAGAAAGAAAGACAGTTGTTAAGGCACTTTGCCTGCACATTGCACATGATTGTAATCTTGCCTGCAAATACTGCTTTGCGGAAGAGGGTGAGTATCATGGACGCCGTGCGCTGATGTCTTTGGAAGTCGGAAAGAAAGCGCTGGATTTCCTTGTGGCAAATTCAGGAAAGAGAAGAAATCTCGAGGTTGATTTCTTTGGCGGAGAGCCGTTGATGAACTGGCAGGTAGTAAAAGATCTGGTTGCCTATGGAAGAGAGCTGGAGAAGACAAACGACAAGCATTTCCGTTTTACATTGACAACAAATGGGGTTCTGCTCAATGATGAAGTGCAGGAATTTGTCAATAAAGAGATGGACAATGTGGTGCTCAGTCTGGATGGAAGAAAAGAAGTCAACGACAGAATGCGTCCGTTTAGGAATGGAAAAGGAAGTTATGATCTGATCGTTCCGAAATTCCAAAAACTGGCAGAGAGCAGAAATCAGGAAAAGTATTATATACGAGGAACATTTACAAGAGAAAATCTGGACTTTTCAGAGGACGTCCTGCATTTTGCAGATCTGGGATTTGAGCAGATTTCAATTGAGCCTGTAGTCGGGGAAGATACAGATCCGTATGCGATTCAAAAAGAAGATCTTCCGAAGATTTTTGCAGAGTATGATAAGCTGGCAAAAATCATGGTAGACAGAGAACGGGAAGGCAGAGGGTTTACGTTCTTCCACTTTATGCTGGATTTAGAAGGCGGTCCTTGCGTGGCAAAACGTCTGTCCGGATGTGGTTCCGGAACAGAATATCTGGCAGTTACGCCTTGGGGAGATCTGTATCCGTGTCATCAGTTCGTTGGTCAGGAAGAATTCCTGCTGGGAAATGTAGAGGAAGGAATTACAAAGCCGGAGATTCCGGAAGAATTCAGAGGATGCAGTGTGTATTCCAAAGACAGTTGCAGAAACTGCTTTGCAAGATTTTACTGCAGCGGCGGATGTATGGCGAATTCTTATAAATTCCATCATACGATCAATGATACATACGAGGTAAGTTGTGAGATGGAGCGCAGGCGTGTGGAATGTGCGATTATGATCAAGGCGGCACTGGCTGATCAGGAGAGGATGGCAGATCATGAAGAAGAGTAAAGGGATTATCAGTCTGATTCTGACCGTGGTGCTGATTGCACTTCTTGGATTTACAACGGTGGTCGGATTTGGAAAAGGACAGACGGGGGCAGCAAAGAATATTAAGCTTGGACTTGACCTGGAAGGCGGAGTCAGTATTACCTATCAGGTAAAAGGGGATACTCCTTCCAAGGAGGATATGAGTGATACAATCTACAAGCTTCAGAAGCGTGTAGAACAGTACAGTACAGAAGCAACGGTTTATCAGGAAGGGGATAACCGGATCAGTATCGAAATCCCTGGTGTGACAGATGCGAATGAAATCTTAAGTGAGCTGGGGCAGCCGGGATCCCTGTATTTTATCAAAGAGAAGGACAGTGACGGAAATCCGAATTATGGACTGGATACCTCAGGACACTATGTGCTTGCAAAAAGTATGGATGAGTTAAAGGAAGAAGGATCTGTCGTTTTGACCGGAACAGATATCAAGAGTGCAAAGTCCGGTTCTTATCAGGATTCCACAACAGGAGCAAATGAAAATGTTGTTCAGCTTTCTATGACAAAGGAAGGTACTGAAAAGTTTGCAGAGGCAACGAAAGCGGCAAAGGAAGCGGAAGAGACGATTGCGATCTATTATGACGGAGAACTGATCAGTGTTCCATCGGTGAATGCAGAGATCACAGATGGTCAGGCGATGATCGAAGGAAATATGTCATATGAAGAGGCTGAGCAGCTGGCTTCCACGATCCGTATCGGTGGTCTGAGTGTAGAACTGGAAGAAATCCGTTCTAATGTAGTTGGAGCACAGCTTGGTGAAGAAGCAATCAGTACCAGTCTGATGGCAGGTGCGATCGGGCTTGCGATTGTATTTGTATTTATGTGCGTGGTATATCTGCTGCCGGGATTTGCATCCAGTCTTGCACTGGTAATCTACACCGGACTGATCCTGGTGCTGCTCAATGCATTTGATATCACACTGACGCTGCCGGGTATCGCGGGTATCATTCTTGGTATCGGTATGGCGGTCGATGCGAATGTCATTATCTTTGCGCGTGTAAAAGAGGAGCTGACAGCCGGAAAATCTGTAAAATCTGCATTAAATGCCGGATTCCACAAAGCAATGTCTGCGATTTTGGATGGAAATATTACAACACTGATCGCGGCAGCAGTGCTCTGGCTGAAAGGAAGCGGTACAGTCAAAGGGTTCGCACAGACACTGGCACTTGGTATTGTGGTATCCATGTTTACCGCACTTGTGATCACCCGGATGATCGTGTATGCGTTCTATGCAGTTGGAATTCGTAATCCAAAGCTGTACGGACGGATCAAAGAAGAGCGTGCGCCGATTGATTTCCTTGGAAAACGTAAGATCTTCTTTGCAGTATCGGTCGCAGTGATCCTGATTGGATTTGTGTTTATGGGAGTGAATGCAGGAACAGGAAAAGGCGCCCTCAATTACAGTCTGGAATTTAAGGGTGGTACATCTACAAATGTAACATTTGACAAAGCATATACGTTGAAAGAGATTGATGAAACAATGATTCCGGATCTGGAGAAGGTGACAGATGATCCAAACATCCAGGTACAGACCGTTGCAAACAGTAATCAGGTCATTTTCAAGACACAGACGCTGGATCTGGAAAAACGAGAAGCATTTGCGAAATATATGGCAGATGAATTCGGAGTAGAAGAAAAAGATATTACGACTGAAAACATCAGTTCTACCGTAAGCTCCGAGATGCGTGTGGATGCAATCATTGCGGTTGCCATTGCCACAGTCTTTATGCTGCTTTATATCTGGCTGCGGTTTAAAGATATCCGGTTTGCGACAAGTGCAGTAGTTGCACTGATCCATGATGTACTGGTCGTACTTGCTTTCTATGTGATCGCAAGAATTTCAGTAGGAAATACATTTATTGCATGTATGCTGACAATTGTCGGATATTCTATCAATGCAACAATCGTTATCTTTGACCGAATCCGCGAGGAGATGAAGACAAAGAAACGTGGAGAAGAGTTGGATGTCCTGGTCAACAGATGTATCACAAGAACTCTGACAAGAAGTATTTATACCTCTCTGACAACATTTGTTATGGTGGCGGTGCTGTTTATTATGGGTGTAAGCTCCATTAAAGAATTTGCACTTCCTCTGATGGTAGGTATTATCTGCGGAGCGTATTCTTCCGTATGTATCACAGGTGCTCTGTGGTATGTGATGAAGACGAAGATCGGGAAAAAAGCAGAACCTGCAAAAGTTGGAACATCAAAAAAGAAAAAATAACGAAAAGTAAGTGAGAGAACCCTTGGTTTATGTGGAAAACAGACACATAATCTAAGGGTTTTTTGTGTGCCATGGTGAAAATGGTTAAAAATTTACCCTGAACTGGAAAAATTTAACCAAAAATTGGAAAATAATAAATTGATAAAAATTTAAGTGAGGGAGTATAATCCCATATATAAATATGGTATGTCAGAAAGGAGAAAAAAGGTGAAAAAGAAAGCTTTGTACAAAAAGTGGATGTCAATGCTGCTTGCCGGTGTAGTGACAACAACAGGTTTCATGGGGGGAACGGTAACACTAAGAGCAGCAGAAACAACAAACTGGATCGGGGATGAAGGACTAAATGGAAGTGCAGAGGCTCCGGCAGCGGATGATGTAGTGCCGGATAAAAATCAGTTCAGATATCAAAAAGAAGAACTGGCAGCGTTCTGTCATTTTGGTCCGAATACATTCAATGAGATTGAATGGGGCGAACATTATGGGGATAAGAAGCCAAGTGAGATTTTTACATTGAAACAGGACTTTGATGCAGAGACGTTGGTAAAGACATTAAAAGATGCCGGATTTAAAAAGCTGATCGTAACAGCAAAACATCATGATGGATTTTGTATCTGGGATAGTGAACATACAGAGTATGATGTTGCTGCATCTGGGTATAAGGATGCAAATGGGCAGTCAGACATTTTGGCAGAGATATCCAAAGCATGTACAGATCAGAATATGGATATGGGATTATATCTGTCTCCGTGGGATATTCATGATGAAAGTTATGGATATTATGATGAAAATCATAAACCGACGGATAAAGAGCATGATCATTTAGATTATAATGAATATTATGATAATCAATTAAAAGAAATTCTTGGAAATGAGAAATATGGAAACAAAGGACATTTCGTAGAGGTCTGGATGGATGGTGCGAAAGGAAACGGAGCGAATGCCCAGGAATATGATTTTAAAAGATGGTTTAACACTATTCAGGAAAACGAAGGAATAAAAGCAGGATACGATGCAGATTGTATGCTGTTTGGGGCAGAAGCATATACAACGGTTCGTTGGATTGGAAATGAATTAGGAATTGCCGGAAAAGACACCTGGTCAAAATCCACAGTGGATAAAGAAAAGAATACGATTAACAGCAATAAGCAGGGAAATGCGACAGTTGGTTTTGAAGATGGAAACCAGTGGACCGTTCCGGAAGCAGATGCTCGTATTACTTCTGGTTGGTTCTGGGGAACAAAAAAGAATACACCAAAGACAATGGACGAATTGAGTGATATGTATTTTAATTCAGTGGGGCATAATGCAACATTGCTTTTAAATATACCGCCGAACAATCAGGGAACAGTAGACAAAGCGATTCTGGATCGTGTGACAGAATTCGGAAACAATATCAAAGAGACATTTAAAACCAATTTGGCAAAAGCAGAAGGCGCATCTGTAAAAGTATCTGAAGTAAGAGGAAATGACGAAACATTTAAACCGGGCAATATGATTGATGACAATGATGAGACATATTGGACAACCAGCGATGGAAATAAATCGGGTGAAATTCTGGTCGATTTAGGAGAGAAAAAGAATTTTGATGTGGTATCCATTGAAGAAGCAATCCAGAACGGTCAGAGAATCAATAAATATAAAGTAGAGTACCGTGAGGGAGACAGCGGTGAATGGACTCTGTTAGAAGAAGGGCAGACAATCGGTGCAAAACGTCTTTGCAGAACAAGTGAAGTTTCGGCAAAACAGATTAAAATTACAGTTGAAACAAAAGATGGCAAAGTTCCGATGATCAGTGAAGTTGGCGTATACAAGTCTACAGAAGATATGGAAAAACCAAATCCGATTCCAAAGGGAATGGAAGTTATCGATGTAACAGATAAAAATGTGGAAGATGGAAAAGGATTTACCTTTAAGGGAACATGGCATGATGAAAACCAGCCGCAGTACATTAACGGAACTAACACGTGGGCAAATGCGGGAGCAGAATTAGAACTGAAATTCCATGGTACAAAGGCATATTTCTTTGGAACGGTAGATCCAAACCATGGAAAAGCGGAAATTACAATTGATGGCGGAGACCCTATCACAGTAGATACGAAAGCATCAAAACGTGCAGTTGGACAGAGATGGTTTGAAACTCCAGACTTACAAGATGGAGATCATACAATTAAATTGAAAGTAAGCAGTCAGGCAATCGGAATTGAGGCAGCAGCTGTTATCAACAATGGCGGAAAAGGTATGATTGAGCTGGAGTCTGATTCATACACGATGAATGAAGATGAAACAAAGGATCTGAAAGTAAAACGTGTAGGTGGAACAGAAGGGAAAATTACTGCAAAATTGCAGCCAAATCCGGGAACAGCAATTCAGGATGACTATAATACAGAGTTGAACCCAGTGATTACATTAGAGCCAGGGCAGAAAGAAACGACTGCGCAGGTACAGACAAAGAGAAACAAAAACAAAACAGGTGATCAGTATTTCACAGCTGAAATTACAGATGTTAGCGAAGGAGCAATCCTTGGATTTAACAAAAAGGCAAAAATCAACATCAAAGATATGGAAAGCAGCGAAGGCTCATTGGCTGCACTTGTAAAGGAATGTGAATCGTATAAGAAAGACTGGTTTACTTCTGGATGGGATGAATTTGAGTCAGCTCTGAAACAGGCAAAGATTGTTTTAGAAGATAAAAATGCAACTCCGGAAAAGAGAAATGAAGCAGAAACAGTTCTGAAAAAAGCGAAAGATGGATTAGTAAAACGTGAAAAATACACAGCAGAAGATCCATTTGTATTCCCATGGAGAGAAAAAGCCAATGCAACATTGGAAGCTGAATTTGCGGAATTACATAATACCGGAGATAATGAGAAGTATCCGTTGAAGATTGGAACTGGTGACTGGGCAAGCAATCAGAAATTTGTGAATGCTCTCGAGAACGGAGATACCATTACAATTCCATACAAAGTAGAAAAGCCAGGAACTTACAATGTAAAATTAACATTCAGAAGTGGTTCTACAACAAATAAACTTTCCTGGACAGATGATGCAGGAGTATTTGAGAATGGTTCAGTAGAAGCCGGAAATGCAAATAGTAAAGAAACAAAAACAGTTGACTTCACACTGAAAGCAACGAAAGCCGGAAGTGGGGTTCTGACATTAAAAGGAGATGCAAAAGCTCCACAGCTCGATATGTTTGAAATCACACCTGGGGATGATATTCAGAGAGCAGAGTTTACTGTGAATGCATCCGTTGAAGGGGAAGGCGGTACAATTACACCGAGTGGAGAAACAAAAGTAACAGAAGGTGAAACTGTAGAATTTAAGATCACACCAGACAAGACACATAAGGTAGCGGATGTTCTGGTAAATGGTGAATCTGTAGGAGCTGTCACATCTTATACATTAAAAGATGTGAAGGAAAATGCAACGGTTGTTGCTAAATTTGCTCCGGCAGCATATACAGAAGAAAACCGTTTCAATTTCCCGACAGAAGTAAATGGAACAGCAATCACAGCAGAGGCAGAGCATTTTGCATTAAAGAATGTAGGAACAGGTGAAGCATGGCCATTACAGGTGTCTGCAGCCGATTGGGCAAGCAATGGATACTTTGTAAATGCAATGAATAGTGGTGATCAGATTACTTTACACTATCATGCAGAAAAACCGGGGAAATATAAAGCAACTGTACAGTTCCGCAGCGGTGATACAAATAATGGATTGACTTGGTCTGAGGCTGATAATAAAATTGCGGCTCAGACAGAAGTTATGAAAATAGGAGCTGGAGATCAGGCAAAAGCAACACACACACAAGATATCGAGTTTGTAGTAAATGAAGCAGGTGATGGAACACTGGTATTTACAGCACCGGAAAAGAATGCGCCACAGCTTGATAAATTTGACATTACTCTGGCAGAAGAAAAAGCGCCAGTTGTAGTGAACAAAGATGCATTGAAAGCAGCAATCGATGCAGCCAAAGAAGCGCTGAAAGAAGAGGACAAGTATACAGAAGAGTCCGTGAAAGCGCTGAAAGATGCAGTAGCAGAAGCAGAAAAAGTAGCAGCAGATGAAAACGCAACACAGGAAAGTGTAGATGCAGCTACAAAAGCAGTAGAAGAAGCAACAAAAGGTCTGGCAGAAAAACCGGCTGTACCAGAAGCAGATAAGACAGCCCTGAAAGCAGTTCTTGCAGATGCGGCTCAGAAACTTGCGGGAGCAGATGCTTACACAGAAGAATCTGTAAAAGCGCTGAAAGACGCAGTAGATCTTGCGCAGAATGTATTTGATAATTCGGATGCGAGCCAGACAGAGGTTGATGCAGCTGTGACAGCTGTACGAGATGCAATTGGAAAATTGCAGGAAAAACCACCGGTACAGAAAGAATTTACGATCACAGCAGTTGCACATGGCGGTGGAACCATTGATCCAAGCGGTGCAGTGAAAGTAGAAGAAGGAAAAGATCAGGTATTTACAATCCAACCATATGAAGGATTTGAAGTAAAAGAAGTATTTGTAAATGGAGAATCCGTTGGAGCTGTTACAGAGTACAAATTTGAGGCAGTTCGTGCAGATGCAAGCATTGAAGTATTCTTCGCAGAAAAAGAAGCAGTACAGGCTGACAAGACAAAACTCAACGAGTCCATTGCAGCAGCAGAAGAACTTCTGAAACATGCAGAGGACTATGTTCCGGAAGATGTTCAGAATCTGATGGAAGTACTGGATGCAGCGAAAGCGGTAGCAGCAGATCCGGCAGCGACACAGGAAACAGTAGATGCGGCACAGAATGCACTGGATGCAGCAATGAATATTGCACCGATCCAGAAAGAGTTTGCAATTATGGCAGCAGCAGGAGAGGGCGGAAGCATCACTCCATGCGGTACTGTAAAAGTAGAACGCGGTATGAGCCAGACATTTGTGATCCAGCCGGAAGAAGGATATGTGATCAGTGATGTACTGGTAAATGGACAGTCTGTTGGTGCAGTGGCAGAGTATACATTCTGTGATGTCAATGCAGATGCCAATATTACAGCACTCTTCCAGAAAGCAGCTGTTTCTACAGATAAATCACAGCTTACAGCTGTTATAAAAGAAGCAGAGGAACGTCTGGAGCAGGCAGATAAGTACACAGAAGAGACTGTAAAAGCGCTTCAGAAAGAAGTGGAGGCGGCGCAGTTTATTCTTGCAGACAAAGAGGCATCTCAGGCAGACATTGATACAGCAGTACAGAAAGTAAGAACTGCGATCGATGCACTGGAGGAAAAAACGCAGACTGAAAAACCAGAAAATCCAGACAATAATAAACCGGATAACAACAAACCGGGAAATGGAAACAATGGCGGACAAAACAATAACGGAAACAGCAATCAGTCTACAACACAGAAACCGTCAACTGGTACTCCAAACAAAGCAGTGAAGACAGGAGATGCCACTCCGATTGCCGGAGCAGTATCCGGACTTCTTGCAGGAGGAGCAGCACTTCTGGCATTCCTGAAAAGACGCAAATAAATAAAAATAAAAAATTCTTCCTAAACATGAGCAGTGCTCTGTGCCGAAAGGCATGGGGCACTGTTTTATGGTACGGGAAATTTGGCTTTGGCGGAAGATGTTTGAATAAAATATTCGCTGGCAGAACAGTTCTTGTTACCGTTCACACCATTCCCCACCTATCCATGCGCAATCGTCGTGCTTGCGCACTCCAGTTCTGGACAGATTTACAGAAAATTTTTAGTATGCTACAATAAAAATTAACAGCTAGAAAAACAAGAAAGATACTTGGGAGGAACTGACATGGAAAAGTGGTTTGTGTCCATGAAGAAAGCGGATTTTACGCAGATTGCGGAAAAATATCATATTTCCCCGATCATCGCGCGCCTGATCCGAAACAGGGATATTTTAGGCGATCAGAATATTGACTATTATTTAAATGGAACGATTGCAGATCTGCACGATGGGATGCTGATGAAAAATATGGATACGGCAGTGGAGATTCTGGAGGAAAAAATCCGGGAAGGCGAAAAAATCCGTGTGATCGGAGATTATGATATCGACGGAGTCAATGCGACGTATATTTTGAAAACAGGATTAGAAAGTCTGGGAGCTTTGGTGGATACGGATATTCCGGATCGGATGAAGGATGGATACGGCCTCAATCAGATGCTCATTGACAGGGCATTGGAGGACGGTGTAGATACGATCATTACCTGTGACAATGGGATCGCAGCCGCTTCAGAGATTGCTTACGGGAAAGCGCAGGGGATGACGATCATTGTGACAGATCACCATGAAGTACCTTATCTAGAAGCAGGAGGAGAGAAAGAATATCTGATTCCCGATGCAGATGCAGTGGTCAACCCGCATTTACCGGGAGATCCTTATCCGTTTAAAGGTCTGTGCGGTGCGGCAGTTGTGTATAAAGTGGTGGAAGCGTTATATAATGTCATGGGGCAGGATGCAGATGATGTAGATTTTCTGATGGAAAATGTGGCGATTGCGACCGTGGGGGATGTGATGGATCTGGTGGATGAGAACCGGATTTTTGTAAAACAGGGGCTGGAAATGCTGAAACGCACGCAAAATGAAGGTCTGAAAGCATTGATGGAATGCACGCAGGTACCGATAGAGAGATTGTCTGCCTATCACATCGGATTTGTCATCGGACCATGTATCAATGCGAGCGGGCGACTGGATACGGCAAAGCGGGCATTGGAGCTCCTTGAGGTGAAGAACAGAAGAGAAGCTGTCATGATGGCAGAAGATTTAAAAGCATTGAATGACAGCCGTAAGGAAATGACAGAAAAAGGGGTAGAGCAGGCAGTTGAACAGATCGAGACAACGGATTTGAAAGAGGATCGAGTACTGGTCGTGTATCTGCAGGACTGTCATGAGAGTATTGCGGGGATCATTGCCGGAAGACTGAAAGAAAAATATTATAAGCCGGTGTTTGTTCTGACGCAGGGAGAACATGGCGTCAAAGGGTCGGGGCGTTCCATTGAAAGCTACCATATGTTTGAGGAAATGTGCAAATGCAGGGCGTTATTCACAAAATTCGGAGGCCATAAGCTGGCGGCAGGGCTATCTCTGGAAGAGGAGAATGTGGAACGTTTCCGCAGAACGATCAATGAACTCTGTGAGCTGACCAGTCAGGATCTGATGCCGAAGGTATCCATTGACATGCAGCTTCCTCTTGCGTATGTAACAGAAGAGCTGATTGAAGAACTGGAACTTCTGGAGCCTTTCGGGAAAGGAAATACAAAGCCGTTGTTTGCGGAAAAAAACTTAAAAGTACAGAATCTCCGTGTGATCGGGAAGAATCAGAATGTCCTGAAATTTCAGGTTCTGGATCGAAATGGACGGAAAATGGAGGCGATCTATTTCGGAGAGGTACAGGAGTGTATGGAGTATCTGCAGGGAAAAGAAGAGGTGGCGCTGACATTTTATCCGTCGGTCAATGAATACAGAGGAAACAAAAGCATACAGATTACAGTGGTAAATTATCAATAATGATGATATACTAATCCATATGGAATTTTACGATAAAAAGAAAAGGGGGATTTGATATGGCAGGTACGCTGGAATATGAACTTCTGAATAAAAATCTGGAAATGGTGGATGGCCATGCCGTGAAAGCACCTGAAGATTATCAAAACCCTGAGCAGTTATATGAAGCGTTGATTGCAAGGGTAAGAAAGTATCATCCATCCGCAGATATTTCTCTCATCGAGAAGGCGTATAAGCTTTCCAGAGAGGCACATAAAGAGCAGGTCCGCAAGTCCGGAGAGCCTTATATCATTCATCCGCTCTGGGTGGGGATCATTCTGGCGGATCTGGAGATGGATAAGGAGACGATCGTGGCAGGAATGCTCCATGATACGGTTGAAGATACAGAGATGACAGTGGAGGATATTACAAGAGAGTTTGGCGAAGAGGTAGCGCTGCTTGTAGATGGAGTCACAAAGCTGGGCCAGTTGTCTTATTCTAAGGATAAATTGGAAGTGCAGGCAGAAAACCTGCGCAAGATGTTTCTTGCCATGGCAAAAGATATCCGTGTGATCATTATCAAGCTGGCAGACCGCCTGCACAATATGAGAACGCTGGAGTTTATGGTTCCGGCAAAACAGAAGGAAAAAGCCAGAGAGACGATGGATATCTACGCTCCGATCGCGCAGAGGCTGGGTATTTCCAAAATCAAGACAGAGCTGGATGATCTTTCTTTAAAATATTATCAGCCGGAAGTGTATTTCCAGCTGGTAAAGGATTTAAATGAGAGAAAGACAGAGCGGGAAGAGTTTGTGCAGCAGATCGTGGCAGAGGTCTCTCACCATATGGAGAATGCCCATATTCAGGCAAAGGTATATGGAAGAGTGAAGCATTTCTTCAGTATTTACAAAAAGATGGTCAATCAGAATAAGACTCTGGATCAGGTGTATGATCTGTTTGCCGTGCGCATTATCGTAGATTCGGTCAAAGACTGTTATGCGGCGTTGGGTGTGATCCATGAGATGTATACACCGATTCCGGGGCGATTCAAAGACTATATCGCCATGCCGAAAGCGAATATGTACCAGTCTTTGCATACGACTCTGATGGGGCCGGCAGGACAGCCGTTTGAAATTCAGATCCGTACAGAGGAGATGCACAAGACGGCAGAGTACGGTATTGCGGCCCATTGGAAATATAAGGAGAGCGGCGGTTCGGCTAAGAATAATAAGAGCCGTGAGGAAGAAAAGTTAAGCTGGCTTCGGCAGATTCTGGAGTGGCAGAGGGATATGTCGGACAACAGAGAGTTTTTGAGTCTCTTAAAAGGCGATCTGGATCTGTTTGCAGAAGATGTGTACTGTTTCACTCCGAACGGAGATGTGAAGAACCTGCCGAACGGTTCTACTCCGGTGGATTTTGCCTATGCAATCCACAGTGCAGTGGGCAACAAGATGGTAGGTGCACGTGTCAACGGCAAGCTGGTCAATATTGATTACAAAATCCAGAACGGAGACCGTATTGAGATTCTGACATCTCAGAATTCCAAAGGTCCGAGCCGGGACTGGCTGAGCATCGTAAAGAGCACACAGGCAAAGAATAAGATCAATCAGTGGTTTAAGCATGAGTTTAAAGAAGAGAATATTATTCGAGGAAAAGAGCTGATTGCCGCATACTTTAAATCCAAGTCGATCGCACAGGCGGATATCATGAAGCCAAAATATCTGCAGATCGTCCAGAGAAAGTATGGATTCCGGGATTGGGATGCAGTTCTGGCAGCAATCGGACACGGTGGACTAAAGGAAGGTCAGGTAGTCAACCGTCTGGTAGAAGAGTATGGAAAAGATCACAAAAAAGAGATTACGGATGCGACGATCCTGGAGAAGATTTCTGAGGCAAACAATCAGAAGGTGCATATTGCAAAATCAAAGAGCGGGATCGTGGTTAAGGGAATCGATGACATGGCGGTGCGCTTCTCCAAGTGCTGCAATCCGGTTCCGGGTGATGAAATCGTAGGATTTGTGACCAGAGGAAGAGGTATGACGATCCACCGTACAGATTGTGTGAATATGCTGCATCTGTCTGCTGTGGAGCGGGAGCGTCTGATCGATGCAGAGTGGGAGAATAATGCAGAGACGGAAGGCGGAGGTCAGTATCTGGCAGAGCTGAAGATGTATGCAAACGACAGGCAGGGACTGCTTCTGGATGTAACAAAGGTATTTACAGAAGAAAAGATCGATGTCAGATCTATGAATACACGAACCAGCAAAAAAGGAACCGCTACACTGGAAATGGGATTTATTGTAAAGGGCAGAGAACAGCTGAATCTTATCATAAAAAAACTGCGCAATGTAGAAGGAGTTCTGGATATTGAACGGACAGCGGGGTAGAGAAAAATGAGAATCAAAAAATTTGTGATCGGAATGGTCGGCACCAACTGTTATGTGGTGTACAATGAAAATACAAAAGAATGTTTTGTTGTGGATCCGGCGGCACCATCTGCGCCGCTTGTCGAATTTATCCAGACAGAAGGTCTTCAGTTGCAGGGAATCCTCCTGACACATGGTCATTTTGATCATATTATGGGAATTGACACACTGCGCAGAGAATGGTCAGTTCCTGTCTATGCCAGTGCACTGGAGCAGAAGGTTCTGACAGATGCCAATGTGAATCTGTCTGTTGCATATGGAGCGGGTTATGTGTTTGCGGACGCCAAGTTTCTGGAAGATGGGGCATCTCTCGCACTTGCAGGATATCAGATCCGTATGATCTCCACTCCGGGGCATACGGCGGGAGGATGCTGTTATTATATAGAAGAAGAGGAGGTTCTTTTCAGCGGAGATACACTGTTTGCAGGCTCTGTTGGAAGAACAGATTTTCCGACAGGCAGTATGAGTACACTGGTGCGTTCGGTAAAAGAGCGATTGCTGAGCCTTCCGGAAGATACGCAGGTGTATCCGGGACATATGGAGGCAACAACGATCGGATTTGAAAAGGAGAATAATCCGTTTTTATAAGAAAACGGAAGAGAAATATGATGATACAGATCAGCAGTAAAGATACGTTATATATGTATAATTTATATCATATTGTGAAGGCTTTTTTCCCGAATGAGGAGATCAGCCAGAATCTGGACGAAAAGCAGGAATCTCTGGTTTCAGTGAAACTGGAAGAGAATTCTTGCTTTTATGTTCCTGTTTCAGAAATTGCAGACTGTCCGGACCGCCAGGATGGAAAGAAGAAGGTGACAAAGATTGTCTATGACTGGCTGTCAAAAGTGACCGGACGGATACTTGCCTGGGGGATGCTGACAGGTGTCAGACCGACAAAGCTGGCTATGCAGAAACTGGAAGCCGGTATGAGCCGAAAAGAAGTCTGCACATTTTTAGAGCAGGAGTACGGAGTCAGTCACCAGAAGGCAGAACTTGGCATTGCGATTGCAGAGCGGGAAAAAGAGCTGCTTGGCAGACTGGACTATGAGCAGGGATTCAGTCTCTATGTAGGGATTCCGTTTTGTCCAAGCATCTGTTCGTACTGTTCTTTCAGTTCGTCCCCTCTGGCGGAGTGGAAAGACCGGGTAGATGATTATTTAAAGGCGCTCTGTCAGGAAATCCGGGCACTGGGAGAGCGGGCAGAAGAAAGAAAGCTTAATACGATCTATATCGGAGGAGGGACTCCGACAACACTGGAGGCAGAGCAACTTTTTGAGCTTTTGGATACGATACAGAAGTCGTTTTCATTTGAGTATCTGCAGGAGTTTACGATCGAGGCGGGAAGACCGGACAGCATTACAAGAGAAAAGCTGGAAGTGATGCGAAGATTTCCGGTGACCAGGATTTCTGTCAATCCCCAGACCATGCAGCAGAAAACGCTGGATCTGGTGGGAAGAAAGCATACCGTTCAGGATGTAAAAGACATTTTCCATGCAGCCAGAGAGCTTGGATTTGACAATATCAACATGGATCTGATCGCAGGACTTCCGGGAGAGACGGCGGAGGATATGAGGGATACGCTTTGTCAGATTGAAGAGCTTTCGCCGGACAGTCTGACGGTTCATGCGCTGGCGATCAAGCGGGCGGCGAAGTTCGGCCAGGAGCAGCGCAAGATTGATCTGCATTCTGAGATCGAACAGATGGTAGAAGAGAGTGCCAGGGCGGCAGAACGCATGGGACTTGTGCCGTATTATCTGTACCGGCAGAAAAATATTGCGGGAAATTTTGAAAATGTTGGATATGCAAAGGTTGACAAAGCCGGAATATACAATATACTTATTATGGAAGAAAAACAGACGATCCTTGCAGCCGGGGCAGGTGCCTCCACAAAGATCGTGCTTCCGGAGAAGATCCGTCTGGACAATGGACGGGAGACGAATCTGATCCGCATAGAAAATGTGAAAAATATTACGGAGTATGAAAGCCGTATTGATGAGATGATAGAGAGAAAAGGAGAATGGTTATGGCGCTGAAAAAGAAACCGGTAACCGGAATGAAAGATATGATGCCGGCGGAGATGGAGATCCGCGATTATGTGATCGGACAGATCAAAGAGACATACCGCGCATTTGGGTTCTCATCCATTGAGACTCCATGTGTAGAGCACATTGAAAATCTCTGCAGCAAACAGGGCGGAGACAATGAAAAACTGATCTTCAAGATTTTAAAAAGAGGAGAAAAGCTGAAGATCGAAGAAGCAAAAGAAGAAAAAGATGTTGTGGACGGAGGACTTCGTTACGATCTGACAGTACCGCTGTCCAGATACTATGCGAACAATGCAAATGAACTGCCGTCTCCGTTTAAAGCACTTCAGATGGGAAATGTCTGGAGAGCGGACAGACCGCAGAGAGGACGATTCCGTCAGTTTATGCAGTGTGATATCGATATTCTGGGAGAGCCAGGTAATCTGGCAGAGATCGAGCTGATCCTGGCAACGACGACGCTGCTTGGAAAACTGGATTTTAAAAACTTTACGATCCGTATCAATGACAGAAGAATCTTAAAAGCAATGGCAGCATACAGCGGATTTGCAGAGAGTGATTATGAAAATGTATTCATCATCCTGGACAAGATGGACAAGATCGGTCTGGATGGTGTGGCAGCAGAATTAGAGGAAAACGGATATGCAAAAGGGTCTGTGGAAAAATATTTGCAGTTATTCAAAGAGATTACGAATGACGTGGAAGGCGTACGTTACTGTAAAGAAAAACTGGAAGGCTTTCTTGCGGATGACGCGGCGGCTTCGCTCGAGATGATTATTACAAGTGTGGAAAGTGCAAAGGAAGCGGATTTTTGCATGAAATTTGATCCGACACTGGTTCGGGGAATGTCTTACTATACAGGGACGATCTTTGAGATTTCTATGGACGAGTTCGGCGGTTCGGTAGGCGGCGGTGGACGTTATGATGAAATGATCGGAAAATTCACCGGACAGAATACACCGGCAGTCGGATTTTCCATCGGATTTGAACGGATTGTCATGCTGCTTTTAGAACGAGGATATCAGGTACCGACAGCCGCACAGAAGAAAGCATTTCTGATCGACAAGAAGATGCCGAAGGAAGGCATGCTCAAGATCCTAAATCTGGCAAAAGCAGAGCGCGCACTTGGAAAACAGGTGATGATCGTCAACATGAAGAAAAATAAAAAGTTCCAGAAAGAACAGCTGATGGAACAGGGATATACAGAGATTGTAGACTGCTATGCTGACAATGTGGAGCAGTTGTAGAGAAGAAGGGAGAAACAGAGAAATGGCAGAATCAATGCAGGGACTCAAAAGAACACACCGATGCGGGGAACTGTCCAGTGCAAACATTGGAGAGAAAGTAACCGTCATGGGATGGGTACAGAAGAACAGAAATAAAGGCGGAATCGTATTTATGGATCTGCGTGACCGCTCCGGAATCCTTCAGATCGTATTTGAGGGAGAAGAACAGGCAGAGCTGATGGAAAAAGCTTCAAAATTAAGAAGTGAGTTTGTAGTTGCAGTTGTAGGAAATGTGGAGAAGAGAAGCGGTGCAGTCAATGAAAACCTGGCAACAGGAGAGATTGAAGTGCGTGCTGAAGAACTTCGCATCCTCTCAGAATCCGAGGTACCGCCGTTCCAGGTGGAAGAAAACAGCAAGACAAAGGAAGAGCTTCGTCTGAAATATCGTTATCTGGATTTAAGAAGACCGGATCTTCAGAGAAACCTGCGTATGAGAAGTCAGGTCACAACACTGGCACGTCAGTTTTTCGCAGAAGAAGGCTTCCTTGAGATCGAGACCCCGATCCTCGGAAAGACAACACCGGAAGGGGCAAGAGATTATCTGGTGCCTAGCCGTGTACATCCGGGAAGTTTTTACGGACTTCCACAGTCACCACAGCTTTACAAACAGCTTCTGATGTGTTCCGGATGTGACCGCTATATCCAGATCGCAAAATGTTTCCGTGACGAGGATCTTCGTGCAGACAGACAGCCGGAGTTTACCCAGATCGATATGGAGCTTTCCTTTGTGGATGTAGATGACGTGATCGAAGTCAACGAGCGTTTCCTTGCAAAACTGTTCAAGGAAGTTCTGGATGTGGATGTACAGCTTCCGATCCAGAGAATGACATGGCAGGAAGCGATGGACCGCTACGGTTCTGACAAACCGGATACCCGTTTCGGTATGGAACTGGTGAATGTGACAGAGACTGTGAAAGACAGTGAATTTGTTGTGTTCAAAGGGGCGATTGAGAACGGAGGAACAGTCCGTGGTATCAACGCAAAAGGACAGGGAGCAATGCCGCGTAAGAAGATTGACAAGCTGGTGGCATTTGCAAAAGATTTCGGTGCCAAGGGACTTGCTTATATTGCAATTCAGGAAGATGGAACCGTGAAATCCTCTTTCTCCAAATTTATGACAGAAGAAGAGATGAACAATCTGATTGCAGCAATGAACGGAGAAGCAGGAGATTTACTGCTCTTTGCGGCAGACAAGAACAAAGTTGTATGGGATGTTCTTGGAAATTTACGTCTGGAACTGGCAAAACAGATGGAACTTCTGGACAAGAATCAGTACAATTTCCTGTGGGTTACAGAATTCCCGCTGCTTGAGTGGAGCGATGAGCAGAATCGTTATCTGGCAATGCATCACCCATTCACGATGCCGATGGAAGAAGATCTGCAGTATATTGATTCCGAGCCGGGCAGAGTCCGTGCAAAAGCGTACGATATCGTCTTAAATGGAAATGAGATCGGTGGAGGAAGTGTAAGAATCTTCCAGAACGACGTACAGGAGAAGATGTTTGAGGTGCTTGGATTTACAAAAGAGCAGGCATATGAGCAGTTTGGCTTCCTTCTGGATGCATTCAAATACGGAGTACCGCCTCACGCAGGACTGGCATATGGTCTGGACAGAATGGTCATGCTGATGGCAAAAGAAGACAGTATCCGTGATGTGATGGCATTCCCGAAGATCAAAGACGCATCCTGCCTGATGACACAGGCTCCAAGTATGGCAGACAATAAACAGTTGGAAGAACTGGGACTGAAGTTGGATGTAAAGGATGTAAAAACAGAAGAATAATGTGAAGAAGTGTGCATTTTTTGAAAAATGGTGCATACAGAACGTGAATTATGGAGAGCTCTCAACTACACAAGTAGTAAGAGCTCTTTTTGTATTGCTTTTGATTTATCAAAGGAAACGGAGAGGGAACTCAAGCAGGGATTGAACTGGAAGTGGAAGAAATGCCGGGTTTTGAAAATATAAAAAAGACTGTAAATCTTTCGATCTACAGTCTCTTAAGAGCGATAGACGGGGTTCGAACCCGCGACCCCGACCTTGGCAAGGTCGTACTCTACCAGCTGAGCCACTATCGCGTTTGTTTTGTGTTCCCCTCGGAACAATATATACTATACTACAGGAGTTCTTATCTGTCAACAACTTTTTTGAAAAAAATTAATTTTTTTGAAATTTCTAATTGTATGTTCAAATCGTACTGTTTACACCAATCCCTGCCTGTATATTACAATATTCAAAAAGAGAATTATTCTCATCGACTTTTTTGCTATGATGTGTTAAAATCGAAAAGAATCATTCTTCAGTCCAAAAGAGGAGAATGAAATAGAGATCAAAAGGGATAAGGGAGCTAAGGAACAGGAGGAAAAGGTATGATGGCAGCAGCGATAGGAATGATAATTGTAGCATTGGCGCTTCTGATTTTTTGTGTTGCGGTAATGTGGAAAGTATTTTGTAAAGCAGGAGAACCCGGATGGGCGTCATTGATCCCGTTTTATAATTTGTATGTAATGACCAGGATAACCTGGGGGAGAGGATGGCTGTTTATTTTTGGATTCCTGCCGCTGGGGAATCTGATATTTGCAATTTTTACAATGATAAAACTGGCAAAAGTGTTTGGAAAGAAAGATGGATTTGCCTGTGGGCTGATTTTCTTAAGTATTGTTTTTCTTCCAATCCTTGCGTTTGGAAAGGCAGAGTATACAGGTCCGGATCCGGAGAAAAGTACAGGAGCGATCATAGCCAGTGCGATCACTGGCGGAATCGGTATCATTCTGTTGGTGCTTGAAGTGATAGCAGTTGTCGCACTGGGCCTGTTTGCGGTTTCAGATCAGACAGTACAACAGACACAGGATGCGGTGATTTCACAAGAAGTTCCGGAGGAAACACAGGAAGAACCAGATGTGAAAGAAGAGGAGGGCGTTCAGAGAGAATATGAGGGCACTCCGATTGAAGGATATGAGGATTTTGAGACAGTATCCCTGGATGGTTATCAATGGGTTACGGATGTCACATTGTTCAAGGCTGGGGAGAATACAGTTACGGAGTCCACAGCAACTTCCGCAAAAGATGGAATTGAGCTGAAAGCAGGTTTTACACTTCTGGCTGCGGATGAAACGATTGAGCAGAGAATTTCGGCAGAAGTGGAAAATATCCGAAAGACATTGGAAAGTCAGGCGGGAATCTATACGGATATTACTGTAGGTGAGATGGTAGCAGAAGACGGATTCGTGATGCAGCAGCTGATCTGCAATCAGATCGGGGCAGATGGAGTGGCTTATCCGTGTACTGAGATCATACAGGTTCAGTTGATGGAGGACCGGGAAATTCTGGTGAGCAGTGTATCTTTGAATACTTCTCAGGCAACAGAAAACACAGAGCGATTGTTTACACAGGCCTGTGAATTATATGGTATTGCCTTTAAATAAGGTCAGCTATAGATAGAAGCGGACAGAAGAATGTCCGCTTTACTTTTCGAAAAGATTTTGTTACTCTATAGAAACAGAAGTCTGTAGATGGAGCAAAGAAAAACAGTGGATTCAAAAACAGAGGTGAAGAGTATGGAAAATAAAAAGATCAAAGTGGCATTGCTGGGACTTGGAACAGTTGGAGGCGGAGTGTACAAATTGATCCAGAGGAGATCAGAAAGTATGATACACACAGTTGGCGCCGAGCTGGAAGTGGAAAAGATCCTGGTACACAGTCTGCATAAAAAAAGAGAAGGCGTGGATACAGAGCTTCTCACAACGGACTGGAAATCGATTGTAAACGATCCGGAGATTCAGATTGTGATCGAAGTGATGGGCGGGATCGAACCGGCAAAGTCCATGATCGAGGAAGCACTTGGAGCCGGAAAGCATGTGGTGACAGCCAATAAAGATCTGATGGCAGAACACGGAGGAGAGCTTTTGGACCTTGCGGCGGCACATGGCTGTGATCTGCTGTTTGAGGCATCGGTGGCAGGCGCCATTCCGATCATCCGTCCGCTCAAACAGTGTCTTGCCGGAAATGAGATCTCAGAAGTGATGGGGATCGTGAACGGAACGACAAACTATATTTTAACCAAGATGTTTGAAGAAAACATGAGTTTTGAAGCTGCACTTGCAAAAGCAACAGAGCTGGGATATGCAGAGGCAGATCCGACAGCGGATGTGGAAGGACTGGATGCCGGAAGAAAGGCCGCGATCCTTTCCTCCATTGCCTTTCATTCCAGAGTACAGTTTAAAGATGTTTATACAGAAGGAATCACAAAGATCACAGCAGAAGATATTGCCTATGCAAAAGAGTTTGACTGTGTGATCAAGCTGCTTGCAGTTGCGCACAATACGGACAAAGGGATTGAAGTGGGAGTGTATCCGGTGCTGCTTGGAAAAGAGCATCCCCTGTCGTCCGTGCGGGATTCGTTCAATGCTGTTTTTGTGCACGGAGATGCTGTGGATGATGCGATGTTTTACGGAAGAGGTGCCGGGGAGATGCCGACGGCAAGTGCTGTTGTCGGTGATGTGATTGATGTTGCCAGAAACCTGCAGTTTGGATGCAACGGAAGAATCAGCTGTACCTGCTATCAGGATCTGCCGGTGAAGCCGTTTGATGAAGTGAAAAATAAATTTTTCCTCAGAATGCAGGTGAAAAACGAACCGGGAGTTCTGGCGAAAGTGGCAAGTGTATTTGGCGGTCATAAGGTAAGTATCCGCAGAGTTGTGCAGAAGCATGTACAGGAAGAAGCGGCTGAACTGGTCATCAGTACAGAAAAAGTGAAAGAGTATCATATTAAGGATGCGCTGAGAGAGCTGCAGAAAATGGACAGCATTTCTGAGATCAGCAGTATGATCAGAGAATATTAGAAGGAGAAGATAAGATTGAGTTACGCAGATAAAGTATTTATAGAGATGTGCAGAGACATTATTGACAACGGAACGAGTACAGAGGGAGAAAAGGTACGCCCGGTATGGGAGGATGGAACCTCTGCGTACACCATCAAAAAATTTGGCATTGTGAACCGTTATGACCTCTCAAAAGAGTTTCCGGCACTGACTCTGCGAAGGACAGGAATCAAGAGCTGTGTGGATGAGATGCTGTGGATCTGGCAGAAAAAGTCCAACAACATTCATGATTTAAACAGTCACATCTGGGACAGCTGGGCAGATGAGGACGGTTCCATCGGAAAAGCCTACGGCTATCAGATGCAGGTAAAGCATCAGTATAAAGAGGGAATGATGGATCAGGTCGATCGTGTGATCTATGATCTGAAGAACAATCCTTACAGCCGCCGGATCATGACGAATATCTATGTGCATCAGGATCTTCATGAGATGAATCTGTATCCGTGTGCATACAGCATGACATTTAATGTGACAAAAGAAAAGGACAGTGACAAACTGACATTAAATGGAATCCTGAATCAACGTTCTCAGGATGTACTGGCAGCAAATAACTGGAATGTGTGTCAGTATGCGGTGCTGCTTCATATGCTGGCACAGGTGTGTGATATGAAGGTCGGAGAGTTTGTTCATGTGATCGCAGATGCGCATATTTATGACAGACATGTACCGATGATCGAAGAACTGATCAGCCGTGAACCGCTTCCGGCACCGCAATTCTGGCTGAATCCGGAGATTAGGGATTTCTATCAGTTTACAAGAGATGATGTGAAATTGATCGATTATCAGACACATGACCAGATTAAAAATATTCCGGTAGCGGTATAAGTAGGAGGAAATAATATGAATTTGATCGTAGCAGTAGATTCAAACTGGGCAATTGGAAAAGAGAATAAATTACTGGTGAGTATTCCGCAGGATATGAAATTTTTCCGTGAGACAACGAAGGGAAAAGTTGTTGCGATGGGAAGAAAGACACTGGAAAGCTTTCCGGGAGGACAGCCGCTGAAGAACCGAGTCAATGTGGTACTTACGACAGATAAGAATTATAAAGTAAAAGATACCGTGATCGTACATTCCGTAGAAGAGATGGTAGAAGAATTAAAAAAATACAATTCGGAAGATGTCTATGTGATCGGTGGAGAGAGTATTTATCGCCAACTTCTTCCGTATTGTACAAAGGCTTATGTTACAAAGATCGATCATGCATATGATGCAGATACATACTTCCCGGATCTGGATGCAGATCCGGAGTGGAAAATGACAAAAATTAGTGATGAGCAGACATATTTTGATCTGGAATATGTATTTGTGATATATGAGAGGAGATAAAGAAAGCGGGATGAGAATACTTAGTGTCACGGCACAGAAACCATGCAGTACCGGGAGCGGAGTCTATCTGACAGAGGTTGTGAAAGCACTTGCAAAAGAGGGACATACGCAGACTGTGCTGGCAGGCATTGCAAGAGGGGAACAGATGGATATGCCGGATGGCGTGAAGGCATATCCGGTATATTTTGAATCGGAAGGATTGCCATATCCGGTTGTGGGTATGTCAGATGAGATGCCATATATCAGTACAAGATACAAGGATATGACAGAAGAGATGACAGTACAGTTCAGAAATGCATTTCTTGCAGTATTGGATGAAGTAATAGAAAGAGAAGATCCGGAACTGATCTTATGCCATCATCTGTATTATCTGACAGCACTGGTGCGGGAGCGCTATCCGGAAAAGAAAGTATATGGATTCTGTCACAATACGGATTTGAGACAGATGAAAAATACGTCATTTCAACGGGAATTTATACGCAGTCAGATTCCGCGTCTTGACCGGATCTTTGCACTTCAGGAAGCACAGAAAGAAAAGATCAGACAGATATATCCGGTGAAAAGTGAGAGTATGACGGTAATCGGCACGGGGTACAATAGTCATGTGTTCCGGATAACCGGTGAGAAGCCGGGGAAAAAGGATGAAGTGGTGCGGCTGGTTTTTGCCGGGAAAATCACGCAGAAGAAAGGCGTAAAAAGTCTTTTGCGTGCAATGAACCTGCTGGATGAAGAAAGCGGACAGATAAAACTTGTGCTTGCGGGTGGAGCTGGAAATCAGAAAGAGTATGAAGAAATAAAAGAACTGGCTGCACACTGCAGATATCCGGTCAGATTTGCCGGTTGTGTGCCGCAGGTGGAACTGGCAAAACTGTATAACGACGGAGATATCTTTGTCTTGCCGTCTATGTATGAAGGACTGCCGCTTACAGTGATCGAAAGCCTGGCATGTGGTGACCGCGTAGTGATGACGAGGCTGGATGGAGTGGCAGACTGGCTTGAGGATATGATACCGGATGCTGATATCCGTTATGTGGATCTGCCAAAGATGAAAGGTGCGGATGAAGCAGTGGAAGAAGAACTTCCGGTTTTTGAAAAAAGACTGGCACAGACACTGGAAGATGCAATTAGGACAGTAAAACAGGAAAATAGAGGACTTGTGAAAAACAGGGCATGTGATGTGAGCAGAATATCCTGGCAGAAGATTGCGCAGGAAGTCATCCGGTAAAAGGTAGATAAAAGAGAGCGAAAAGATCAACTTGATGATTTTTCCGCTCTCTTTTTGTTATATTTCCGTTAAAGGCATATTCTATAATGTATCGTTCCTTCTTACATATCCAGGACGGTCTTCAGAAGCGGACAGCTCTTTTGCATGTGTGATCTTAGCATGTTTGTCAATTACCTGATTCTCTACGTGAACATTTTCACCGATGTAAGCATCAGAAAGTACGATGCAGTTTTTGACAACAGCTCCTTTCTTGATGATACATCCACGTCCGATAACAGAATGATCAATCTCTCCTTCGATCAGACAGCCATTTGACACAACAGAGTTTTTGGCTGTTCCGGTTTCGAAATACTGGGTTGGGCAGGAATCGTTGGTCTTGGTATAGATCGGCCAGTCCGGCACGAACAGATTCTGTGCTGTTTTGATATCTGTCAGGGACAGGTTGGACTCATAGTAGCTGTTAAAATCTGAGATTGCTGCAAAGTAACCTCTGTGAGAAACTCCGCGGATATCAAGGTCTTCGCAGGAAGCATTTACGATATCCAGTAATGTGTATACAGAAGAAGTCTTTCTTGATTTGTGGATCAGTTCGATGAACAAATCTTTCTTCATGATATAAGTATCCATAAAGATGTTTTTGTTCTTTGCATTTCCGTGATTTTGTTCCAGTGAAAGAACCCCTTTCTGCTTGTTCAGATTAACAGCATAGCAATTCAGAAAATATTCTTTTGCATTGTCTACGGAGTGATACAGTAAGGTAATATCAGCACCGGATTCGATATGAGTGTTTAACAGTTTGTTGTAATCCTGGGTATAGATCATATAACTTGGAGCGATTACGACATATTCCTCCAATTGCTGTTCAATATATTCTAAGTTCTCGATGTAGGATGCAATGTCATTGTTATACAGACTCATATTCATTCCGAGTCCGGAATAAAGAATCTGGAGATTACCACTCTTGGAGTTGATATTATAATGACGTCCGGTTCCGAGATGTGCAGTCAGTGACTGCGGTTTTCTGCGGATATAAACCTGAATATGGTCGATGCCGCTGTTACTCATATTAGAGATCGTGAAGTCGATGACACGGTAACGTCCAAGGAAAGAAAAAGCACCTACCGGACGATATTCCTGCATACCTTCTACTGCAATGTGATTTCCGGCAAAATTTACGATTCCAAATGCTTTAGCCATGTTATTCTACCCCCTTTACACGTTTTGAAATGAGCTCGATGTGCTCGCTCTTGGCATCGCCGACAACTGCGCCTGCACCAATCTTTACATTATCGGCAACCAGTGCACGTGTAACGACAGCATTCTCTTCCACTTCAACACCAGGCATCAGGACGCTGTCGATGATCTTTGCGCCTTTTCTGACTTTGGCACCGGTGAAGAGAACGGAATTCTGGATATCACCTTCGATCACACAACCCTGATTGACAAATGCATGTCTGATATTGGCATCCGGGCCGATGTACTGAGGAAGAGTAGTTGTATCTTCGGTGTAAATCTTCCAGGTCGGATCATTCAGATCCAGTTCATTGTTACTGTCCAGAAGATCCATGTTTGCTTCCCAGAGAGAATCAATAGTTCCTACATCTTTCCAG
>OGQE01000340.1_pt1 | contig 55148 bp, 56 predicted proteins | sample 1553131 | NCBI WGS metagenome assembly OGQE01 (sample SAMEA2579929, study PRJEB22360) | human gut metagenome | biome: human gut; feature: human-associated habitat; material: faeces | place: Denmark | collected 2008/2010
CATTTGCAAAGGCAACCACAGACTTCATATATTTGATGCTTTTCTCCGGCAGGTTCTCTTTGAACTCTACATTCTTCGATTCTCCTGCAAGAATTTCTTCTATGGTCATCATAACACCTCGCTCTCTTTGGTAGCATTCGCCACCCGATTATTTTAAATCACTTTCTGTTTCCGAAGAATCCTCTTTTTCTACTATTGCTGATAACGCTGATTTAGCAGAAATGATTGCTGTAATATCACTAATATCACCAATATCCAATTCGATATGATCTATATTTGCATTACCTGGCGTAAATACAAATCTTACTTCCTGCTGATAGGTATACGAATTACGTTTCCAAAAAGCAATATTCCACATTCCTGCAAGCAATGAATTTAACATACTCCCACAATCAATAGTTGGATCATAGTATTGAACTGGCTTAAAATAAACTTTATAACCTGCTTGTTCAGCCGCAACTTTTACCCTACGAATAAATTCATCATGGTCTAAAATAATCAATGCTGTATTGCCAAATGAAAGCATTTTTTCTTTTTGTTTATCTGTAAATCTAAATTTTTCTTCTGTTGGATTTACTCCAAACATACAGAAAACGAAATCGTTTGATTCAGATGTTTTTAACAAATCATCATTAACTGCAACTGTTTCTCCAGTATCAGGGAAATAGATTATAGCTTCGTTAATATGAATCATAGCCTCATACTTGTCCCCAACTTCGCCATCACCGGTTTCTTCTTCTCTTTTACGATAATATCCAAGAGTTTTCGCATAAATCTTCCCCGATTGAAAACTCTTAATCTTGTCTGCATCTTGAAATTTTATTAGCGGCATTCCTTTTGCTTGAAAATGAAATTTTTCTTGCATCGAATTCCTCCATTCGTTGTTAACGGATATATTTTCTGCCTACATGAGTTATTTGACTTATCAGAACAATTCAACTTTTCAATTCATCATAGAACACCTCCAACTGTCATTCCTGTAAACTCAAACTTCAGTTATTGGCAATTTTCCAGAACCTTCTCTTTCTCTGTATATTCCAGCCTTAATTCCTCTGCATGTGTTACGATTGATTATGCAGCCTGGAACAACCAATATCTAAGTCTTTTGCACCATCTATGACTTATCTTAGTCTCTCTTTTATGCATGCCGGAACTACATGCTACCAGACTTCTTTTCTATTATTCCAATTATATAAAAATCTGTTGTATCTCCATAATTCCCAATTTCAGTATAATAGCCTCTTCCATTCCATTCTTTGCCGTATATCTTATCATATTTTGTCTGTATTCGTAATCGTATAGGGTACCCTAAAATTTTCATTTTCCCTGCTGATGTAACTGTATATTTTTCTATTATTTTAACCCAATATTTGATTTTTTCTACTACACTACTATATACTTTTCTACGTCTAAATTCCGTCAAAGTAATATCTTTAGATTATTTTACATTTCCAATTATCTCACTAGGCAAGTAAGTAATTACCACATCATAATTCATTACTGATATAATCAATAAATGAAAAGGATCCTTATTCCTTGGCTCTCTATATGAATATTCTAAATCTATACAGCTATCATATAACTCTGTAAACAATTTGCATCGATTAACATTTTCTAAATTATATAAACTCATCGTAATAAATTTTTGTGCTTCAAAATTTATTTTCTCCAAACGTTTTATATACTGTTTCATTTCAAAACAATCTGGACAAATTTTTTCCTTATTTTTAGGTATATATTCCCCTTGACAAATATTGCATTTTATTTTTTTCAAATTCCAACAATCAGGACAATATTTTTTCCCACTTATCAATACTGTTTTTTTTACTTCTATATATTCATTACAATTTTCGCATCTATCAACACAATCTAAACATAACTTTTTATCTTTTGAAATATATTTTGATTCTGCTAAATAATCATACAATTCTAAACATTTACATTTACTACACTTAAATGTGTGCTTTTCTACACATTTTGGACATACATATTTTGTTCCTGCATCCCTATAAAAAGTTTCTCCATCATTTTTATCAAATAATTCTTTACAAAAGTAGCATTGTTTAACCACCTCATCTGCACACTCTTTACATAAACTCTTATCTTTTAAATTCTTATATAATTTCTCATTATATAATCTTTTCCCACATCTATTACAACGAAACGTATTTTCTTGGGCACAAATTGGACAAAGTTGTTTTGTTGAAAATATAATTTTTTTACGTTTCCAATAGATATTTTTCTCATTATCTAAATGTATAAAATTTTCTTTGAGATGATCTTCCTCGCACAAATAACACTTATCCACTTTTATTTTCTTGCATTCTAGACATACCCTCTTTCCATCTATTTCCTCCGTTTGCATATCCTTATTTTCACAATAATCACATTTATATAGATCTATTACTTGCATGATATAATCATTTAAATTCTCATCTCTAAATTTTAAAAATCCTTGCCTAAATGCATTGGGATATTGATATATACTTTCTTTTATTGTTCCGTCACTTTGCTTATAATGAATTTTTATTTTATTTCCTGCTATTTCTTTTATAACTCCTTTTTGTCCCTTTACATTATAAACAATTGAATTAACTATATTCATATGTCATCCTCTGTATTTTAAAATATAATAACTTTACATTATTTCCTTGATTTTTTACTTTAAACTCTGGAAAAATTCCTATAAATAATTTCCTAAAAATTTCATCTAATGTAACTACAACAAGAACACTCCACATTTTAGAATTTATAAACTTCCCTTCTATACACCAAACTTTATAAGGATCCTTGTTTGTGATATCTCAAAATGTCCATGATATGATTCCGCTTGTTCTACTCCGCAACGCTGTCATCAATAAGCCAAATCAGGCATGGTCCATTGACATTACATATATCCCGATCAAACACGGATTTCTGTATCTGACTGCAGTGATCGACTGGTACAGCCGCTGTATCGTCGGATGGGAAGTAGATGATACTCTTGATACCCAAATGGTGCTCAATGCATTAAATAAATCATTTAAGATAGCCAAACCTCAGATCTTAAACTCAGATCAGGGATGTCAGTTTATCAGCCAGCAATATATCGATTTTGTAAAAGAAAATGGTATCCGTCAGAGCATGGATGGAAAAAGTCGTTGGGCTGATAATATCATGATCGAACGATGGTTTCGAAGTTTTAAGTATGAAGAAGCTTACCTGACACAATATAATAATATCAAAGAAGCCAGAGTAGCTATCAAACGATATGTTCACACCTATAACTTTGAAAGATATCATTCTGCGTTGGATTATCACACACTAGCGGAATATTATTATCCTGCAATGCTGATGTCATATGTAGCTTAATTATCTGTAAAGAAAACTAGTTCATCCTATGTACGTCTATATGATCATAAGTTTATTTTTATATCTAATCTTTATCCCAACGATTTGCATCTGTCCAACGGAAGTTTGGATTCTTATTTCTTCGTGGATCATTTTTCCATTTTTCTGACATACGTTTATTAATTTCAAAGTCAAGATATTTCATCTTGGCTGTTTTTTCTCCAGTTCCTTTATTATATCCTTCTCTTATCCACTTCTGTCGTTCTTCTTCATAAGCTTTTGAAAGTTCTTCATAAGAAGCTCCTTCAACCCATTTTTCAAACTCACTCTTTAATAAATTGCTAAATAAACTCATTCAAATTCTCCTTTTGTGTAGCTTCTGAAAATATTTTCTTTCACAGATACATATATATTTATAATTATACATGATTTATAATTTCTAGTCTATTTTGATTTCTTAAAAATATCTAAATTTCAAATACTTTTAACCGTTGAATCTTTTCAATTATCCCGATATTTATTATATTAATATTTTGTCACATTCCGAAAATTACAATATTCAAATGTCATTGCTAATTTGATCTTGATTTTTTAAGATTATTTCGGATATTCAATTCTTTTTATCTTTCCAAAAGTGATATATCGGGTATTCTTTAAAATTATCCTGTTCTAACTTTGATAACCTTGCAAAATGCATTTCGGCCGCTTTTATAATGGTCTCATAAATTAAGACACTTTTTCGGACAGATCTTAATGAATCTGATATACTTAAATCAATACATAAGAAAGGATTCAGTGTCATGTCCAGAAAAAGAAGAAATTTTAGTGCAAAATTTAAATCAGACCTTGTGATCGAGCTACTCAAAGGAGAAAAAGATCTCAATACCTTAGCAACAGAAAACAATATTCAACCAAATCTTCTCCGTAACTGGAAAAGAGAATTCTTGAACAATGCTTCTGCTGTGTTTGACGACAAACGTGAGGAAAATCTCAAGGAAAAGCTTGTCGAAGAACGCAAGGAAAAAGCTGAGTATGCAAAAAAGGTTGGTCAGTTAACCATGCAGGTGGACTGGCTCAAAAAAAATCTGAAGAAATTTGCGGACCTGACTACGAGAGTAAATTTAGTCCGAAACCTTTTGACGACTAAAGAACTTCCTGCTTCTGTTGGCGCAAGCTTACTTGATATCAACCGTACAAGTATTTATTACAAAGGATCTCCAGTATCTGATGATGAACTGGCATGTAAAGAGATCATTGATCATCTCCATACGGATAATCCAACCTGGGGTGCAAGACAGATGTCTGCACAATTAAAAGCCAGAGGATATAGAGTCGGTCGTCGGAAAGCCAGACGATATATGAATGAAATGGACATTCATCCAATCTATCCTAAGATGAATCTGTCTAAGCGTATGCAACAGGCAAAAGTCTGTCCTTATCTACTCCGCAACGCTGTCATCGATAAGCCAAATCAGGCATGGTCCATTGACATTACATATATCCCGATCAAACACGGATTTCTGTATCTGACTGCAGTGATCGACTGGTACAGCCGCTGTATCGTCGGATGGGAAGTAGATGATACTCTTGATACCCAAATGGTGCTCAATGCATTAAATAAATCATTTAAGATAGCCAAACCTCAGATCTTAAACTCAGATCAGGGATGTCAGTTTATCAGCCAGCAATATATCGATTTTGTAAAAGAAAATGGTATCCGTCAGAGCATGGATGGAAAAAGTCGTTGGGCTGATAATATCATGATCGAACGATGGTTTCGAAGTTTTAAGTATGAAGAAGCTTACCTGACACAATATAATAATATCAAAGAAGCCAGAGTAGCTATCAAACGATATGTTCACACCTATAACTTTGAAAGATATCATTCTGCGTTGGATTATCACACACTAGCGGAATATTATTATCCTGCAATGCTGATGTCATATGTAGCTTAATTATCTGTAAAGAAAACTAGTTCATCCTACGTACGTCTTTACAGATACAGTAACTTATCAACTTATCAGTTCATTATAAAAGTCTTAGATTTTTGTCTTGACAACTGAACCACTATAATTGTTTTCGCCTTATACAATCTAATAATTTAAAAGTGTATTTTGTTTATAATTTTTAATTAATTCTGATTAATGCCTTAACTTATTTTGTTATCTGATTTCGTAAGGTAACAGGGACCTCTCTGTATTTAATTGATTGTGTGCGTTGCAAGGTATCTCTCTTTCGGATCATTATCATCCATGAATTGTGGATACAGCAAATGAGGTATCATTGGGATTGCTTTATTCTCAATGGCAAAGCGTGAATATTTACGGGCATTTTTGATGTTCTTATCAATATCTCCGCGGAACGGACTGCAAATATATACAAGAGGTCTGTAACCATTATACAAGCAGGAAATGGCAGCCTTTTGAGCTGCCTTCTTCTCCTTGTTGATATTGGTGAGTGCCTTGAATAGTGTCATATCTAAGTAACCTTCTGAATTTTTCTTTTCAACATTCATCTATCGTTCTCCTTCTCCATAATTGGTAAAATTCCATCTTTCTTTAAAAGGTCATAAATGAATAAGCGCCCCTTTTGTGTCCAATAAGTATGAGGTTTCGAATGAGCTGAACCATCTGAACCACTGTAGGTATGTGTTTTTGTTGATGTAAGTCCCATTTCTGCATACTCCTTGTAAAGAAGCCATATCTTTTTTCCTTGCTTGAACTGAATACCTTTTTCTTTGAGATACTGATTCATGCGATTTGCTGTCCAGCCATAGTCTTTTGCAATGACCGAAATTGCCACTAAGTCCTTGCAATTGAGAACCACATCGTAGTAACTTGCTTTCGGCTTCATTTCTACAATCTGCTGATTCTGGACAACAACAGTCTGCTGCATTACCAATTTTTCTTCACGTTCTTTCTTAAGTTTCATAAGAGCATTGATAAGAATATCCGGATTCGCGAGTACCTCATCAACTGCAAACACACCATGTTTTCTGATTGCAGGAAGGACTTCTGCAGTTACCCAACGCTTGAACTTCTTTGCATTTGGCATCTTGCTTGAAAGAATCAAACTGTAAAGACCACTTTCGTTGATAACTGTCAATCCTCTATTCGGAATTTCTAAGGTCGTGTTTTCCGACCTTTGGATTACAGACCTATCTTCCTCATAGACATGAGTTGCAATTGCATCCTTTGTATTGCTATATCCGAGAATCTCTGCAATATCACGTCCGACAAAATGTGGCTCTCCGTTAATCAATAATGTGCGAATAGAACCAAACTCCGAGTTCTTAAATACTTGTAATTCGTCCATATGAATTACCTCCTGTAATTTATTTGAGGTTTCCCTCTAAGTTACAGGCAAAGAAAAACGGCAGGATTTTACCCTAGCCATAAAAGTTTTAATCTTTTTTATAAAATTCTGTTTCATACCCATCTGCACGAAGTAAAATACCTGGAATCCAAGGTGGTGTTCTCTCCATTTGCTCACAAATAACATCCAGCGACACATCTTTACTGCATTCAATGATCGGTTCATCGTGGACATGACCGCAGATAAAGCAATGTGACAGCGTTCTGATGGCATACATCAAAATATCACGGCTGATTGCCTGAACGATATTTTCCACAAACTTAGGACCGTAGCTTTCGATTCGCTCCCACTTCTTTGTTGCACCAACACCTTCATAAGTAACAGATTCACTTCCAAACTTATTTACTCCCATTTTCGGTTTCACATAGCAAAGCCTTCTTCCGCTTGGTAGTTCAATAAACAGCATTCCGCTTTTGTATAAAAATCTGACTGAACTGATGCTTGATGATTCTCTTTGCTTTACTGCCTTTTTCACGGCTCTGTCAACATCCCACCAATACTTTACGATATTTGGATTTGCCTCACGCCACATATCTACCAATGGCTGCAGTTCTTCCTCTTCAAGTCCCATATCAAGGGCACCCATTGATTTCAATGCTCCTACTGATCCGCCATAACCAAGTGCAAGTTCAGCAATCTTACCTTTCTGTCTTAGATGAGCATTTCGACCGTGCTTTTCAACCGGCACCTTAAACATCTGGCTTGCTGACGCACAATAAATATCTCCGCCGCTTGCAAAAACATCTGCTCTCCATTTTTCTCCTGCAAGATGAGAAAGCACCCTTGCTTCGATTGCAGAAAAATCCGATACGATAAATTTCATACCTTTTCTTGGCACAAAGGCAGTACGGATAAGCTGTGACAAGGTATCCGGTATATCGTCATATAGCAATATTCATCGCCTCGTAATTTCCCTGTTTTACAAGAGAACGAGCCTCTGCCAGATCAGACATATGGTTTTGCGGCAGATTCTGCAATTGAATCAGCCTGCCTGCCCATCTGCCACTTCTGTTTGCACCATAAAACATGAACATTGCTCTCGTGTCACGGCATACTGCATTCGCCATCGCCTGATATTTTCTCACAGATGATCTTGCAAGCTGCTGACGAAGGGATAAAACTGTGCGTAATGGTTCCGGTGCAGTTTTTAATACTGCTGCCACTTCCTTTTTGCCAAGACTGTCCATTTCCAGTCCATTCTTTGCAAGCCATTCTTTCATCTGCTGTACGGAATTTGGATTTTCAAGTCCTGTCAGCGTCTTCATTTTATCTGCCAATACAGTCTTCGACTTTTCATCAAATGCGATTGCATTTCTTACAACATCCATATCAAGAGCAATCCCTCTGTCATTGATTTCCTGGTCAAGATGATATTCTTCCCACACAAAATCGGGGACAGGGAAGTTTCGCAGTTTATCCTGAATAGACATCTCCACCTCTACATCCCGCTTATTATATTTTTTAAACATCTCCCATTTGGTCACATCGTGCTGTGGCAGATTTCTGGTTCTTCCTCCGTTAACCTTCGTAGACTTACACGGAACACAGAAATATCGGATGAGTTCTTTTCCCTCAGTCAGCTTTTGTTCCTCAAGACCTAAAACAGCACCTGCACCTGCAAGTGATAAAGGAAGTCCCATATAGGCTGCCCACACCATAGAGCATTTCCATGATGATGGGTCAAGATAATCACTGACGGAATCTTCCTTGGTACTGTAGCTTACAAACTTTTCAGGATAGAATCTCCTAAGATATTCAGACAGACACACTCTTTCAAAATTTGCATTAAATGCCCATTTTGTTATCTGTTCATCTGTAAGTGCGGCAATAATCTCATCTGGGATTTTCTCACCTTGTGCGATGTCTATTACCACAATTTCTCCACCGTCAACAGAATAGCCAAACAGCAATATCTCGAAGTTCTCTGACTGGGCATATTTATAGACACCGCATTTTTGAAGATCCACATCAGAAAATGTTTCAATATCTATGCTTATATTTTTCATTACATCACGCTCCTAAAAACAGGCGGCAGTGAAAATCTGCCCCACTGCCGCCCTTTTATTTACTCGTTATTCTTGTCTTTCTTTTTCATCAGATTCGGAAACAACCAATGAATCGACCTCTTGATGACACCAAAGAACCACTTCCAAATGCTTACAAGACCAAATCCCCAGAAGAATACGGTGATTCCAAACAATGTACCTCTGATAGAGGCATCGATCAAAGTATTAAGTACATCCATCTTCTATACCTCGCTTATGATAAAAAGTCATCTTCTTCTGTTGCAAAATCATCCTCTGCTCTAGACTTACCGCCGAGAGGTTCTCCGTCCTTAATCTTCTGCAGATTGTTAAGGCCACAGGCGATTCCTTTATTGCCATTGGAATTAAATGCATAAAGATTGATAGATGCCCTGCCATATACACCGCTGTAAACTTCACTGCGGTCGATGATGGTGTTTCTGTCTGCATCTACAATGCCGAGTGCTGTTGCAGAATTTGCATTGATAAAGTAGCTGTTTGCATATGCTTCATCATCCGGACGTTCCAGATCTCCGTCACGAAGAGGTGTCTTAAGAACGGAACGTGAAGGCACGCTTTTGCCATTGCCTTTAAGTTTAGACTGTCCTTCCTCATACGCAGCCTGAATTGCTTTCTTGATTTTCTCCACGGTTACCTTATCTGATTTTGGAATGATAAGGCTGACACTGTATTTTGGTGTTCCGCCGTTGATTGACTTAGGCTCCCACATATTTGCATAACTCCATCTTGTGTTTGGACCTGTGATTACCTTCATTGGATTGTTAAATTTTGCCATAATAAATTCCTCCTAATTTTCACTAAAATCTTCTTTTGCTGTATTCATTTCCAGACGTTTGTCACTCTCCGGTACGAGTGTTGGTTTGCCTTGCGGCTTGTAAACCAAAGAGCCTAACAGTTCATTGAACTTTTTCTTGCCGAGAAGAGAAGTCATCGCTGTAATTCCTAACAGCTTTTGTTCATATGGGTTGTGTCCTGCCTTTGTTACAGTTTCTGCTACCTTCTCTTCATCGGTATATTTACGGTTGGAACGTCCCTCTACTACTTTGAATCCATCGTAGTGTGTTCCGTTCATTGCCTGTGCAAGAGCATACTCTTTGATATCCGCTACCCAGGACACAAGTTCATCTGCTTTTTCCAAAATGATTGAAATCTCGATATCATCTAAAGTATCCGGCATCTCAAAGTCGTATTTTGCAAGTTCCATGTTGTATTCCATTCTTTTTCTGCAGGTAGCTTTGACCTTGCAGAACTGGCAGTGTTCTCCTGCTTTAAACTCGCCTTCACCATGAAATGCCAGTTGTGCAGCCGGAGCAAGAATGGTATCTGCCCAGGAATATAAGTTTTCTTTCTTCATAACGAAAGTACTCACATTTTCCCTGCGTGGCTGGAAGATTTTCATCGACACTTCCGTGATGTCATAAATCCCGCCAAAGAGATTCAATGCACCAAGTGCATAGCACATCATCTGTGAATTATTATCTGCATGGACTTCCACACCTTTTCTGTGCTTATAGTCAATCACATACAAAGTGCCATCGCCGATAATGACGCAGTCACCGGTACCAAATCCCTCCGGGACATATTTGGAAAAATCAAGTTTCTGCTCTATCAGCACAACAGGGTCTTTGCAGACTTTCTTTACTTCCTCTACTACCGAGGAACAATACTGTGCATATTCTTCCGCACACTGTTCCATCTCTTCATCATAGTAAGTAAGGTTGTTTGTCGGGTTTCTGCTTTTCATTCCGATAGCCTTTTTCAGCTTATGCTCACAAAGGCTGTGTGCATCGGTGCCTTGCAGTGCAAACTCACTTGCTCTGTCTTTTTTATCAGCACAGAGTTTCGCAGAAGGCGGACAGTTCATCCACCTGTGACTTGATGATGCTGACAAAAATGCGTGTGCCGCCATTAAATCACCTCCATCTTCTGCAAGAGTTCCTCATACTTTGAAGGATCAATGTCAGACAGTTTTTCTACACCAAATGAAGAAATCACTGCTTTTACTTCGTCTGTATGACCATCTCTTGACTTCGCTGCAAGAACCGCCCTTACTTCTTCAAATGAGTAAACTTTCTTTTCTTTCTTTGGTGCAGCTGCATCTTTTGGTTCTTCCTTCACCGGCTTTTCGATATCTGCTGCCGAGAACATCTGTGTCAGTGTTTCGGAAATACCAATGAGAATCTCACCGCATCTTTTAAGCTCTGCGACCTGTTCTGCCAGTTCTTTCATTCTTCCCATTAGGCTTGCCTCCTTCCTTGATTTCTTTTACATCCACGGACTCCACTGTCTATCCGGGAGCCAGCAGATATACCTGTGTAAAATCACCAAATAAGAATCTTGCAATCCTTGACGGTAATCTCATATCCGCTGCTCTTAGGACATTAGCTTTCTTTCCGTTGGGGTCTGAAACGTTGATAGTAATTTTGTGTTTCATTGCCATATCACAGCCTCGCTTTCTGTAAGGTGTTCTCCCTTACAAGTTACAGGCAAAGAAAACGGCTCCATTTTTACCCCTCTCGGAAAATTTATTTAAAAAAGTTTTCCTTGATATAATTCATGGCATTGTCATGATGCTTTTTCACATTTTTAATACTGATACCGATACGCTTTGAAACCTCGGTCAAGCTGTATCCTTCAAACTCTGTAAGCACAAGAATCTTTCTTTGCTTGTCCGTCATTTCGTTCATAAGCTCATGCACTCTATATGTTTCATCACTTTTTTCTGTTTCCACCGTCAGTGCAGCCTGGTACATAAGCTGACTTTTATCAAATGCTGTATCAGAGTCCGATTCAGCATCGTTTTCACCAAAATCATAATCAAAGGAAAGATTATAATTGCTTGGAAACTGTTCCTTTACTGCATCTTCTACTTCATCATCTGTCGGAGCATACCCACGATAGGCTGTTTCTTTTTTTATGTACTCTTCTTTCCATTCCTTAATCGCTGCTTTTTCTTCAGCAGTTTTCTCTGGTCTGATGTTTTTAAGATTGTAATAAACTTCGCTGTCATCTAAAGAATGAAGCAAAAAGACTTTATCAGATATGGAGGTAACTTATGCGATTCAGCTATAACAAGCTATGGAAAATACTGATAGACAACGGAATGTTGAAAAAAGATCTAGCTACTAAAGCTAATATCACCACTACAACAATGGCTAAAATGGGAAAAGATATGCCTGTTAGTATGGAAACACTCGGCAGAATCTGTGTTGCTCTAAATTGTAATATTGGTGATATTGTTGACGTGATAATTGAAAATATAAAGGAGGACTCTGATTGATAAGATTTACTTCCGGGACATTATTCAAAGTGATTTCATTGTGTAAAAGCGGTCGAAGATATTCTGATGATACCATTGCTTCCATGCTTTTTCCGAATGTGAAATACACAACAAACTATATCGGTCACGTGAAAAACTGCACAAAAAATCTCCCCGATGAAGTCACTCAATACATGAGTAATTCTAATCGGGAAGAAATAATAAAAACTTTGATGAGTTCTGTCAGTGATGTATTTACAACAGTTATCAGCACTGAAAAACAAACGTTATTAATTGCTGCAATACAGACTATTTTAGATTCAGATAAGTCCATTCAAGACTCAGCACAGATTGGATATCTTCCTACCTACACCAAAGGTAGAATGAAGAATGCAACCACTGTAGATCCAATCGAATTTATAGCAAACGCCTTGTTTTGCGTGTGTAATCAGCAAAACAATACAGATGGTAAGGCTGATATCAAAAAAATAAATGATGACTTCATAAAAAGTTTACAATCAAAAGCAGCTTCAATAACGCTTCAGACCATAATCAGTACGCAAGAAGAAGCCATGTCTTCTGTTATGCCTGCAGTAATTGGCGATGATTATAGCATTCTCTACGAGGAGCCAAAGCAAAGCAAAACAGTTGATATATACAAAAAATTTTCTCATTCTTGGAAAATTAAGAATACCGGTATTGTCCCTTGGCATGGAAGATATATAACTCTTCAAAACAGCGACTCTGTCAGAATAAAGCCTATACAGGATTTATTTCTAATTCCTGATTTAGAGCCAAACAGCTCTGCTGTTATTACTGTAGAGATGGATTCTCGTTATTTTGAAGGAACATATAATCTTGTGTGGCAGATAAAATTATCAGATGGAACTATTTGCTTTCCAAACAAATCAGATGACTTTTCGTTTAAAGTTACTGTAAAAAGCAATATTTAAGTCCTTTTTATAGGACATTTATATATATACTGATATTAAAGAATCTATTAGAATGAAAGGAACTATTATGAATAATCAAGTACATACACAAATTGTTAGTTTTATATGGGGAATTGCAGACGACTGTCTGCGCGATGTCTATGTTCGTGGAAAATATCGTGATGTTATTCTCCCTATGACCGTTATAAGAAGACTTGATGCAATGCTTGAAGGCACTGTTGAAAATGTAAGAAATACAAAGAAAATGCTTGATGCGGCTAAGGTTGATAATCAATGGCCGGCACTTTGTAATGCTGCCGGTCAACCTTTCTGTAATGCTTCGCCTTTCCTCTTGAAAGATTTAACAAGCCGTGCAAGCAAACAGAAATTAAAAACTGACTTTGAAACGTACCTTGACGGTTTCTCTCCTAATGTTCAGGAAATATTGGAGAAGTTTAAATTCAGAAATCAAATAGCAACTATGATTGATGCAGATATCCTTGGTTCTGTAATTGAAAAGTTTGTATCTTCTGAAATCAATTTAAGTCCTAATCCAATCTATAAGGATGATGAAAAGACAATTCTTAAACATCCAGGACTTGATAATCACGGAATGGGAACTATCTTTGAAGAACTTATTCGTAAGTTCAACGAAGAAAACAACGAGGAAGCCGGAGAACACTGGACACCTCGTGATGTTGTAGAGCTCATGGCAGATCTTATCTTTATGCCAATTGAAGATCAGATTAAAGATGCAACATACACCTGCTATGACGGAGCCTGTGGTACAGGTGGTATGCTAACTGTTGCTCAAGACAGACTTCAGACACTTGCAAAAAGACGTGGCAAGAATGTATCTATCCACCTATTCGGACAGGAAGTACAGCCGGAAACTTATGCCATTTGTAAAGCTGATATGCTATTAAAGGGTGATGGTGAACAGGCAGAACATATTTCCTATGGGTCCACTCTATCTGCTGACGGCAATGCAATTCGTCAATTTGACTTCATGCTTGCAAATCCACCCTATGGAAAGAGCTGGAAAGTTGATGCGGAAAGACTGGGTGGCAAGAAAGAAATCCTTGATACTCGTTTTAATACTTATTTAGAAGATGGAACTGAGATGAAGATGATTCCACGAACAAGTGATGGTCAGTTGCTCTTCCTGCTTAACAATGTCGCAAAAATGAAAAAAGACTCCCCGCTCGGAAGTCGTATCGCAGAGGTACACAATGGTTCTTCAATCTTCACAGGAGATGCAGGAAGCGGTGAAAGCAACGCACGTCGCTACATGATTGAAAATGACCTTGTTGAAGCTATTATTGCTCTGCCTGAAAATATGTTTTATAACACAGGTATTGGAACATTTATCTGGGTTCTTTCAAATAAGAAAGAGGAACGCAGAAAAGGCAAAATACAACTAATTGACGCTACCGCCATGAAGTCACCACTTCGTAAGAATATGGGTAAAAAGAACTGCGAGTTCACGCCTGACATTCGTAAAGAGATTATGCGTATCTTTCTTGATATGGAAGAAAGTGAAGTCAGCATGATATTTGATAATGATGAGTTTGCTTATTGGAATGTAACTGTAGAAAGACCTCTTCGTTTAAGAGTGTTTCCAGAACGCATGATTCCTACAGATACTTTCAAGAAAGCTGATGAATACGAGACAGTGACTGCTGCCATTTCAAAAACCTCTGCTACTGCTCCACTTGATGATTGGACAGCGTTTGCAAAAGCGACAAAACTCAAGAAAGCACAACTTAATAAAGTGCGTCCATTTATCACTGAGAAAGATGCAACCGCTGTAGCCATCAATGAGCCAGACACTGAACTTCGTGACACTGAGAATATCCCATTCACATACGAAGGCGGAATCGAAGCATTTATGCAAAACGAAGTTCTTACCTACGCTCCAGATGCTTATATTGATGAGAAAAAGACAAAGATTGGCTATGAAATCAGCTTTACAAAGTATTTCTACAAGCCAGTAGAACTTCGCGAAATGTCAGAAATTATAAAAAGTCTTAACTCACTGGAAAAAGAAGCGGATGGAATGATGGCTGATATTATGGGAGGAATTTTATAATGGGTGAATATAAATCTATGGTAGCGGCTCCCACTGGTTGGCTTGGATCAATACCCGAACATTGGGAATGTAAAAAGATCGGTTCTCTTTTCTCTGAAAGGAAAACAAAAGTATCCGATGCGGATTATCCACCTTTGTCAGTAACAAAGCTGGGAATAGTACCGCAGTTGGCTAATGCTGCAAAATCCGACTCTGGAGATAATAGAAAACTTGTTTGTTTAGGGGATTTTGTAATTAATAGCCGTTCTGACAGAAAAGGATCATGTGGTGTATCTGAATTAGATGGTTCGGTATCTTTGATAAACATAGTATTAACTCCAAGGAACAGTTGGGACAACAAGTATGTGCATTATCTTATGCGTAGTCAGCCGTTTTCTGAAGAGTATTACCATTATGGTCGAGGAATTGTTGCGGATCTTTGGACTACAAGATACAGTGAAATGAAGAACATTCTCTTACCTGTCCCTCCACAAGATGAACAAGAACAAATCGTTCGCTTTTTGGATTGGAAAATTTCTGGGATAAATAAGCTAATAAATCATTATAGAAACGAAATCTCATCGCTCTCTGAAATGAAAGCGAAAATCATTGATGATGCCACCACAAGAGGAGTTAAGAATAGCACTCTGAAGCATAACTATGATATACGCTGGGATATTGATTATCCAGAGTCATGGGACATCAAGCGAATGAGAGAATGTTTCACTTTCAGAAAAGGTCTATCAATAACGAAAGCCAATCTTGAGGAAACTGGACTTCCTGTAATTAGTTATGGGCAGATTCATTCAAAGGAAAATACAGGAGTAGCTCTGAATGATGAATTAATACGTTTTGTAAATTCCTCATACTTAGAAACGGGAAAATCTGCCCTTGTTGAACGCAATGATTTCATTTTTGCTGATACTTCCGAGGATTTAACAGGTTGTGGAAACTGTGCGTTTATAGATAGTGATGACATCATTTTTGCAGGTTATCATTCTGTGATTGCTCATCCTACTATTTCTGGAAATACAAAATATTTAGCATATCTCTTCCAATCGCCTACATGGAGATATCAGATTCGCAAAAAGGTTAATGCTGTAAAAGTATATAGCATTACACAGAAAATATTGAAGGACGTATTTATACTCATACCATCAGAGAACGAGCAAGAAGAAATTGTAAAATATCTTGATGACAAATGCTCTTCAATAGACTTATTTATCAATAAGATTAATGAAAAAATAGATCAGCTTCATGACTTAAAGAACACAATGATTGCTGATGTTGTAACAGGCAAAATCGATGTTCGTGATATAGACATACCGAAATATGAATTTACAGATGAATCTGCAGACAGTGATTCGGAAGGCGCGGATTTTGATGTAAGTGAGGAACAGGAGGACTAAATATGCAATTTTCAAACACCAAAGAAGACGGTTTAGAAACTATAATCGTCAATTGGCTTGTTAATCAAAATGGATATGAACAAGGCAAAAATGCAGACTACAACAAAGAGTATGCCATTGATGAAACACGACTCTTTCGTTTTCTTTCTGATACTCAGCCGGATGAAATGGAGAAACTGGCTGTATTTAAGAATGAGCAGAAAAAGAGAACCTTCTTGAATCGACTCCAGGGTGAACTTGCAAAACGTGGAATTGTTGATGTTCTCCGTAATGGAATTAAAGTCTATCCCGCGGACCTCATTATGTTCTATCTGACACCTAACGAGAATAACGAAACCGCAAAATCTCTTTATGCTCAAAATATATTCAGCGTCACAAGACAGCTTCGCTACTCTTCTGACGCTGGAAAGTTGGCTCTTGATCTTTGCGTATTCATCAATGGTCTTCCTGTAATTACTTTTGAACTTAAGAATCAGCTCACAAAACAGAATGTGGAAGATGCCATTCAGCAGTATAAAGACGACCGCAGTCCAAAAGAACAGCTCTTTTCTTTCAAACGTTGCATGGTTCATTTTGCTGTAGATGACGACAGAATCAAATTCTGTACCAAACTCGCAGCTCAGGACAGTTGGTTCCTGCCTTTTGATAAAGGATATAACGATGGTGCAGGTAATCCACCTAATCCGAATGGTTTAAAAACAGATTATTTATGGAAAGAAATTCTAACCAAGGATAAACTGACACGCATTATAGAAAGCTATGCTCAAGTTGTAACTGAAGTTGATGAAGAAACAAAGAAAAAGACTGTAAAACAGATATTTCCCCGCTATCATCAGCTTGATGTTGTTGAAAAACTAATTGCCGATGTCGAAGCAAATGGTGTCGGTAACAGATACCTTATTCAACATAGTGCCGGGAGTGGTAAATCGAACTCTATCGCTTGGCTTGCTTACAGATTAATAGAATTAGAAAAGGATGCTCATCCTATTTTCAATTCTATTCTGGTTGTTACTGACAGACGAATTCTCGATAAGCAAATCAGAGATAATATCAAACAATTTGCACAAGTAAGTAATGTTGTAGCATGGGCAGAACACTCCGGTGATTTGCGTAAATCTATAACTGATGGTAAGCGCATCATCATAACCACAATTGAGAAGTTCCCATATGTTGTACCGGATATTGGTGCCGAACACAAAGATAATAAATTTGCAATTCTAATCGATGAAGCTCATTCCGGTCAAAGTGGACGTAACTCCGCACAAATGAATCTTGCCCTATCAGGACTTGCTTCTGATAACGATATGGATAACGAAGATAAAATAAATGCCATGATGGAAGGCAGAAAGCTCTTGAAGAATGCAAGCTACTTTGCTTTTACTGCTACGCCTAAGAATAAAACCTTAGAGACATTTGGTAAAAAGCTGACAGATGAACAAGGCAATCCAATTTATAACGAGGATGGAACGCAGAAAGCTCTTGCATTCCATGTATATACAATGAAGCAGGCAATCCAAGAAGGATTCATTCTTGATGTGCTGAAAAATTACACACCTATCGACAGTTTTTATAAACTAAAGAAGATTGTCGAAGATGATCCTCAATTCGACAAGAAAAAAGCCCAAAAGAAATTACGTGCATTCGTAGAGAGTGATTCATATACCATTGATAAAAAAGCTGCAATGATGGTCGAGCATTTCCATGAGCAAGTCATTGCGAAAGGAAAAATCGGCGGACAAGCTCGTGCTATGGTGGTTACTTCCAGTATTCCTCGTTGTATCGAATACTACTATGCCATTACAAAGCACTTATCCGAAAGACACAGTCCTTATAAAGCAATTGTAGCTTTCTCCGGTGACCATAAATATAACGGTCAGGAACCACCTCTCACTTCCGCTGGAATCAATGGATTTGCTGATTCTAAGATTCCAAAAGAATTCAAAAAGGATCCTTACCGACTCTTGGTCGTTGCAGATATGTTCCAAACGGGGTTTGACGAGCCACTATTACACACAATGTATGTTGACAAGCAATTATACGATATACAAGCAGTTCAAACACTTTCTCGATTGAACCGTTGTCATCCAAAGAAACATGATACTTGTGTTTTGGACTTTGCCAATAAACCTGAGATTATACAAGAATCTTTTTCAAGATACTATCGCACAACCATTCTTTCCGGAGAGACTGATCCGAATAAACTGTATGATTTAATTGCAGCAATGGAGAAACATCAAGTCTACTCTTCTGAGGATATTGAAACCGAAGTAGGGCTTTATCTTGATGGTGCCCAGCGCGATAAATTGGATTACATACTAGATGTATGCACCAATATTTATAAATCTTTAGAGACGGATGAACAAGTTGAATTTAAGAGTAGTGCAAAATCTTTCTGCCGCACTTACGGATTCTTAGGAGCAATTTTGCCCTATGGTAATCCAGAGTGGGAAAAACTGTCTATATTTTTGAATTTATTAATACCGAAGTTGCCATCACCGCAAGAGGATGATTTATCACAGGGTATCCTTGAAACAATCGATTTAGACAGCTATAGAAACGAAGCCCGCGAAACAATGTCAATTCAGCTAGAAGATTCAGACTCTGAAATTGCACCCGTTCCTGCCGGAAAAAGCGGTCATGTTGTCAGCCCTGAAATGGATTTATTGTCCATAATCGTTAGTGAGTTTAACGATATGTTTGGCAATATTGATTGGAAGGAACCTGACAATGCAAGGCGTCAGATTCTTGAAATCCCAGCTATGGTTTCAAAAGATGAAAAATATAGAAATGCCATGAAGAATTCTGATGAGCAAAGTGCAAAGCTTGAAAGTGAACGTGCTTTACAGCAAGTTATCTTCTCTATTATGGCTGATAATATGGAGATATTTAAACAATATCAAGATAACCCTTCTTTCAAAAAATGGTTGTCTGATTTGGTATTTAATCTTACCTACAACAAGGAAGGAAATACATATGAAATACCTAAAGCCAAAAGTAAAAGTGTCTCCTACGAACCAGTGGATACACCAACTTTAATGGTTGCTGAACAAAAATCAGAATACAAAATAGACAAGTAAATGTTAGGAGGTCACTATGTTGGAAGACATTACAGGTACACTAAAAAAGAAATCACTAGACGGAATATTCAATGAGATAATTCATTCTGAATCATTGGGAATAAGCAATAATGAGGAATTACGTCTGTTCTATCTAAAAATGCGTGGTAAAAAATTCTACACAGATGACCTCCAAACAGCTCTATACCGCAATATTGGTAGATATGTTTTTTCTCGTGCTGCACTGGAAGATTTTCATATTAATGATAACGATGACAGCATTGTTTCCCAAGCCTTAAAAATCATGGCAGACAATGGTGTTGCAGACTCAAAAGGTACTGGTAACGAACTGGGTGAGATGCTTGTTTATGCTCTGCTTGAAGAAAAATTAGGAGCCAGAAAGCTAATGAGCCGTGTTGAAATCAGCAATAACCCTCTCAGTACTGATAGTGAATGTGAAAGTATTCATCTCCTATCCTTGGAAAGTCCAAACGGAAAATTATCATATGAGATGGTCTTTGGTGCATCAAATATAGTCGGTGACATAAAAGATGCTATTGATAATGCTTTTGATGAGATTGAGCATATCGAACAACGTGGCAATAAAGAAATTAAAATGATTGAAAAAACTGCATTGAATGGTTTTTATCGCCAAAACGAGATTGATTTCATCAAATCACATATCATTCCTGAACCTGGTAAAAGCGGTAATTACGAGATTGCCTACGGTGTATTTCTGGGCTACACCTTAGGAATTGATCCTACTGGATTAAGTAATGATGACTACAAAAATAAGGTAAATAAACGTCTAGAATTAGACATAAAAAAACATGCAGCTTATATCGCAAATAAAATTCAATCCAAGGGATTAGATGGACATTCCTTCTATTTCTATATTCTCCCATTTGATGATGCAGAAAACGATAAGAAAGCTATTATGGAGCATATTATGAAGGGAGATGTTATATTATGAGCGAAGAACTTATAAATCTTGGAGAGTCGATTTTTAATGATATCGACCAAAATGATTTTTTAAACAGCATATATGACAATATGCTTTATAACTATGCCCTTATAAAATTTCATCTAACTAACATTCGTCAAAGACGTGATTACAATGTTGATGCGGCTCTTCGCTTCGCAGACCTACTGTCGAAGTCTACTCATTCAACTAAATCAGATGATCATAAAATGTGGGCACAAGAGATTATTTCTCTTCTATTGGAATTAGAGCCTGAAAACAAGGAAGTTCGATATTATGCAGGTTCAATACTAGCAAGTGTGGGAAATTACAGAGGACGTGAATTAGTAGATTCTCCGTACAAAGAACACACTTTGCAAGAAAGAGCATTTGCTACATTCTGTCAGCAATACTTAACTATACCTGCTGATAAAAGTAAAACTTTCTTTTTACAGCAGAAAAATATATATGATAGATTAAATAGCGGATTCCTTAGTTACTCCGCTCCTACCTCTATGGGTAAGTCCTTCATCATGCATATGTTCATTAAAGAGCAGATAATGAATGGTGTAAAAATGAACTTTGCCCGTATCGTGCCTACAAAGGCTTTGATAAACGAAATGAGAACTGACACAATAAATGACCTCAAGAATATCCTTGAAGAACAAAACTATCGTGTTGTAACTGCTGCAAGTGATATTTCTCTGGAGGAAAACCACAATTTCATTTTAATAATGACACCCGAAAGACTGCTTTACTTTCTTATAAGCAACCCAGATTTTCAGCTAGATTACCTGTTTATAGATGAAGCACATAAGATTGGCGGTCGCAACAGTCGAGGTCCTTTTTACTACAAGGTTGTTGATCTTTTAGCAAGAAAGAACCCTATGCCACATTTTATATTTGCGTCGCCAAATATTCCCAATCCTGATGAATATCTTAAGCTTGTAACTGAAGCTGAAAAAGGTGTTGAGAATGCCATAACATCCTCCTATGCACCCGTTACCCAGTTCAAGTTTATAATCAACTGCGAAGATCAGACTATCAGCATATACAACGACCACACAAAATCACCTGTATTTGTTTGTAAAATAAAAGCTGCAGATACTAACTTGATGAATTACATGCTTCTTATGGAACATTATGATCCTGAGCATAAACAACGTACCCTTGCATATATGAATAGCAAGGCAAACGCCATAGAAAATGCACGTAAATTTGCAAAGAAGCGAAAAAATCTTAATGACCCTGAACTAAAACGCTTAGCAAATGACATCAAACGAGAGGTTCATGGAGATTATTTTCTGTCAGATATTGTTGAAAAGGGAGTCGCTTATCATATAGGCTATCTTCCATCCTCTATCAGACAGAGAATTGAACAATTGTTTAAGGATGGAAAAATCACTACAATGTTCTGTACCAGCACATTGATTGAAGGTGTTAATCTTCCTGCAGATAATTTATTCATTGCAAATAATTACAATGGAAGACCTAAAATGACAGGTGTTGAATTCAAAAACCTGGTTGGAAGAGTCGGAAGAATAAAATTCAACCTTTATGGAAACGTGTTTTTCGTTACAGATGGGAAAAGGACTACTGAACAAGAATACCTTAAACTGCTTAGAGAACCAGTTAAGGAGCAGAAATTGTCGGTGGTACAAGATTTAAAACCAAAGTTAAAGAAACATATCGTTGAGTCTCTTCTCGAAGGAGATGCTGTAATAGAAAAGTACAACGATTCTCAGTCCGAAGAAGAATATGTTATGATGCGAAAGTTTGGATTAATTCTGCTTCAGGATATAGTAGATGGACGAGATAGCCTAGTAAAAAGGGAATTTTCAAAGCACCTCAGTACAGAATACGAAACAAAAATCCGACAAATTTACGATAGCAGCAAAAAATACATTGATAATGATATTAATATTTCTGCTGACCAAACTAAACGCCTAGCAAAAGCAATCAGAGAAGGCTGTTGCTTCCCTGAGCCTGTTAATGGGTATTTTAGCCACAAATTAGTCTACGATTTTCTAGATGAATTACGTCAAATATTTAACTGGGATAGATATGAATATTCCACCCTTGGAAAAAAAGATAAAAATGGAGAATACAAAATGCTTTCATGGTATGCGGTAATTCTTTCACAGTGGATGGAAGGACATGGTCTTAATTATATTATGAGACGTGCTATTGCATTCCGTAACGATCATCCTTATCCATTTTATCTTAACCGATATACCGTTGTGACCTATGAAGACACTCCTGAACATAGGAACGTGGTCTTTGCTGATACATTAGAGGCAATTGAAAATATAATACTTTTCAGCATTTCTAACTACTTCTTACGTTTTGCCAATATGTATAAAAGTATTCATGGAGAGCACTCCCTTGATACCAACAACTGGTACGAGTATGTCGAATATGGAACAACAAACGACATGACTATCTTTTTGCAACGAAACGGATATTCTCGTGAATCTGCTAATTACATAAATGATCATGCAGATGATTACATAGTTCTTGGCACAGAGGAAAATCCCGGAATTAGGTTGAGACGTTCTCTTCTTGAATGTGAAAACAAGAACGCAAGAACTGATACGGAATCAATCATTTACAATATTCCTCAGTTGTTCCTTCCAGCAGAATAAATAACATAACTCTTGAACGATAGACTACCAATGAACGATATCCCATATAGTCTATCGTTTAAAGAGTGTGCAAATTTTATGATTAGAAGCCACCGTCACTTGTGTTTCAAGGCCAAAAAAATAAAAGCCTTTCTTGCTCTTTCAGTAAATTTGCTTATATTAAGCCACTTGTTGGCTATATCCTTGTATCAATCTCGTAGTGGCTATTTCCAGAAACTTCTTTTCATCTGGCTGTGGATTTAATACTTCTACCATATATCTTACAACAGTTGCAGGTGTGTAGAATGTTCCACCACCTTTACCCTCTGCAAGTGCGAAGTTACCTAAGAAATATTCATAAATTTCACCAAAGACATCAATGGTACTATTTTCAGGAATATCCTTGAAAATGCGCACGATGTTAGAAAGAAGTTCTGGTTCTTCTTCCGGTACCAGCTGAGCGTATACTTCTTTTGGAAGAACACCATCCATTTTTGGATTCTCATCCTCAATGGCTTCCATAGCTTTCTTTACAAGAGTAGCTTTGTTTGCATCGTCCGGTGCATCATTGATGAAGTCGTAATAAGCACATTCCGGAAGATAGAATCCACACTTTTCAATAGAAATTTCTTTCATGGACTTTTCCATACGCCCACCTTTAAAACGATTGTATTCAGCTTCAATTTCTTCCTTATGTTGTTTGTATAAGATATCTGCATATCTAAGAAAGATAAGTCCAAGAATAGGCTGACCATATTTATTTGCGGCTAAATGTGCACTTGCACGAAGAACATCAGCAGAGTACCATAGGGTGTCTTTTAATTCTTTCAGTTCTTTATCAGTCATAACTATATTGCTCCTTTATTTCTCTATTTTGTAATCAAGTCAAACTTCCTCTATAGTTTCATAAGTATGTTATTCTTTAAGTAAAATGCATTAATGCTTTTAAACTTAGCTTTGCACGTCCGGATTCATAACGATTCACAGTTGAAAAATTCACACCGATTTTCTTTGCAAAATCTTGCTATGTAAGGAATGAATGTTGTCTAATTTTCTTTATTTCTTCAGGAAAACTCATATGCATCTCCTTTTCGTTTCTCACTCATTATTATAGCGTTAATTATAACAAATAAATATGATTTTTTCTACTACCCATCCTCTGGTCCATATAACTTGAAAATTAAGATCACGTAGACAATATAATCGCCTAAACAACTGAAGAAATATTAATTTTTTGAAAATACTATTTTTTAGCCTGAATTATTTAGGATTATATATCATTTTCAAAAGATCTACTCAGGAACAAACATTGCTCTTTCCTCATAAAATCCTGCAACACTGCTCAAATTATAATAAATCTTTTTAAATGTCTCCACAAACATTTCCAAATCTACAACCTCATTCTCTTGATTTTCAATATAAAAATGCTCCTCTTTATTAGAATTAAGTGGATATCTAGAGAAATCCATATTTTTCATCCTAACATTATCATTATGCTCTGTATCAATTTTTTCATATAGCTCTGAAATATAATCATCCAGCTCTCTTGTCATTTCTTTAAATTGTGTTCGATTATTTTTATTTTTTTCATATTCTGTCATACGTTTTTTCACATTATTCCATATCTGTCTAATGTCATGACCTCCACAATAAGTTTCATTTTTATCAAGCAACATATTTAAAGACCAATTTATAGATTTTAAATATAATTCTATAGCATGGTTTGCAGAAAAAAGCATTGGAAAAACTATAATATCTGCTATTTTATCTAGATTATTTTCCAAACAATCTTCGCCAAGCATTATTGCTGCCTTTATATATCCATCAGCAAGCATTATCATATCATGAATCGGTTGATCCTGTTTTGTTCTCCAATTCATATATGCTGTTTTATCTATATCTTTATTATACTCAAAAATTCTTCCCATTTGTCCCACCTGCTTTTCTAATCAAACTTCTTTAGTTCTTCATTAATAACTACCAATAAGTAATTCTGATATTTCCTAACACTTCTCCATTTCTTCATTCCATTTAACATCAAAACCGAACATCCTATTGTTACGAAAAGTACATATGCTATTATCACTATATTTTTTGAAATATCCAAAACCATAGAACATGTAGCAATCAAAAGGCTTGTCATGCTAAAGAGTAATGTTACAAATGATATATACTCAACACTACTTGCTTCTGCTTTTAGCTTTAGCAATTGATCTTTATTTCCTGCAACATATCTACTTACATAATGTCTTGCACAAATAATTGGATTACTTTCACATTTCTCATTACAATTTTCTAAATGATCACACATTTTTTCAAAATCATTCTTTCTAAACATGTTATCCCCCTTTATTCAAAATAAACTTTGTTTCTAAAAACTCTCATTTATATAAATCTTTTTCTTATCACTTGAAGACTTTCTTCTATAAAGTGTAGTTCTTCTCTTAACTCTTTATAATGTCTATCCATTTCCTCCATATCTTCAACAACAAGATCCTCCATAGGATCATTTGCAATATATCGTTGTGGACATAAATCATATGCATTCTCTTTTATTTTCTTTTTGTTTACTTTTGTAGATACATTTTTCACATCTTTTCTACTTTCCAATATTTCCATAAGCTCCAAAACTTTCTTATCTGAAATACTACATACTTTTCTATCCTTAGCAAAAAAATCCTTAGCATTTATCATAAGCACTTCTTCACTTTTTTTGTTCTTCTTAAAAATCACAAATGCTGCTGTAACCCCTGTATTAGGAATAATTCCTGCTGGTAACTCTATTATACTATCAACATATTCATCCTCCACTAAAAGTTCTCTAATTTGTATTGTCTTCTTCATACTTCTAAAAAGAATTCCCATTGGCACAAGAGCAATAGCAATCCCATCTTCATTTAGTCTTGCAATAGCATGTCTAATGCCTATTGTCTCTGATTCTCCACTATTTGAATATAAAACGTTCTTTTCTTCTATATACATTAAGTATTCCGATTTATATTTTACTTTTAATGGCGTTTCAACTACAATTCTGTCATATTTATCATTTATAGAAATTGGATTCAATATTGAATCTCCACATTTTATTGATCCTATTTTATTTCCACTTAATATAGTAATTATAGCTGCAATTCCAATAATTTGCACGGATAAATCCTGTAAATAAACAATTCCTTTTCCTGCTGCCGCTTCATTAACAGATAATCCAGAACCACAATATCCATCATATATTTTCATTCCATCTTGAATATTAAGAATTGCCTTTTCAAGTTTAGCAAGACTTTCCGATGAATAACTAAAATTTGATATTCTTCTTGTTTGTAATGACATTCTTTCTACAATTTGTTTTGCAATTTCATATAAATCTTTTTGCTCTTTTATTTCCATAAAATTCACTGCTTCAAAAATATGTCTTACACTATCCTCATGTGCCTTATATAAAATTGGATCTATTGTTTCACATAATACTCCATATTCTATATTATAAAATTTTTCTACTTCTGTTAAGTATCCTGCCAAATTTCCAGAGTAAATCAGTTTTCCATATGTCAGTGATAGATATCCTAAGGAAAATTTTTCATCGTAAAAATCTATCTCATCCTTTTTTAATTCCAAATATTTAAACAATAATGCATACAATATTATTTTATACAATTCTGTTGTATCAAAGGCTCCCCTAAGTTTATTTACCAACACCCATAATCTATTGATTTCTTGCTTCTTCATCTTCCATTCCTTTCTTTATACTTTTTAATACTACATTTTCCATCATTTTTGTTTCTGTTTCTATCATATCTGAAAGTATAATTTTTTTCTTCCCGCTCAGAATATATGCTTGTCCAATATCTTCCATATCTTCTTTAGATACTTGTGGAATATCAAGATTTCTTAAATCAGTTACTTTGATCATTGGTCTTATAGATCCCATTACTTTTGATTTAAGAATTTCTCTTACATATCCTGTATTTAGAAAAGCAGACAAATATTTAGCGTCCATTTCATCTTTTTTAACCCTGATAATGGCACAAAATGATGGAACAGCTAATCCTTCATTTTCTTTTGTAACATATGTTGCATCATATGGTGTTGATAACTTAACAACCACATCACCCTCTCTTGTAAATTTTTTCTCATCTATCATTTTACAAATTTGTAGTTCTCCCAAGTCTTCTTTTACAATTATTCCATCAGAAATTGCTTTCGGTGTAAGAACCTTAACTATTCCAATCGTATCATCCTCATTTCTGCTTTCGGCTGAAACTCGTGTCATAATTTGTCCTACAATAATTTTAGCTACTTCTTCTAATTTCATTTATATTACCTCCAGTCTTTTTTTGATATTTCTTTTTGTTTTTTGAAATATTAATAACGTACATTTATTACATCCTTAATATATCATGACATCTTATTTATGTCAACACAAAATATTGAAATATATATTACGTACATACGTTTTTAAATATAAAAACTCTCTGAATCATATCCTTCCACCTAAGAATACAACCCAGAGAGATTCTAAATCCTTTTCTATTTTCCTTTCTACCTACTCCTCCGTCTTAATAGAACTAATCACCACATCCCCCAACTGGCACCCCACTTTCCTAACAACAATATCCTCAATCTGACTCCTCTCAACCTTAGACAGATCCTTCTTATTCACCAACACATCCACCTTCCCATTCGTAATCGTAACAATACTATTCAAAAATCCCTTAGCCCCCAACAGATTTTCCGCTGCAGTCTCCATCTCCATCTGTTCTGACAACATTGCCAGTTTATCTACTGCATCCTGTTTCACACTATCTTTCACCGTCTGATCCTTAATAATATCTTCCAGTGTATCCTTCGCCTTACTATGTGTCTGCTCCCTCTCAAGTTTTGCTTTCGCCACATAATTACTAACCTGTGCATTTGTAAGCACCGCTTCCCCAACATCAGTCACATCATCGGTTACTGCTGCCGCACTTTCTTTTGCCACATTCTTTGAAACTGTCTTCGTCTTGCTATTCTTCGTCCCAGCCGGATCGTATTTCTGACTATAATTTACATACCCTGCAACAGCGATCACAACCGCTAAAGTCATGATGATCATCTGATTTTTCTGAAATACTTTTTTCATTGTTAGGAATCCTCCATTTTTAAGACTTTCACTTTATAAGATGAAATATGAAATAACACAGAAACTGCTTCAACGATCTGATTCTTTATAATATCATTCCCGCCGCCTTGGGCGACAACGACCACTCCTTCGACAACTGGTTCTACTTCTTTGATCACATATGGAACTTTCTTTCCGTCTTCTTCGACTAAGACGGTCTGTTCATCTTCTTTGACCGTTTTTTCTTTTTCACTGCTGTTTTGTTCATAGGGACTGTCTTTATTTACGACGGCTTCTTTGGATGAATTAACGGTGATCATCACTTTTACTTTTCCGACTCCTTCTACATGTTTTAATGCATTGACCAATCGTTTTTCCTGCTTTTTCACATAGAGATCAGTAGAATCTTCTTTTGCTGTGGTTTCAGTGCTTTGTGCGTTCTTCTTTGTCTTCCCGGATGGGATGCTTACGATGATCAGGCTGATGCCAAGAAGTAAGATCAGGCAAAGTTTTGGAATGCCGATATTTTCGATCAGATGTTGTAGTTTTTCCCTCTCTATCATATTTCTTCTACTCACTTATATTTATATTAGATTCCTTCATATTATAGAAGTTTGAAATTGCGGTTTTTAGTTTCTTTGTATGACGAAGCTTGTCTGTTTTGATGTCGATCTTCTCGATAGTTCCTTTTTCATTTACCTTTGGATCAACGTCTAATACTTTGAGATCGTACTGTGAAAATAACGTTGTGATCTGTTCTTTGATCTGATTTTGTTTTTCTTCTTTTGCACCATCTAAAAATGCAGGGTTATTTTCTCCTTTGACTGCGGTGGAGATTGCCTGTGTTACGATATCTTCGTTGGATAAATAATAGGAAACTGGCTGCATCATCAGGGAGATGAGCATAAATCCTGTCATTAACCGAACGTATGGCCGGTAGATGCTTTTGTCGCAGAGCTGATCGATCAGTGTTGTTAAGATCAGAAAAAATATGATCATTTTCAGATAATCCATAATCCTTACCCCGCATAATAATTGACGTTGGTTGAGAATGCAATCAATGCCACGGATAGGATAAATAACAGTGCCATCGTAAAGATCATCGAAAGCATTAATTTTCCGCTTTGAATGACTGCATCCATCGCTCCGGTGATCCTTTTGTCGGATATGGGCTGAATCATGATCCCTGCCAGTAGATAGGTAAGAACAACTGCTGTGATCTCTATGACTGGTGGGACGATGATCACGATCAGTACAAGGATTCCAACCGCTCCGATGCTGTTTTTGATCACAACTGCCGAACCGATGACCATAGTCATCGCTGAATTCAAACCACCTCCGATTCCTGGAATGGCACTCATTCCTTTTTGGAGAACTGTATTTTTCATGGAATCAACGGCTGGAAGGATCATCGACTGGATCAGCTGAACTCCTAACAAGACACTTAAGAATCCTTTGAGTAGGAACTTGATCACACCTTCGAGCGTTTTGCATAGTCTTGAAAAATGTTCTTCTTTAGATATATGGTTGATGATCTTTAAGACAAATAAGATCTTGATCATCGGAAGTAATACAACATTTGTAAGGGTTGTCATTGCATAGATCAGCAGAAGATAGAATTCATAAACTGTCGTTGATGTCGTGATCCCGGAAGTTGAGACAACAGCCAGTGAATATGCCATGATCATTCCTTTCATATAATCTGCCATTAAGGTAACAAGCTGCGTCACTGTTTTGTTTAAATAAAAAAAGGAATGTACCATGACACCGCATAGGATCACATAAGTAATATAAAATGCACTATTGGCTGTGCTTTGCTGAAAAAAGGAATCGGACAGATTTTTAAAGATGGCTGCGGTAAATGCGATCAGAAGGATTTCTCTGATCAGGTCTTTTTGGATCAACATACGGTTTAAAAAGACCTCTTTCATTTTGGCTTTGATCGTATGCAGAACACCTTTTACATTTCCGTGGATCAGCTGTTTTACTAATTGTGTATAAGATAGATCGATCTCTTTGTCTTTTAAGGTGTTTTCCACATTGGTAAACATATCTTCGTTTAGTTTTGTTTCTTTGGCTGCGATATCATTTGTTCTTGTAAGAATCAGTAAAAATAGCAAAACTAACAGGAATATTCTTTGTTTCATGTGCCATTTCCTAGTAGTTTCTGGATCGTTCCAAGCAGCGATTCAAAGACTGGAAGTCCAACGATCAGGATTGCTAATTTCCCTGCAAACTCGATCTGCTTTGCGATTGATGCCTGTCCTGCGTCTTTGCAGATGTTGGATGCAAACTCGCAGATAAAGGAGATACCGATCAGTTTTAAAAGGATCTGGAAGTAACTTTGTGGGATTTTTGAATAGGACCGGATCATCTCAAATACGGTTAGTATTTTCTCCATTTGTTTTAGTCCATACATTGCCAGAAGAATGCTTGAGATCACTGCGATCACGACTGCGATCTCTGGACGGATCGTTTTGATCTTCATGGCGATCAGACTTGCGACGATCCCAAAGACTGCGACTTTTATCATCTTAGTATCCGCCTCCAATCTCTAGGATATCGTAAAAAGTGTCTGGACGCTTTCAAACAGATCATAGATATACGGGATCACCCAGCCAAGGACAAGGATCAGTCCGGCAAGTGTGATCAAAAATGCCTGTTCGTCTCTTCCGGAATGTTTTAAGACCTGCACAAGGATCGTTACAAGAATTCCGACAGCTGCGATCCGAAAAATGATATTGACACTCATAACCCCTCCTTGTCATAAAAATGTGTGGTAGTTGCTTTATAGTAAGATGATCACGATCAGAACGCTTAGTGATATACCGAGACTTCGATACATCTTGCAGTTCTTTACTACTTGATCTTTCATAAGGAAGATCTGGTCATCAAGTTGTTCGATCGTCAGCAGGATCGTTTTCTCCTGCATCTGTTGGTCAAGATATCCGATCGTTTCACCCATGTTTTTTAAGATTTCATAAAACTTTGGTTCATAGATCACTTGTTTTAATTTCTGCTCAGCGGTTTGCTGCCATACTTTGGCAAAGGATTCTTCGCTGTGTGTCTCTAACTGCTTTGCCACCTTTTTTAGAAATGGCTGATATTCCTTTTCTGTCTTTGTCGATATTTTTAAAACAGCTTCTGGAAGTGGGGTAAATCCATAGCGGATCTCTCCTTGCAGAAGGTATAACATTCGTTTGATCGCAATTCCCTGTTCCAGACGTTTTTGTTCTTTTGCGGCTTTGTGAAATCCAAATCCAATCCCTGCAAAGATCACGATCAATGATCCTAATATCTTGATCAATTTAGGACCACCCCGTTTTCATCCATGATCTGTGCGATATAGCCAGGCTGGTTTCGCTGTTCTAAGATCACGTAGCGCTGAAACATCTTTTTGTTGATGATCTCCCGCATATAGGGATTCTTAGATAACGATTCTTTGTTCTTTCCATGGACCGTTGCAAGAATGCTGCAGCCACGGTAGGCACAGAAAAATAAGGCTTCCACATCTTCTTTGCTTCCGATCTCGTCCACAGCGATCACATCGGGGGCCATGGATCGGATCAGCATATTCATGCCCTGTCCTTTTTCACATGCATCCATGACATCTGTCTGAATCCCGAGATCATTTTGGGCAACGCCTTGGTAGCATGCTCCGATCTCACTTCGTTCATCGACAACTCCGACGGTCTGTCCTTCATCAGAGATTTTTCGGATCATATCCCGAAGCAGAGTTGTTTTTCCACAGCCGGGTGGTGAGATGATCAGCGTTGGAATGAGTTTTCCCATTCTGGTGCAACGTGAATATAAGGTGTCCGCACATCCTTTCACTTCATGTGCGACTCGGATATTTAATCCGGAAATATGTCGGATCGTTTTGACATTATCATGATCCATGACAACGGTTCCGCAGATACCAACTCGGTGTCCGCCTCGGATCGTTAAAAATCCTTGTTTTAACTGTTCGATATAAGCATACATCGAATAGCTGCTGATATATTCCATGGCTTGTCTGATCTCTTGTGAGGTTACGATATGTAATTGTTCTTTTCTTGTTGTGATCTTTCCCTGTTCGGATAGATAACAGGTTTTTACGTTGTATTTTAAAATGACTGGCTTTTGAATACGCAGGCGGATTTCCTGAAGTTCGTCCCAGTTGATGCCTGCCTGCTTTATGATCGTTCTGATATGTAATGGAAGGATTCCTAAGATTTCTTCCTCTTTCATAAATTTAAAAACACCTCCCCATTTTGGTATAATCCAAATATATGTGATGGAAGGTGTTTTTATGAATGTTATTTTATTTTTTCTTCTGATAATATGGTGCAATCTGGTCAAAGGATTGTCTGAGCTGATACTGGAAGTTATTTTGCTTGACGATATTTGTCTTCTGGGTGACAAACTTGTCTAACTTCTGCATATACTCTTCTTCTGTGACACTTCCTTCTGCCACATAAGTAAGACCTTTTTCCCAGCTTGCGGTTAAGGTTGGGTTTAAGAGTGATCCAATGGATGCACTGACAACATTGACGATCATCTCTCCGGTTAAAGTCGGTGTTACGATCTGTGTCTTTTTATTTAATGCAATGTATTTATTGGACACTAATTTCTTTACGATCTCTGCTCTTGTCGCACTCGTTCCGATCCCGCTTCCTTTGATCTGTTCTCTTAAATCTTCATCTTCGATCAACTGTCCTGCATTTTCCATCGCAAGGATCAGTGAACCTGAGTTGTATCGTTTTGGTGCGGATGTTGTTCCATCTTTGATCGTATAGTCTTTCACTGGAAGAGGCATACCTTTCTTCAAAGATGAAATCGCATGAATCTGTTCTTCTGTTAATTGGGCTTCTTTCTTCTGTCCGCCCATTCCTGTGACTTTTAAGTATCCTGGGTCTTTTAACATCTTAAAGTTTGCAAAGAATGCTTCGCCTTTGGTCTGTGTCTCTAATTTGATCTTTAAGTACACAGCTGGCGGCATAAAAATGCTTAGGAATCTTCTGGCGATCACATCGTAGACTTTCTGTCCCATCTCTGAAATTCTTGATAAACTGCCTACTGCCTGTCCGGTTGGAATGATCGCATAGTGGTCGGTGATCTTCTTGTCATCTACGTATTTCGACTTGATGATTCCCTGATACTTCTTGTCCTGCATGATCTCATTTGCAAATCCTGATAATGGAGTGTAGTTGTTTAATCCCCCGATATTTTTATAAATCTCTTTGGCGACCGCACTGGATAAGACTCTGGCATCGGTTCTTGGATATGTAACCAGTTTCTTTTCATATAGGTCCTGGACCACTTTTAATGTCTCATCTGGACTTAGCTTGAATCGTTTGGAACATTCATTCTGAAGTTCTGCCAGATTATATAATAACGGCGGATTCTTCTTTTCCTGTCGTTTGGATGAGGATACTACGATCGTCTCATTGTTGCTTCCATCTTCTAAATATTTGATGAATTCCTGTGCATCGTTCTTGTCCAGAAATCCGTTATCCTTATATAATTTCTTGGACTCAAAGTACTTTGATCCTTTCACTGCTTTCCATTCGGCTTCCACTTCAAATCCCTGGCAGTCAAAGTGTCCTAAGATTCTGTAAAACGGTGTTGGCACAAAGGTACGGATCTCTCGTTCTCTCTTGACGATCATTCCGAGAACGCAAGTCATCACTCGTCCGACTGCTACCACTAAGCTTCGTTTCTGATTTAAATAGTTACCGAGTGTCCAGCCATATTTGAGTGTCAGGACTCTGGAGAAGTTGATTCCCATCAGATAGTCTTCTTTGGCTCGCAGGTATGCGGCGGCTGCTAGGTTGTCGTATTCACTTAAGTCTTTCGCTTCTTTTACCCCGCGGATCACTTCTTCTTTTGTCTGGGAGTCGATCCAGACACGTTTTTTCTTCTTGTCTTTGCTGACATTGGCCTGCTGGTCTACCAAACGGTAGATGTATTCTCCCTCTCGTCCGGAGTCAGTGCAGACGTAGATCGTATCAATGTCTTCTCGATTAAGGAGTGAAGATACGATATCAAACTGTTTTTGTACTCCTGGGATCGTTTCATATTTGAATGTATCTGGGATAAATGGAATGGTTTCTAAGTCCCATTTCTTCAGTGCAGGGTCATACTGGTCTGGATAAGACATGGTAACTAAATGTCCGACGCACCATGTGATGACTGCCTTGTCTCCTTCCATGTATCCGTCTCTGTTTTTTGCATTTATATTCAGTGCCGCTGCGAATTCTCTTGCGACACTTGGTTTCTCTGTGATAAATAGTGCTTTCAAAAAATTACCTCTTTCTAAAAGTTTTACGATATATTATAACATAACCATTGAAAACATGATATAATTAAATCTGGTTCTTATGGAATTCATATTTGTAGAATCATGATTCCACATAAAATTTATACTGAAAGGATGATGAGTATGTTTTTAAATGAAGCAACCAAACTTCGTGCACAGACAATTATCAAGGGACTTGAAAAAAGAAATATGCATGGTGTTTTCTGTGCAACCAAGGAAGACGCCCTAAAACAGGCTCTTAGTTATATCAAAGAGGGTTCTTCTGTTTCTTGGGGTGGTTCTATGAGTGTTTCTGAGATTGGGCTGATGGATGCCTTAAAGGAAGGAAACTATCATCTGATCGATCGTTCTGTTGCAAAGAATTTTGATGAGCAGCGTGAGATCTTTTCTAAGGCTGTCTTATCTGATTATTTCCTGATGAGCTCTAATGCGATCACCTTAGACGGAGAACTGATCAATATCGATGGAACTGGTAACCGTGTTGCGTGCTTAAGTTATGGTCCTAAACATGTGATCATGATCGTTGGTATGAACAAAGTTGTCAATGATGTGGAAGATGGTATTAAGAGAGTTCGTAATTTTGCCAGCCCTCCAAACACTCTTCGTCTCGGACTGAAAACTCCTTGTTCTATGACTGGACGTTGTGGAGACTGTTATGGTGATACCTGCATCTGCAGTCAGATCGTTGTGACAAGACGTCAGAGTGCAATGATGAAAGATCGTGTCAAAGTGATCCTTGTTGGTGAATCTCTAGGTTATTAAGGCACTCGCTCTTTCTATCAAATATCACAGAACACAGACATTTTATCAGGCATTTTCACTGGATATTTTATCGCCATTCCAGTGAAAATGCCTTTTCTATTCTTGAATTTTTATAACAATCATAGTAAAATCAAACTATATTATGACACAATTCGACATTTTTTATAACAATATTGATATTATGAGGTTTTTCTATGAATTATGATATTTACCATTCATCTATCACTTATTTTCCACTGCTTCCGCTTTCTAGAACCGTTTCATTTGAACGCAAGGTACTGGATATCCGACAGATGCCTGCTCAGGTTTTGTTTCCTCATTGGGATGATGAATTTGAGTTTATATATGTTCTCTCTGGCATGATGGAATTTCGTGTCCGGCAGAAGGCTTTTCTGGTTTCTTCTGGGGAAGGTTTCTTTTTAAACACTGGGGAGATTCATTCCGCTTGTACATATCAGTCTTATGACTGCCGCTTTGTTATCTACCGGATCTGCCCTTCTGTTCTTTTTCAGACAGAAGATAATCCTTTATATCAAAAATATATCAAACCTCTGGTCGATCATCCTTCCTTTGGATTTTTAACGTTCGTTCCAAAAGTCCCTTGGCAGAAATATATCCTTGAAATGATCCGCAAAATGAATGATATCTGTGACCGTCCTGTTGATGGTTATGAATTGAAGATCAACCATTTTGTAAACGAGATCTTTTATTATATCTTTCATAATGTGAATCTCTCCAAAGAACTGTCCTTAAAAGAATCCAGAGATTTGGAACGTATGAAAGATGTGATGATATATCTTACTAAAACGATCGACCAAAAGCATACACTCGCTGATATTGCTTCTTACTGCCATCTAAGCAATAGTGAATGCTGCCGACTCTTTCAAAGAAATGTTCATCTAAGTCCTGTGGATTATCTGAATCAGCTTCGTATTCATATGAGCTTGTCTGAGATCATAAAACATGAGAAAAAGATAACAGATATCGCTAAGATGTATGGTTTCTCTGGCAGCAGTTATTTCTCTGAAATGTTTAAAAAGACCCTCGGCATAACGCCAAGAGCCTTTTATAAATCTGTTCTTCAGTAACAAACTCTTTCTTCTAACGCTGATCCCATTCACGGAAGGCGATGAATTTCGTCTTCCAAAGAAGACTCAATGCTGGTGTTAATGCCCAGATCATCTTTGTCTCTTCTTGCATGATTAGATCGATCTTTAATATTCCCGCATACTGAATTACCAGTAGTAACGTAAAGATCACTAGTAATCCATATGCAACAGAATAAGAATTATGCACCTTCTGCCCGATCTTCTCACTAAAATAAAAGCGATCCAGTGTCAGAGAAATGATCGAAATCACTGATAAAATGATATTGATCGTATAAAATGTATGCATATCCATATGATTAAACCAGGTTGCCAAAGCACCTAGAAAGATCATGATCTGTGCATACCATAATACTTTTTCCTGTTTTTCATATTGATTTCTCATTGATTGAAACCTCTTTTTCTTTCTTTTAATAATGAATAAATACAGGATCTCCGATCTTCGTCAGGTTATATACAGATCTTGCATCTGATAATGTTAAGTTAACACATCCATGAGATCCATTTGTCTTATAATATGTTGGTGACCAGCTTCCCCAGTCTCCTCTGCTGCTGTAATGATATCCTGTTCCTGTCCACATGATCCTTGTCCAGTATCTTGTTGGAACACTGTAATCCGCACCTGTTAATGTCTTTGTAAGTTTCTTCTCTTTGATGTCATAAACACCGGTTCTTGTGATACGATCTGGTGTTGCTTTTCCAGTGATACAGGTTGTGCTGAATACAAGTTTTCCTTTCTTGTAGACGAAAACTTCCTGTGCTGACAGGTCAACTTCACTGTAGTTTTGTGTATCCCAGTCATTTTGCTTGTTCGTATAATCCATACGATATCCTTTGTGGCTGTAGACTGGTTTTAAGCTTGTAAGTAAAGCCTGTTCATTCTCCTTGGAAGGGTCTTTCTCATAAGCTTTGATCGCAGATTCATCTGGTGCTTTCTTTAACACTTTCATTGTCTGTTCTATAACTTTGTCATAATCGATACGCCATCCATAGTCTCCACCACTGACTTTGATCTTCTTGCCAGAATGTGTCTTAAATGTTCTTGCGATTCCCTGTGTCTTGTATTTTAAGCAAAAGCTTTCTAACCATTTCTCGACGGCAGGCTGATCTAATTTTACAGTATGTCTCTTTGTGTTTACTTTGATGCAGTCTTTTAACACATCTGGACCTAATGTTTCTTTGACATTATTGCCCATATCCCACTGAATGAAATGTAATAAATACTCATTGTAGGTTGTCTGCATCTGTTTTAATTCTTCATCATCATGATACAGACCAGGCTTTTTATAGACGTCCGGATTCTTCTTTTCATCTGTCAGATTCAGTGTGTTACTTAAAGACTCTATGGATTTCTCTACTGCGTCATAAAATGCTTTACGGTTTAAGTAATTTCCTTCATCTTCCTTCTGGATTACACCGTATTTCTTATCTGCAGAATATACGATCGTTGCATCCACTGGTTTTGTGATCTTATATGTATCACTGCCTTTGATCAAAACGGATTGTTTTAATTTGGCCTTTAATTTCTGCTCTGATAATGCAACTGCTGTCACTTTGGTTTTTTTGCCACCAAAGATCGTTGAAAATACACTTTGGCTGTGCTGCTTTTTGTAAGCATCCTTTACATGTGATTCTGTCTTAAATGCAAGATCGATCTCCTTACCGGAAATCACTTCCTGTCCGTTATTTCTTCCCTTGATCTTTAACTTGTAAGAATCAATGGATTTCTTTACTTTCTTCACTGATTCTTCGTATGTCATTCCTGACACATCAACCTTGTTAAATGTACTCCCCGGATACCAACGGTTCTGATAATGGGCATGGACACCGATAGCGGCTGCTATTAAAACAACCGCTACGGCACCTCCTATGATTCCCCCTTGTTTCTTTGTAATCCTCATATTGATTTCTGCCTCCAAATACGACTCTGTGATGGATTATTCATAGAGTGGATATTTTTCTGTTAATCCTAATACTAATTCGTTTGCTTCATCAAGTTTCTTGTCTAATAATGTCAGACGAATAGCTTTTGCGATCACTTTCATATCGTCTTCTTTCAGTCCACGAGTTGTAACAGCTGGTGTTCCAAGACGAAGTCCTGATGTTACGAATGGAGATTTTGGATCGTTTGGTACAGTATTCTTATTACATGTGATATGTACAGAATCCAGTACTTTTTCAGCTTCTTTTCCTGTCAGATCATATTTCTTAAGATCTACTAACATTAAGTGGTTGTCTGTTCCTCCAGATACGATATCGAATCCTTCTTCGATCAGTGCATTTGCAAGAGTATCTGCATTCTTCACAACCTGTGTCATATATTCTTTGAATGATGGGTCTAATGCTTCTTTGAATGCTACAGCTTTACCAGCGATCACATGCATTAATGGTCCACCCTGGATTCCTGGGAAGATTGCTTTGTTGAAGTTGTATTTTTCGTTCACTTCATTGCTGCACATGATCATTCCACCACGAGGTCCTCTTAATGTCTTATGTGTTGTAGTTGTTGTTACATGAGCATAAGGGATTGGGCTCTGGTGTAATCCTGCAGCTACTAATCCTGCGATATGAGCCATATCTACCATTAAAACTGCCCCAACTTTGTCAGCGATCTCACGGAAACGTTTGAAGTCGATCGCTCTTGCGTATGCACTTGCACCAGCAATGATCATCTTTGGTTTGCATTCTAATGCGATTCTTTCTACTTCATCATAATCGATGAATCCTTCATCATTAACTCCGTATGGTACGCAGTGATAGTTCTTACCAGACATGTTGACTGGGCTTCCGTGTGTTAAATGTCCACCGTGGTCTAAGCTCATTCCCATGTATGTATCTCCGACATTCAATACTGCGAAGAATACTGCCATGTTTGCCTGTGCTCCAGAGTGTGGCTGTACATTTACATATTCGCATCCAAATAATTCTTTGGCACGTTCTCTTGCAAGATCTTCTACCACATCTACATACTGGCATCCACCATAGTAACGTTTTCCTGGATATCCTTCTGCATATTTATTTGTTAAATGACTTCCCATTGCAGCCATAACAGCTTTGGAAACAAGGTTCTCTGATGCGATCAACTCAAGATTTGTTCTCTGTCTTGTTAATTCGTTTTCCATTGCTTCTGCTAATTCTGGATCGTAGTTCTTTACTTCGCTAAAATCAAACATTGTTTTCTCCTTTATATATTTATGTAAAATAATATTGTGTCTCGTATATTGTGTCTTGTTCTTATGATCATTCGATTGCCTGATCTATCTGATTATTCTTGGAACTGTTCTTTTAATGCTTCTACTGCACGTTCTACACGACTCTCTTTGATCAGAACAGTGATCTTGATCTCTGATGTGTAGATTAAGTGAATGTTGATTCCACGATTATACAGTGCTTCAAACATCTTAGAAGCTGCTCCGCTGTTAGACATCATTCCAGCTCCGACGATAGATACGATTCCGACTTCTTTATCACTGATGATATCTTCGTAATCTGCTTCATCAAATGCTTTCTTTAATGTTTCAACGGCATGATCTGCTTCATCCTGTGCTACAACGAAAGAAATATCTTTATTCTCTCCACGTCCGATGGACTGAAGGATCAGTTCCACGTTGATTTTTTCTTCTGCAATGGCACCAAAAACTTTTGCTGCGATTCCTGGCTGGTTTTTGATTCCTTTGATTGCGATCAGTGCAACTTCAGAGTTAGACTGAACACCGCTAAATAACATTTTCTCCATCTGATTATTCCTCCTCTGGTGTTGAAAGTTCAATTCCAAGTTCTTCTAGCTGTAATGTATCAACCGGTCCTGGAGCCTGTGTCATCAGGCAGGAAGCATCTTTTACTTTCGGGAAGGCGATGACATCACGAATGCTGTCTTCTCCTGTTAACCACATAACAAGACGGTCAAGACCATAAGCTAAACCAGCATGTGGTGGTACTCCAAATTTGAATGCATCTAATAAGAATCCAAAACGGTTGTAAGCATCTTCTTTTGTAAATCCAAGAGCTTCAAACATCTTCTCCTGAATATCATCCTGATGGATACGGATTGATCCACCACCAAGTTCTGTACCATTTAATACGATATCGTATGCTTTCGCACGGACATCTCCTGGTCTTTCATCAATGAATTCAAGATCTTCTTCAAATGGCATCGTAAATGGGTGATGCATTGCTGTGTAACGATTCTGTTCATCGCTCCACTCAAGTAATGGGAATTCTGTAACCCATAAGAACTTATACTGGGATTTGTCGATCATATCGTACTGTTTCGCAATGTGAAGTCTTAAGTTACCAAGTACATCAAAGACAACTTTGTCTTTGTCTGCGGCAAATAGTAATAAGTCTCCTGCCTGTCCATCCATTGCTTTGATCAGTGCATCCATCTCTTCTTCTTTCATAAATTTAGCGAAAGATGATTTCACTGTTCCATCGCTCTTTAACTGAATATATGCAAGTCCTTTCGCTCCGAAGTCTTTGGCGTAGTCAACGAATCCATCGATCTTCTTACGTCCAAGATCTCCTAAACCTTTAGCGTTTAATCCTCTTACAGATCCACCATTCTCTAATGCTCCTTTAAATACCATAAAGTCGCATCCGGCAACTGTATCGGATACATTCGTAAGTTCCATTCCAAAACGCATATCTGGTTTATCAGATCCGAAACGGTCCATTGCTTCTTTATAAGTCATGCGAAGCATAGGAAGCTGTACATCAATATCTAATACTTCTTTGAAGATCTTCTTTAACAGACGTTCATTTACATCGATCACATCATCGACATCAACAAATGAAAGTTCCATATCGATCTGTGTAAACTCTGGCTGGCGGTCTGCACGTAGATCTTCGTCACGGAAACATTTTGCGATCTGATAGTAACGGTCGAATCCAGAGCACATTAAAAGCTGTTTAAACAGCTGTGGTGACTGTGGAAGTCCGTAAAATTCTCCTGGATGTACACGGCTTGGTACAAGATAATCTCTTGCTCCTTCTGGTGTACTCTTTCCTAAAACTGGTGTCTCGATCTCTAAGAATCCTTCATCCCCTAAGAAGTTACGTACCATTCTTGTTACATCATTACGAATGCGTAAGTTTCTCTGAAGATTTGGTCTTCGAAGATCAAGATAACGGTATTTTAAACGAAGTTCATCTTTGACTGTCTGATTCTCGTCAATTGGAAATGGAGGAGTTTCTGATTCTGATAAGATACGTAATGTATGTACCTTGATCTCGATATCTCCTGTCTTCAAGTTCTCGTTGATCGCTGCACTTCTCTTCTCTACAGTACCTACTGCTGCAACGACATACTCACTTCTTAAAGAGTTTGCCTTATTATAGTCTTCCTCAGATAATACTTCCTGATCAAAAACTAACTGTAAGATTCCTGAGCGGTCTCTTAAGTCTACAAATATAAGACTTCCTAAATTTCTTCGTTTCTGTACCCATCCCATGACAGTGACTTCTGTTCCGATAAGTTTGTTGCTTACCTCTGTACATCGGTGGGATCTGGCTAAACCTGACATTGATTCTGCCATGATATTTCCTCCTTCATCCTTTTCACTTTGTACGAAAGGCAGAGCCCGTATCTTCGGTTCTGCCTTATATATTCTTTTATGAATCTTTTCTTACAAGGATCTGTTCGATCTCTGCAGCGTAAAGTACGTGATAATCCTTCTCTGGATACCACTGTTCATCTAAAGATTTATCAACAAATCCTTCTGGATCCATTGGCTGAGAATATAACTTCTTACAGATCAGTACGATCTTTGCTTCCTCAAAAAATGGAATTCCATTCGCATCTGTTGGTGTCAGACGTGTCTTCGCGATCTTGTCTTCATCTCTTCCAGATACACTTCCAAGATAGCTTAAATCCTTCTTAAAAGTATCATCATAGAAAGATAATGTAAATGATTCTGACTGGTCAATGAATTCTTTTGTATATCTTTGTGGTCTTAAGACTGTCACAGCAACATTCTTACCCCACATAACACCTAAACCACCCCATGAGGCAGTCATTGTGTTAACTTTTCCTTCCTGATTCTTTGCAGTAACAAGCATCCATTCCTTACCAATCAGGCGAAATACGCTTTGGTCGAAATCTTCTGGTGCCACGATCGCATATTCACTCATGCATGTTACCTCCTTTCTTGTAATTATTACTCATTATATATGATTTTGTCAAAAATGTCACGAACTAGTATAAGAAAGCATGATTTTATTTTAAACAATCTGCGATCTTATCAAGCGAAATGGTCGTAACTTCTCTTGTTTCCATATTTTTGACATTTCCTTCATTCTTCGCTAATTCGTCATCACCAATGATGATCGTATTCTTGGCATTCAGCTTATTTGCATATTTCATCTGTGCTTTTACGCTTCTTCCAAGATAATCTGTTTCTACAACAAATCCCTGATCACGAAGATCTACAACGATCTGGTAAGCTTTTGCTTTTGCTTCCTGTCCAAGAATTCCTACATAAAGGTCAATATCTCTTGTGCATGGAAGATCTACTTTCTCTTCTTCTAAGAAATAAAGGATTCTCTCTACACCCATACCAAATCCAACAGATGGCATAGAAACTTTTCCATCGATCTCATGAACAAGATTGTCGTAACGTCCACCACCACATAAAGTAAATCCATCTTCATTTACAAATTCGAATACGGTCTTTGTATAGTAGTCTAATCCACGAACGATTTCTGTATCAACTTCATATGGAATATTTAATGCATCTAACAGACTCTTTAATTCTTCAAAATGTGCTTTACATTCATCATCTAAATAGTCGATCGTTCTTGGTGCATCTTTGACGATCTCTTTGCATTCTGGAACTTTACAGTCAATGACACGTAATGGATTCTTTTCCATACGTTCTCTGCATGTAGGACATAAATGTTCTTCATGTTCTTTTAAATATGCTAATAATGCTTTGTTGTATTCTTTTCTACAATTTTCACATCCAATGCTGTTGATGTGTAATTTTGCATCTTTTAACCCAATTTTCTTAATAAAAGTGGATACTAATGTGATCAGCTCTACTTCTGCTAATGGACTTTCCGCTCCGACAAATTCAACTCCGAACTGGTGGTGCTGTCTTAATCTTCCACTCTGTGGTTTTTCATAGCGGAATGCTGGTGTGATATAGAACATCTTGATTGGCTGTGGCTCATTTGCCAGACCATTCTGTAAATATGCACGGATTGCTCCTGCTGTTCCTTCTGGTTTTAATGAAATGCTTCTGTGTCCTTTATCTTCAAATGTATACATCTCTTTCTGGACAACGTCTGTTGTTTCTCCAACACCTCTCTGAAAAAGCTCTGTATGCTCAAATACTGGTGTGATGATCTCGTGAATATTATAGGATGCGCATAAATCTTTGAAAATATTCTCTAAATATGTGCGCTGGTCCATATCTTTTCCAAACCAGTCTTTTGTTCCTCTTGGTGCCTGTGTAATCATTCTTGTTCCTCCTCAAATAATTCATCCAGATTGCCTTTTTCCATCACAGTTTCCATAACTCCGTCTGAAAATGCGACTCTCTGGAATGCTAAAAATACTTTCATATCAAAATTCTTTACTTCATCGATCATGATATCAAGTGCAGTCTCAACATCAAATCCTTCTCTATAATCCCTGTTTGAGATCAATGCTCCGAAAATATCACATACATGCATGATCCTTCCAACCAATGGAATCTGTTTTCCTACCAGATTATGTGGATAACCGGTACCATCATAATGTTCATGATGATATAGAACTGCGTCTAAAACCGTCTGGTTATAATCGTAATCTGCAAGGATCGCATATCCAATGGATGGATGCATTCTCATATATCTTGTTTCGTCAACAGCCAGAATCTCATCTTCCACTTTCTCATTCATATAGAAATTAAGTCTTACTTTTCCAAGATCATGTAACATTCCTGCAACCGCAAGATCATAACACACTTCTTCTTGTAATCCTAATTCCTTGCCAACAAGATAAGCCAAATTACTGACAATGATACCATGACTGATCGTTTCTTTTATATCCGCATGGATCGGTGTCTCAATATCTGTTCGTCCATAACTGATTGCCATAATCAAACTCCTGTTTATATCATCTTTAATTCTTTTCTATGAATGATCTCATCAATTCGTGTAATGTATTGCTTTATATCTTTAAGATTTTCGATGCGGTCCACCTGATGGTCTTCCTGATGGACGATCTTTGAAGATGTACCAGCACCAACTGCTATAATATCATGTAATTCCTCCATAATCAAAATATTATAGAGACATTCTTTTCCTTTTTTCGAAAAACCGACATTCTCAAGGTTCCCTGGAATGTTTTTCTGCCGGTATAAATAATATGGTTCCATATTCATATCTCTTGCACATGAAGCGGCATAAGATACCATCTCTTCACTCGCTCCAAAGTGATATGTATCTTTCATTCGATTCAATCTCGATGAACGCTTGACTGCAAGTGCATGAACCGTTAAACTCTCTGGATTAAGTTTTTTGATCTCATCTAAAGTATAGGAAAGTTCTTCCATGCCTTCTTCTGGAAGCCCACAGATCATATCCATATTAATGTTATCGATCCCAGCCTGTCTCGCAAGATTAAATTTCTCTTTGATATCTTGTGCGAAATGATTTCTTCCGATGAGTTTTAATGTCTTATCGTTCATTGACTGTGGATTGATACTAATCCTTGTCACACCATATTTCTTTAGAATCTTTAATTTCTCGAAATTCAAGCTGTCTGGCCGTCCTGCTTCCACAGTGATCTCCTGGATCTTTGAAAATGGGAATCTCTTATTAACCTCATATAACAGATATTCCAGATCTTCTTCTTTTAAAGATGTTGGTGTTCCACCGCCAATATACATCGTCTGAAGTTCTTTGTGCGCATAAGTCTTCGCCACAAAATCCAGTTCTTTCAATAAAGCTTCAAGATAGTCTTGTACAATATTCTCAAATTGATCGATCGAATACGATGTAAAAGAACAGTACAAACATGTGCTTGGGCAAAATGGGATTCCTATATATAGACTGTATCCTTCTTTGTATGGAAATGCTTTTAGCAGTTCTTTCTCTTTCTGAACGGTTTCTGTACATAATCTTGCTTTTTCTTCGGATGCCAGATAATCCTTTTGAAATCTGTGAATGATCTCTTCACTGCTCTCACCCTTTTCATATCCATCAAAAGCAATCTTTGTCGGACGGATCCCAGTCAACGTTCCCCATGGAAGCTGTTTGTCTAATGCTTTGGAAAACAACTGATAGATTCCTTGTTTCATCCGGTTTTTAAAAATCTTCTTATTTTCATAATCACCAAATAACTGGATCTCATCTTCTAACTCGCCCTTTTTATATAGATTCATGACGATTTCCTGATCTTTATAATCCACGTCCAGTATAAAATCATAGATAGAATCAACGTGATCCGTCAATTCTATCTTCTCTCCAAGCATAAATGCCAATATTAAACTTCGAATGTCATATTCATAAATGGTCTTGTTCTGAATTAATCCAATCATAATCTATTGCAGAAACGGATTGCATCTGCTTTCCTCCTCGATCGTCGTTGGTGGTGTATGACCGGATAGTACCTTTGTCCATGGTGGGAGTACGAATAATTTCTCTCTGATCGCTGTCAGAAGATCATTCAAATTGCCTGTCGGAAAGTCTGTTCTTCCAATGCTCATCTGGAACAGTGTATCTCCAGAGATCAGCCATCCATAATCTGCAAAATAATAACATACTCCACCTTTTGTATGTCCTGGAACATGGATACATTTTACCTTTGTTCCTAATACATCTATGATCTCTCCATCTTTCACCAGATGATTCGCTTTTAATGAGAGATCCATTCCCATCATCGCTCCGAGATTGAGCTGTGGATCTGCCAGAACATCTGCTTCATCTTCATAAAGATAGATATCAAGATCTGGTTTTTGTTCCATCAGATATGGAAGGGCCATTACATGATCAAAATGCCCATGTGTCAGACATACGCCTGCCAGTTCCATTCCATCTTCTTCTAATGTATTCATAATACGTTCTCCCTGATCTCCCGGATCAAAGACGAATGCCTGATTTGTTTTTGTATTCTCAACAATATAGCAGTTTGTCTGCATCTGCCCAAGACAGATCGTTACCATCTTAAGAGGTCTGTCAAGTCTTAATGTTGTTTCGCTCATATTTTCACCTATCCTGCTGTTCTTTCTATGTCGATCACGCCTTCTACATTCCTGATCTTCGTAATAATACGGTTCAACTGCTCTACGCCTGTAATATCAAAGGACATACTAAGCGTTGCTCTTCCTTTCTTATTGTTTGATACGTTGATCGTTATGATGTCAATATCTAATTCTAAGAAGATCTTTGATACTTCTGCTAACAATCCCTTTCGATTATTGGCATAAATATTGATCTCTGTCGTGTAAGTCTGTGTTGTATCTGCTTCACTTACCTGCCATTCAGCTTCAATAAGTCTTGCCCTGTCAGATTCTGGCATATTCAGAAGGTTCACACAATCTGTTCTGTGAATCGAGATTCCTCGTCCTCTTGTAATAAATCCAACGATCTCATCTCCTGGTACTGGATTACAACACTTTGAAAAACGAACAGCAACATCATTCGCTCCACGTACAACAATTCCTCCTTTGGATTTCTCTTCCTTTTTCTTCTCTGGATTCGCTGCTGCCGCCTGTGCTGCTTCTGTTGTTTTCTGCAAGATCTGTTCGTCCGTGATCTTTTGTTTCTGGATCTTACGGTCTTCTTCCTGCATCTTGTTGATAACCTGGCCTTCTTTTAAACCACCATGTCCAACAGCTGCACATACAGAATCCCAATCTTTAAATCCGTATTTTAGTTCAACCTTCTTAATGTATTCAGGTTTCATGAGTTCTGGGAGCCTGATGCTCTTGCTCTTACAGTATTTTTCTAACAGTTCCTTACCTCTGACGATATTCTCTTCCTTGAATTGTCGTTTAAACCACTGATTGATCTTACTTCTTGCCTGTGCTGATTTTACGATTCCTAACCAGTCTCTGCTAGGTCCTTTTGAATTCTGTGATGTAATGATCTCTACACGATCACCATTCTGCAAATGATAATCAAATGGTACCTGTCTTCCATTGACCCTGGCTCCAACCATCTTATTACCGACTGCACTATGGATTGAATATGCAAAATCGATCGGTGTCGAACCATTCGCAAGGTTTTTGACATCTCCATTCGGTGTAAAACAATATACCTGTTCTGCAAAGAGATCCAAGTTCGTCTTCAGCAAACTTAAAAACTCTTTGTTATCATCCATATCACGCTGCCATTCCAGCACTTCTCTTAACCAGCTTAACTTCTCTTCCTCTTTGTTAAGTCCCTTGGTATTATTATTTTCTTTATATTTCCAATGGGCTGCGATACCATATTCAGCAACACGATGCATCTCAAATGTACGGATCTGAATCTCAAATGGATGTCCTTCTGGTCCGATCAATGTTGTGTGAAGTGACTGATACATATTCGGTTTTGGCATCGCGATATAATCCTTGAATCTTCCTGGGATCGGTTTATACATCTCATGAATGATTCCAAGTGCCGCATAACAGTCCTTAACCGTATCAACCTTGATCCGGACTGCAAACAAGTCATAAATCTGATCGATCGTCTTATGCTGATTGACCATCTTCTTATATATACTGAACATGTGTTTCACACGGCCATCAATCTCTGCCTTAATTCCAGCGTGGTCAATATGTCCTTTCACTTCGTCAACGATTTCTTGAATGAACGCTTCTCTTTCTTCCTTTGCAGAATCAAGAGAGCGTTCTAAATCTTCATAAACATCTGGTTTTAAATATCGAAGTGCCAGATCATCTAATTCAACTTTGATCTTGGAAATACCAAGACGATGTGCGATCGGTGCATAAATATCCATCGTCTCTCTGGATTTCTCTTTTTGCTTCTCTGGACGCATAAACTGCATGGTACGCATATTATGCAAACGGTCAGCAAGTTTAATCAGGATCACTCGGATATCTTTTGCCATTGCAAGAAACATCTTTCGTAAGTTCTCCGCCTGAACTTCGATCTTGTCTTTGGAATAGCTTAATTGTCCTAACTTTGTTACGCCATCAACTAACTGGGCAACTTCTTCCCCAAAATCTCTTACAATATCTTCATGGGTTGTTTCCGTGTCTTCTACTACATCATGAAGCAGTCCTGCCATAATCGTTTCTTTATCAAGTTCTAATTCTGCCAATATGATCGCAACACAAATAGGATGAATGATATATGGCTCTCCAGACTTTCGTTTCTGTTTCTCATGTGCCTTATATGCTACTTTATAGGCACGTTCTACAGCCTCAATATCTTCTTCATCATAAATGCTTTGCATGGTTGTGATCAGCTGTCGTTTCAGTTCCTCAGGCGGTGTGAAACTATCTGGACTGCTGATATCCTTCTTTACACGATTAATGTTTGTTCTGCTTTCTTGTTTCATGCACGGATACCTCTTGTTTCTTTTGATTATTTTTTAAGCTTTGATTCGCAGTAAATACAGCGATATACTTGGTGTTCTCTGTCTGTCAATTTAAACACATGATCGATTTCTTGTTCTACAGATGTAATACATCTTGGATTCTTGCATTTTGCAATATTCACGATCTTCTCTGGAAGTTCTACTTTGTGTTTGGACTTTACACTGCCATTTTCAATGACACATACCGTAACTTCTGGATCTATATAACCTAAAACATCAAAGTTCACTTCAAATGCATCTGAAATCTTAATGATATCTTTCTTGCCCATTTTGCTGCTTTTTACATTCTTAATGATCGCAACACTGCAATCTAACTGATCTAATCCAAGACTATTATAAATCTGCATTCCGCGTCCTGCACGGATATGATCTAATACGATTCCATTCTTAATGCTATCAATGTTCATCTGCACTTACCCCCAGTAATTCCATGATCAATGCCATTCTTACATGTTTTCCATTCAATACCTGTTTAAAATAGCAGGCTCTTGGATCGTTATCAACTTTTACAGAAATCTCATTCACACGAGGTAATGGATGTAAAATAGAAAGATCCTTCTTGGCGATCTTTAATTTATCCATATCTAAGATATAGCTATCCTTCAATCTTACATAATCAGCTTCATTAAAGAAACGTTCTCTCTGTACTCGTGTCATATAAAGAATGTCAAGCTGTGGCATCACATCTTCCATCTTATCAACTTCTGTAAATGTGATTCCTTTCTTCTCAAAAACATCTTTCTTCAGATACTCTGGAATCTGGAGTTCTTCTGGAGAAATTAAAATATAATTGATTCCTTCATATCTTGATAATGCTTTGATCAGAGAATGCACTGTTCGTCCAAATTTTAAATCTCCACAAAATCCAATCGTGAAATTATTTAAACGTCCCTTTTCTCTTCGAATTGTTAAAAGGTCTGTCAATGTCTGTGTTGGATGATTATGACCACCGTCTCCTGCATTGATCACAGGGATATTTACATACTGTGACGCTACATATGGCGCTCCTTCCTTTGGATGACGCATCGCAATGATATCTGCATAACATTCAATGACTCTTGCTGTATCTGCAACACTTTCTCCTTTAGATGCAGATGATGAATCAGCAGAAGAAAATCCAAGAACACTTCCCCCTAATTCAAGCATTGCTGCTTCAAAGCTTAATCTTGTTCTTGTACTTGGTTCAAAGAACAGCGTTGCTAATTTCTTGTGTTTGCACACTTCCTGATACTTCTCAGGATTCTTTGCGATGTCATCAGCGCGGTCTAATAATCTATCAATATCTTCCACGCTTAAATCCATCGGATCAATCAAATGTCTCATTACATATTCCTCCTAATGGTTTGTCCTACCTTCAATTCTACATTTTTAGGCACCTAGTGTCAATTCTTTACTTCTGATTTTAGACGAAGAACGCCCTTGTCTACCATAAAAACTGGTCGATACGATAATTTTGACTTTCTAAGTCCCTCTTCTCCAGCATCGTCTTCTCTGTTCACATATTTGAAATCTTCCATCTCATGGATCACAAACTGTTGATTGATCATCGGATAAGCTCCTTGGATATCTGCAAAAGCTTTTTCAATATGAACGATAAATGTATCTTCATTTGATGCACGTTCACCGATTGAAAATCCTACGACCTTTCCTTCCGCACGCAGGACACCTCCGACAAGTCCTAATTCTTTATAATTGATCACACAATTTTTAGAAACACAGATCTCGTCATGTTTCTCTATATCTTCTGGATCACAATTTTGCATCTTCCATTCCATCAGCATTGCCAGTACTTCTAACTGATTTTCATCGGAAAGTGGTTCATAGGACCATTCATGATTTTCTTTAAAACGATTGATATGATTTCTCTTTCCATGAAGTTTCTTTCCTGATAATGTTGCGAGTTTTTCTCTGTCATAAATATATTCTGAGATATCTCTGTCATATTCAATCTCATAAATATCTCCAAATATTTCACGAAACTCTTCTTCCATCTCATGAGTTACACCATGTAATACAAACGGAATCTTTTTTTCTTTGCAATCATCCATAAAATATTGCAATACTTTCTTTTTATTTCCTTTTCCAAGTGGATAACAAAAAGAACCTCCCTCCTCATCAGTATGAGATACAAATAATCCATCTATGATCGCATACTTTACTTGATAAAAAGAACTCCATAAAATAATATTCGCTGTTGCATAATCACAACTTCTTGTATCATCTGCTAAGATACATCGATCAATTTCTTCCTTATCTTCAATTGTTGGTGTTTTAAACTCCATCTTTATCAACTCCATTCTAGTGTTTTCTCGTAATATTTTTATTTGTGATATGGCTGATGATTCAAAATCCGATAAGCACGATAAATCTGTTCTAATATGATCGTGCCTGCCAGCGAACCACTTTGTGTAAATGACGATATATGAAACGGCTTTGCTTCCTCTGATTCTAAATCTCCAATATAAAAATGAAACTTTGAAATTCCCTGTACAGAACTTTCATTAATCAGCTGTGCAAGCCCCGGACTTGTTATACTGTCTCTTCCAGGCAGGATATGATAATGTTCTCCCGGTTCTTTTAATATTTTCTCTACTTGTTTTGCATTCTTCTTATATACTACAGAAACTTTCGCGTATGCACCAAGACGTTTTAGATACTCACCCATTGCTTCCTGATACATCTTAGGATCCTGTGATTTCTTCTGCAGAATATAAATTTCAAATTTCATCATATCTTTTAATTTCCTTCAAAAAATTGTTTTAATTTTTTATCTTGTTTTAAAGCCAGCTCATATCTTTTGTTGATCTGTTTTGTAAGTTTTTTAATTTCTTTGCTATTCTGGCTTTCTTTTTTTGCATCTGTGATCTCATCCGTATCATGTTTTTGATTATTATAGATACAGAATGTATTCCCTTTCTTCATCACATAATACGATGTCATCCCCGGTGCAAGTGTTTTAATCTTGCGGATCTTCATCTCATATGTTACATAAACGATATAGGATTCATCGTCTGCTCCTTGTTTGATCAGATATGTAAGATTCTTATATTTCTTCACATACTGATGGATTGCCTTTTGATCCTCAGTTAATTCATTCGTATCTTCTACCATATTCTTAAGATTTTCCAGATCATTTTTCTGAACTCTCTCATAATATGTTTTCATAAAATCCTCAACTGCTTTTTTCTCAGTCTCTGAATCTTTCTTCTTCGTTTCCGCTGCATCATTTGTTTCTCTGATCACGCCTTGTGAGGTATTCTTTTGTGTTGTTTGTTGAAAAATCTTTTCATTTGTAAGTCGTTCTTGTTTCATCTGGTCCAATTTCGCATATGCCAAAAAAGCTGCAATAAAAAATAAGATCCAGCTTGTAATGATAACAACAATTGTAGATTTTCTAAGCTTCACGCACATCCCTCCAATCCACCTACAGCAAATTTACAGTATATTATACCTTACCTTGCGAAGCAAGTCCAGTCCGAAGGACTATGCATTCACGAATGCCCTGCGGGTATACCTTATCGAGCGAAGCGAGTCCAGTCCGAAGGACTATGTTATTGTATTAACGACGTTTGATAGAATCAAGGAAATGTGGTACACTTTGTGTAAAAAATAAAAGCAAAGATAAAACTACCCAAACCGTTGGAATATAATTATAAAGGAAGGTATCGAAACACATGAAAATCCAAATGATCTGTGTCGGAAAAATCAAAGAAACATATTTAAGAGAACTGATCGATCATTACACAAAGATCATCCGTAAAAAATATAATTTTGAGATCATAGAACTCCCTGATGAGAAAACACCAGATAATGCCAGTGACAAAGAGGAATCAAAGATTAAAGAAATTGAAGGTCAAAGAATTCTTGATAAGATTCCAGAAGGATCTTTCGTAATTCCTCTCTGTATAGAAGGAACTCCTTACTCCACCGAACAATTCCAGAAGAAATGGGATCAGTGGAACAAGGAGTCCATAAACAATATTACATTTATTATTGGTGGTTCCCTCGGATTATCACCAAAGGTTGTATCCAAAGGAAAATTAAAATTAAGTTTCAGTAGAATGACATTCCCACATCAACTAATGCGGTTAATTCTAATTGAGCAGTTAAGTTATCTTTAATCCAAAGCATTTTCGAACATTCGGTAAATTTCCGGATGTTCTTTTTTTACGTTGATCGGTTTTAAATCTTTTGTCACCATACCATGTGTTGTTTTTCCAGTAGCGATCAGGTCCCCATCTCTTGTAACCTTATAAGAGAATTCCAGACGAACCGGAGACAGCTTTGTAAGACTTGCATGAATCTGTAACTGGTCTTCATAGAAAGCTGCTTTTTTGTATTTACATTCAAGACTCGTTAATGGAGTGATGATTCCTTCTTTTTCTACATCTGTATAAGAAATGCCAGCAGCCTTGATAAAATCAGTTCTGGCAACTTCAAACCAGACGGCATAGTTGCTGTGATGAGCAATTCCCATCTGATCTGTTTCTGCATAACGAACTTCAACGGTTGATATATGTCCCATAAATTTTACTCTCCTTTTTTCTTTTTGTTTATTGTAAGCGTTTCTTTACAATCTGTCAAAATTTAGTTAATTTTTTCCTGATTTTCCGATCAACTGGTAATAAAGAATAAAAGCTATTACAGCTGTAATGATTTCAGCAATCCAGAAAGCATGCCATACACCATGCACTCCAACTGTTTTGCTTAATACAAATGCAGCAGGAATGATCACTACAACATAACGTAAAAATGAAATCAGAAAAGACTGGATACCTTTTCCTAATGCTTCAAACGCACCTGCAGAAACAACAGAAACGGAAGAAGCTATAAATCCTGCACAGATAATACGGAGTGCGATCGCACCTTCTGTCAATGTTTCAGGATTACTTGTAAACATACTCATCAGTGTCTGTGGCATCACAAAACAAATAACCGTTCCAACAGCCATGATTCCAACAACAATCTCAAACGTCATAAGATAAATCTTACGAACACGAGCTGATTCCTTTGCTCCATAATTATAACTCATGATCGGACGCATTCCCTGGATCATTCCATTTGCTGTTAGATATAAGAATGTTTGTAATTTGTAATAAACACCAAGCACAACAACATATGTTTGCGAAAATGATGCTAAGATCGCATTTAAAGCAGATACTAAGAAAGATGGCAGTGCCATATTTAAAGTTGCTGGAATTCCGATCGCATATAAACGCTTAACACAAACAGCTTCTAGTTTTAAGTAATCTTTTCTGATTTTTACATGAATTGGGCGTAATACATATGCAATCAGATAAAGGATCAATGTACTGCTTTGTCCGATACCTGTTGCAAGTGCTGCACCCTGAATTCCAAGTTTCGGAAAGAATCCAATTCCAAAGATTAAAAGCGGATCTAACACAATATTTACAATGCAGCCAGTCATTAAAGCAATCATAGTGATCACCATATTTCCAACTGCTTGAAAAATCTTTTCAAAGGAAATACTTGCCATAATGATTGTTGAAAACATTAATATAATTGTTGAATATTGTAATCCCATCCCAATAACAGTTTGATCATTCGTAAACATTGCAAGAAATGATGGCATGATCATTAATCCAACGATCGTAAGCAGAATTCCATGAATGACATTTAAAAACAATCCCTGAGTTGCAGCTTTATTGGCTTCCTTTGCTTTTCCTGCACCAAGAAACATTGCAATGACTGCATTAATTCCAACACCGAATCCAACTGCAATTGAGTTGATCAGATTTTGTACTGGATATACAAGGGATAATGCGGTCATTGCATCTTCGCTGATCTTGGCAACGAAAATACTGTCAATGATGTTATACAATGAGTTTACAAACATTGAGATTACCATTGGCAGAGCCATTGATAGTAATAATGGTAAAATTGGTTTTTCTTTCATATACGTCTGATCCATAAAATGATTCCTCCTTAATAACAAAAAAGAGACGATAGACCTTGCTGTTTAATAATCAGAAACAGTAAAATCTATAGTCTCTTATAAGACGATATTAAATTGTATTCGTTGATTTTATCTAGATAAAGCATGCACCAGGCGGGAGTCGAACCCGCGGCCAACAGCTTCGGAGGCTGCCACTCTATCCACTGAGTTACTGGTACACAAGCTATATTATATTACAATAAATATGATGATTTTTCAAGAAATATTTTTATTTTTGGTAATTTTATTAAATTCATGTTATCATAAAAAGAAAACAACGAGGTAACTAACAATGATTGAAATCCGAAAATTTGAACCCGATGATACAGAT
>OGQE01000350.1_pt1 | contig 54388 bp, 39 predicted proteins | sample 1553131 | NCBI WGS metagenome assembly OGQE01 (sample SAMEA2579929, study PRJEB22360) | human gut metagenome | biome: human gut; feature: human-associated habitat; material: faeces | place: Denmark | collected 2008/2010
GAGCCGCCCGCACGCCGGGAGCAAATGCGCGCGCTGCTGAACGGCAGCACAGTCTACGCGGAGCTGCCGCGCCGTCAGCGGCGGCAAAAGCTGCTCGGTATGCTGCTGCAGGCGCGTGAGCCGATGAAAACCGCAGCACTGGCGCGGGAGCTGCTCGTCTCCGAGAGCACACTGGCCGCCGATCTGGACGAAATCGGGCAGTGGGTATCCTCGTATGCGGTGACGCTGCACCGCCGACCCGGTGTGGGCGTATGGCTCAAGGGCGAAAAGCTGTCCTGCCGCCGCGCCGCTGCCGCGCTGCTGCAGAGCAGCCTGACCGAAGAAGAGCTGCAGGCGGGGCTGCGCGGCAATTTTGCTGCAGACGGCGCATTTGCCGCGCTGCTGAATACGAAAATCGCCGAGCGGGTATGGCAGGTGCTGCAGCAGTTCGAGCAGAAGGAGAAGCTCCGTCTGCCGGATGCGGGTTTTCTGACGCTTGCCATCCACTGCACGCTGGCGGTGCAGCAGCTGCGCGAACAGGGCGGTTCGTCTGCCGCAGTTCATCCGCCGGAAAACGCCGCACAGCGGTTAGGGGCAGCTTTGGGACAGGCGTTCGGCCTGACGCTGCCGACCGAGGAAGTGCAGTATTTAGAGCAGTATCTGGCAGCGTATATCACCGGTGACGATGGCGAAAAATGGGGAGCCGGTGAGATGTACCTGCGCCATCTGACCGGACGGCTGATCAGCGAGGTAGAACGCGCGATGCGCGTGAATTTCTCGGGCTATGTATCGTTAAGAGACAACCTGTTTACGCATTTACGCCCGATGCTGCTGCGCGTGCGTGAGCAGATTCGCATGGATAATCCGCAGCTGGACACGATTCAGCGTGAATATCCGCAGCTGTGGGCGGCAACACGCGCCGCATGCGACACCGTCGAGATGGAACTGGCGTTGCCGCACATTCCGGACAGCGAAGCGGCATATCTTGCCATGCACTTTGGCGCGGTGCTCGAGCAGAACGGCGCACTGCGGCAGGCCGCCCGCGTGGTGGTTGCGTGCCCGCTGGGTATGAGTTCGAGTCGATTTCTGGCTTCGCGCATCGAGGGCGAATTCCCGACCCTCAAGGTGGACGGCTGCTGTTCGGTGCGCGAACTCGATCCGGAGCAGCTGCACAGCCGCGGCATCGACCTTGTGATTGCAACCGTGCCGCTCGAGCTGGCGTATCCATCGATTACGGTCAATCCCGCGCTGCTTGAGCCGGACCGCGCCCTTTTGCGGGATGCGGTGCAGCGGCTGAACGGCACCGTGCGGACCGGCACACCGGCAGAGCCGTCTGCCGCCTCGGCGGCCGAAGGCGGCCTGCGCTACACCTATCGCCTCACGCGCTCGATGGTGCAGATGCTCGACCATTTATGCATCCGGACTGTGTGCAAACCAGTCTCGCGGCAGGGCCTGATTGACGCGGCAAGCCGTCTGTTCTGCCCGAATGAGGATGCATCGCGTCTGGTGGCGCAGCAGCTGCGCCGACGGGAAGCCATGGGCGATACCTATATCAAGCCGCTGTTCGCGCTGCTGCTGCATTGCAGGACAAAGGCGGTATCGGACTGCCGATTCGGCTATTTACAGGCACAGCCGCCGGTCTACGAGGCCGGAAAGATGATTATGGGGGCATTTGTGCTGCTTGCGCCGGATACCGATGATCCGATTCCGGTGGAGGTCATGCGCATGGTGAGCGCACAGCTGATCGAGGAGCCTGAGCTGATCGAGCGCCTGCGGACCGGTCAGCGCGACGCAGCCGTGCAGCTGTTGGAAGAAAAGCTGGATCGTCTGTTCTCAGAACACGGAAATTAAGCATAAAAGGGAGCGGTAATGCGGAAAATATTCTGCATTGCCGCTCCTTTTGCGCGCAGAACAGAATTTACAGAGAGAATGCGCTCTTGTGAATCATCACAAAAACGAAAGTGATTATTTGTTGAAATAACAGATTGACGCTTGCACAAACTGTTGGTATTATAATTATAGCTTTCGTTTCAACAGTTTCAAATATCTGAAAGGGGTCATTCCATGATCTATACGGTAACACTCAACCCCGCATTGGATAAAACGGTAGAAATTCCGGGTATGGCGCTTGACACGGTCAACCGCATCACGGAAATGCGCACGGATCCCGGCGGCAAGGGCATCAACGTGAGCAAGGTGATTGCCAAACTCGGCGGAGACAGCCGCGCAGTCGGCATTCTGGGCGGTGAGAGCGGCAGAACGCTCGAAAAGCTGCTCGAAAACGAGAATTTTACCACACAGTTCCGGTTCGTTGAGGGGCAGACCCGCACGAATATCAAAATCATTGACCGGGTCGGCCACACGAATACCGACATCAACGAGCCGGGTCTGACCGTCACGGACGCAGATTTAGATGCGCTGCTGAACGACCTTCTGGCTGAGGTGCACGCAGGCGACATCGTGGTGCTGGCGGGCAGTCTGCCGAAGGGCGCACCGCAGGACACCTACCGCGTGTGGACGAGCGCATGCAAAAGCGCAGGTGCGCGGGTGTTCCTCGATGCGGACGGCGCTTTACTGGCAGAAGGCTTAAAAGCCGCGCCGTACCTCATCAAGCCGAATGATGATGAGCTGTCGCGTCTGGCGGGCAAAAAACTGGAAACCATCGAAGAGTTGACCGCAGAGGGTCAAAAGCTGCTGGAGAGCGGCATCGAACGGGTGGTTATCTCGCTGGGCGGACGCGGCGCGCTGTATCTGCGCCGAGGCAGCACGATTTATGCTGAGGGACTCAAGGTTCCGGTCGGCAGTACGGTCGGTGCGGGTGACAGCGTGGTGGCCGCGCTGGCGTATGCCGAGTCGCAGGATATGAGCGAGGAGGACGCTGTCCGTCTCTCGACTGCGACCGGAGCTGCGAATGTCATGTGCAGCGGCACACAGGCCGCCGAGCGCTCGGTTATCGAGGAGCTGCTTCCGAAAGTACGTTTTTCCAAGCTGTAATTGTTGAAATCTATTGCCTAAGTGATAAAGGAGAGTTATTATTATGAAAGCAAGGGCTGTACGTCTGCATGCTGCGAATGATCTGCGTCTGGATACCTTTGAGCTGCCGGAAATCCGTGACGACGAAATCCTGGTCAAGGTCGTATCCGACAGTATCTGCATGTCCACCTACAAGTGCGCGATCCTTGGTACCGAGCACAAGCGTGTGCATCCCGATGTTGCCGAGCATCCGGCCATCATGGGTCACGAGTTTGCGGGCGATATCGTCAAGGTTGGCGCGAAGCATCAGGATAAGTTCAAGCCGGGCATGAAGTTCACGCTGCAGCCGGCGCTCAACTACAAGGGCACGATGTGGAGCCCCGGATACTCCTACGAGTTCTTCGGCGGCGATGCGACCTACTGCATCATTCCGGCTGAGGTTATGGAACTTGGCTGCCTGCTCGAGTACAAGGGGCGTGCCTACTACGAGGCGTCTCTTGCCGAGCCGATGAGCTGCTCGATCGGTGCGTTCAACGCAGCTTATCACACCAAGATGGGTGTTTATCACCACGAAATGGGTATTAAAAAGGGCGGCAAGCTGGCCATCATGGCAGGTGCCGGTCCGATGGGTCTGGGTGCGCTGACGTATGCGCTGCACCGTGACGTCCGTCCGTCCATGGTCGTTGTGACCGATGTGAACGAGGACCGTCTGGCACGCGCTGAGGCGCTGTTCCCGCCTGCCGAGGTCAAGGAGAAGGACGGCATCGACCTGCACTTTGTCAACACCGGCAAGATGGAGAATCCGGCGGCAGAGCTGCGCGAAATGACCGGCGGTACCGGTTTTGATGATGTATTCTGCTACGCGCCGGTTGCGGCGGTTGTCGAGCTGTGCAGCGCCGTGCTTGGTCGTGACGGCTGTCTGAACTTCTTCGCCGGCCCGACCGATAAGCAGTTCTCTGCCAAGATGAACTTTTATGATGTACACTATAATTCCACGCATGTTATGGGCACGACCGGCGGCAACACCGCGGATATGATCGAATCGCTCGAGCTGACCGCCTCCGGCCGCATCGACCCGGCGGTTATGGTGACGCATATCGGCGGTCTGGATGCGGCAGCGGAAACCACGCTCAATCTGCCCAAGATTCCGGGCGGCAAAAAGCTGATCTACACGCACCTGACCATGCCGCTCATCGCGCTGACCGAGCTGCGTGCAAAGGGTGCGGAGGATGCCCGCTTCACTGCGCTGGCCGACATTGTGGATGCACACAACGGCCTGTGGTGCCCGGAGGCAGAGGAATATCTGCTGGCAAACTTTCAGCAGCACGACTAATTGGAGGAAACAACCGATGGAACAACGCCGCAATGCAATCGTCGAACTGGTCAACCGAGAGGGAAGCCTGAGCTTTGTACAGCTGAAGGAGGCTTTTCCGTCGGTGTCCGAAATGACGCTGCGAACCGATCTGAAGGCACTCGATCAGGCGCGAAGAGTGGTTCGCGTGCACGGCGGTGTCAAATCGGTCGAGGTGGTCGTCGGCACGGACGACCAGTTCGGCAGGCGCACGGCGCGCAATGCGTCGGAAAAGCAGATCATTGCGGAGAAGGCAGCGGCGCTGCTGCGGCCGAATACCACGGTGTTTCTGGATTCCGGCAGCACGGCAACCGCCGTGGCACGCTGTGTGCCGGATGAGCCGATGCTGATCTTCACGAGCGGATTGACGTGTGCGATCGAACTCGCGCGGCTGGAAAAGCCCAAGGTGTCCATTCCCGGCGGCACGCTCAACCGGTTCAGCCACAGCGTGTGCGGCGTGCGCGGCATTCAGGAACTGGAGGGCGTGCATTTCGACCTGCTGCTGCTCGGCGTGACGAGCTACAGTCCGGAGACCGGCTTTGCCTGCGGTGTAGAGGAGGAGGCGCTGCTCAAGCAGACTGTGCTGCACCGCGCGGAGCATGTGGCAGTGCTGCTGGATTCCTCTAAAATTGATCGAAGAAGTACATTCCGCATTTGCGGTCTCGATGAGGTAGATACCGTCATTTCGGACGGCAGACTGCCGTCGGAATTCCTTTCGGCGTGTGAGAATGCGGGCGTAAAAGTGCTGTAAAAGTGAGAAAACCCTGTCTGGTGTTGGAACAGACAGGGTTTCTTTTAGGGCTAAAGTTAGGTATTCGGCTCGTATGCCGGTATGGCGGCGGCATCTTTATATTGCCTCTCGCAAATCGGAACAAAAACTTTTACCTGTATCAGAAAATAAGAAAAACCGGTCATTTCAAACGAAATAACCGGTTGATCTGGTACGCCAGAAGGGATTCGAACCCCCGACCTTTTGGTTCGTAGCGCTTGTGAAACTGTTTCAACCGACAAAATATCGTGTAAAACCGTCCCGTTTGGGTCGGTTTCTGCTTTTCGGAACGCTAGGAATTGGGAAAATTCAATGGTGTCCAAAGCGTTCGGACGGTTAATGGACGGTAAAAATAGGTGATTGCTTTTGCGAACTTGATTATACGCTATCTGCAGTTCATTTTTATAAGGCATGCTTTATTCACAACACCGTAACACTTTCACAGTTATCCTGCAGCACTGAGCGGTCATTGGAACTCCACAGCACGGCGGTTCCTCGTGCGCGAAGTACCGCAATACAGTGCAGCAATTCCGCTTTAATCTGCTCATCAATGGTATAAAAAGGATAGTCCAATACCAGCAGACCAACCGGTGCAAACATGACACGCAGCAGCACAAGCTGATTCCGCATACGATTGGACAGGTGACGCGGATATACGTCCAACCCTTCCGGATCAAAGCCCATCTCTGCTGCAAAATCACGCAGCGCTAGCCGCAGCATTCGACGATTGATCACATCACCGCGTTCACGAAAACGATTCATCGACCGGAATACGATATTCTCTGCCGCTGTCAGATTCTCAAACACGTCCTTCTCCCAAAAGCGCGGTCCCATACAGCAAATCTCACCTGCATGTCGCTGCCGCCAATCAGCTAAATGGTACATCCGGCCGTCCTGCATTGCAATACCTTCCGTCTGCCCCTGTCCGGAAAACATACGGTATATGATACCCCTGCCATTTAAACCGCAGCACAGCACCCCTGAGGCTCGCCCAGTGTATAAATCCACAGAAAACGGCGCTATATCATTATCTATCAGACTGATTTCCTGCAGCGAGAGATACAGACGCGGCACGGCCTTTTCCTTCGGAGACACCACCATTGATGAAATACGCAGGCGCTGATGAATACCATAAGCTGTCATATCCTTCCGCAGACGTTCCCAACATATCATACCGCTGCGCATCACCGCGATACGATCCGCATATTGCAGCACCTTAAATACACTGGAATTAAATACAATGACCGATACGCCTTCATCCCGCAGCTGATGTAGGAAGGCGGCAAACCGTATCAGTTCGTCCCTGTCAAGACCCTCACCGGCCTCCCGGCAGACCAACACCTTTGCACCGCACAGCAGTGCACGGCAGATAGAGATTTCAAGCCGCTGCTCGTTTGTCAGACTGTTGCCGCAGGCGTGCGGCTCACAGCCGATGCCATAGTGTTCAAACACTTGTTTGGACATTTCAGCTATATTCTTTCGGCGTAAAAGCAGATTCTTCCATGAGAATCTACGTAATACGGCCAGGTTTTCCGCTGCTGTCATACCATTCACTACGGAAGCCTGATGGGTAATCTCGTAAATTCCCAGCTTGCGGGCTTCGTTCTCCGAACGGTAGCTGACCGGAACGCCATCCAGATAGATCGTGCCCGAAGCCGGGCATAACTTGCCGCACAGTACATCCGCCAGTACAGAGGCACCGCTTTCGCTGATACCCGTAACACCCAGTATTTCACCCGCTCGAAGGGACAGGGAAACATACTCCAGATTCTGTCCGGATGGCTGTGCAGTAACAATCTGCTCCAGATAAAGAATCTCCTGTTTCATGGTTTAATTTCCCCTCATCTGCGGCAGTGTTACGATAACTGTTGTACCGATATCCTGCGTGCTAGCCACATCCACACCGTACTGCATGCCAAAATAAAACTGGATACGGCGGTTGACATTGCGCAGCGCAATACCTGTTGACCGAGAACTGTCTGCTCTGCGTTCAATCGGACCGCTGCGTTCCCTCAGATTTTTGCGCACACGGTGCAGTTCGTCTTCGGCAATACCGACACCGTTATCCTCCACTGAAATCTGCAGACGACTTCCTATACTTTCTACACGCATGGTAATCTTACCGCCGTCTACCCGGCGGTTAATACCATGTGACAGCGCATTTTCCACCAACGGCTGCAGTGTCATAACCGGCAGACTGCTGTCCATTACGTCTTCATTCTCGATATGCTCCTCATAGGTGAAGCGATCGCCATAGCGATACCGCTGAATGAGCAAATAGTGATGTACATTGTCCAATTCCTGTGCCAGCGTAGCCAGTTCTCCCGGGCTGTTAATGCAGTAGCGGAACAGCATGCCAAGTGCTTCGGCCATCTCCGCTACATCCGCGCTACCTCGCCGCATAGCGCGACTGCGGATGATTTCCAGTGTGTTATACAGGAAATGCGGATTGATTTGGTTTTGCAGCGCGTGCAACTCGGCTTCGGTCTTCAGCGCTCGTGAAATAGATACCTCATGCAGCTTGTCAAACACCTGCTCAAGCATTTCCTGGTCATCCATGTGCAGCAGACGGTCTTTTTCCTCCGGCTCAAGGTAATCCGTATCGCCATCTGCCAGCATATTTTCTAATGCACGCCGTCTGCCAATATTACACCGCAGTTCCGCTGTATAGCTGATGGCCATCGCCAGCAGAGCTGCCGTGATACCGCATATTGGTATAATGCCACGTCTGCCGAGCGTGCACAGCATTCCTGTCATGACACCCAGCAACAGCACAAAGCCGCCCGCAAACAGCCATACACTTCGTTGATTGCGAATCTCTTTCCAATATTTCATGGTGCTTCCAGCCTTATGAATAGAATTTACGGTACTCAGACGGAGTAACCGTAGTTTCCTTTACAAAAATCTTGTTGAAAAACTTGATATCGCGGTAGCCTACTTTCTCAGCAATATCTGCAATGCGCATCTTTGAGGTCTTCAGTAGCTTCTTCGCCTGTTCAATGCGGATATGCTGCAAATACTCGACAAATCCAACACCGGTCTCGGTCTTGAATAGCGTGCTGAAATACGATGTGCTCAGGCACACATGCTTTGCTACCTGCGCCAGAGAGATGCTCTCTGCATAATGCTGCACCACAAAGTTTTTTGCCTGTCGAATCACATTATTCTCCCGATTTTGCACAAACTGACGGCAGTTCTCGAGCATCTGCGCAGTCAGATCTACAAACCGTGTTGCAAGTTCTTCGCAGGAATAACCGCCGCACAGTACGTCAAACGGCTCTAGCAGCCGAGGTGCCCGGGCCTGCTCATCACGCGGCAGCTGTTCTACCGCATCATTAAGGCAGGACAGCATCTGCTCCAGCAGAAAACAGCGGCTGCCTGGTACGATATTCTCGCTTTCCCACTTGCTCCATACCCGGCGAATGAGGGCAGCGGCACTGTCCGTATCCATGTGCTCCACCGCATCACTCAGCGAGTTTTCCCACTCGCCGGTATAAAACATGACGATTTCCCGCAATGCAGCATCGGTCTGTTCATTGAACACCAGCACCGAGCTTTGCCGCTTTTCTAGACGCCACTTGAGCGCTGTTTTCGCCTGCTCTACCGCAGTCGGAATATTTTCGGTATCGCCGTCCAACAGCTTACTTGCTGCACCGGTCAAATGGATCAGATGATTGACGCTGTTCAGGCTGCGAATCTCCTGTCTAATAGCACGGAGCAGCGTCTCGCTTTCGGATTCAGCTTGCTCTGCGGAATAGGACAGTAGGCATACTGTATCCAGATGATCAGAAAACGCCGCTAGCAGAGTGCTGTGCTCCTGTGCAAGCGCTCGAATGTGCTCGAGCGTATCGCTCGCCTGATTGACCAGTGAACCGGCCTCATCGGACGATGCAGTAAAATTGCTGTCAATGCAGAAGGTCACACACTGCAGTTTTGTGTTATCCAGCACAAACAACTCACCGCCATGCCGTTGGGAACGTGTCGGCGTATGTCCGGTCTTCCATACAGTATGCACGTATTGCTCCCGCAGGGTATCCATACTCTCCTGCAGTTCATTCTGTACACGGGCTGCCTGCTGCCGCTGCTCGGCCCGCTCGCACAGTTCATGATCCAGTTTTTCGAGTGCTCGGTTCAGTTCGGCTTTCTTGAGCGGCTTGAGTAGGTAATCCCATACGCCGAAACGCAGTGCTGTCTGCGCGTATTGGAACTCGGTATAGCCGCTCATCACAATAAAATTTATAGCCGGGAATTCCTGCTTGGCGCGTTCGATCAGTTCCAGTCCGGTCATGCCCGGCATACAAATATCCGTAATGACAACATCTGGATGGAGTTCCTCTATCTTTTTCAACAGTTCTATGCCATTGCACGCTTCGCCGACTATCTCTGCACCGGGATAGGTGATTAGCGCACGGCATAACTCAACAATATCAAATTCATCATCCGCAATGATAATCCTCAACATGGCGATTCCCCATTCTCTCTTTGCGCGGGTGTTCTCTTCTTCTGATAATAGAGTACCACAAAATTTTTCACGATTCAAATTTTTACGGCAGGTTCAAAAGATACCCCCTGTGAATCCAAAAAACGACCTGTTCTATCTGTCTGCCAGTCTGCTATACTGGTTACAGTGAGAGAACCCCACTGGCATTCTCTTCTTTAACACAGCAAAGGAGTTTTGCGTTATGGGAAAAACCGCTATCCCATCTGTTTTTCCGGCAGAGGGTACTTACGAGCTGTCCACACTTCATGTAAATCTTTCTTGCGCGGCATCGCATGCCGTAATCCATTACACCATTGACGGTACCGAACCGACAGCAGACAGCCCGATTTATCACCGTGAGGCAGGTCTGATTCCGGTCAAGCACACAGATGGAGTAGAATCTATTACCATCCGCGCTTTTGCACAGGCAGACGGTCTGCAGCCAAGCGATACTGTTGCGTTTACCTACCGTTTTGCCTGCCGCCCCAAGGGCGTATTCCGCCATTCACTGCTGCGTGAACCGTCGGATACGGCTGCCGGTCTCATCCGCATTGAGGATTTCGATCTCGATCGTATGTATCTCATCATCGGTCAAAAACGCGCTGCACTGATTGACGCTGGCTGGGACTATGACGGTGATCTTCCGGCGCTATGTCACGCGCTCACCGGCGGTCTTCCGGTCGATCTGCTCATTGCACACGGTCATCCCGACCATGTTGCACAAGCTGGAAAATTTATTGAATACGGCTGCAAGGTCTATGCTCCCTATGCTGACAAATCTATGAAGCAATTGGACTGCGGATTGGACTTTACCCATATTGAGGATTTGAAAGACGGCATGCGCTTTGACCTCGGCGGCACCGTACTGCAAATCTATGCTACGCCCGGACATACTCCCGGCAGCGTTGTTATTTTAGATGGAAACACCGGTGATCTGTTTGCATCCGATTCGTTTGGCAGCAATCGCCGTGAAATTCCGGACAGTGCATGGCTCCAGCTGAGCGGATACTCGCTGGAAAGCTGTCTGCGCTCTCTGGAGGCTTTTCTTGATGCCGCAGGCAATAAATGCAAACGCATTTTCACCGGTCACAACGCAGAAATGATGGACGCCCAACAATATTTGTCCACCTTGCGCAAAGCTATGCACAACGCTGTGGATAACGGTGCAGCCTGTCTTTTTCCCTCTCTGCGCAGCGCAGCCGAGTCGTTCGGCTCTGGCTCTATTGCCGTAGAAGGTGACTGGCGGCATGATCCGATCTGGGCCGCGGCTAATCTGCAATTCCTGTACGATACCGACACACAACAGGATCCACCACGTTATGCACCCGGCTTTGATCCAACGATCAAAACCGTACTTTGACATCATTCCTCACATCTTTCATCTCATCTCTCTTCTCTGCCGCCGATCGGTTCTCCGGTCGGCGGTTCTTCTTTGCGCGAGCGAATATGGGATGATTTTTACGCCTCTCTGCCAACTTCGAAAAAACACCCCCATAAATCAAAAAATACCCGCATTGGAAAATCGGTTAGAAACCGGTATGCTTATATCATCAAAAAGAAACATGGGAGGGAAAACGATGAAACGTGAATATTGTCTGGATATCGACGGCAACGTATATACCATTGGTGATCTGAATATGTTTCTTGACAATAAGGAGCCAATCTCCTATCCGGCAGCTGACTCACAGAATCCGACTAGGCCCTTCTTTACCGGAACCATCCGGCAGAAAGTCGAGGTAAACGGCGTAAAGCGTTCGTTCCTTCTGTATATTCCGCAGCATTATCCCATTTCGGGTGCAGGCATTTTCCTCTATCCGGATGACGACATATCCGCCGAAGATTATCTGGAAAATAGCGGCTGGAAGCCGGTTGCCGAGCAGACCAATGCCGCATTGATCGTGCTTGAATCCCGTTCCGGCGGCTGGAATAAAAAAGATATTCAAAGCGAAATCAGTTATAGCGAAGCGGTTTTCAAAAAATCCATTGCCCGCGTGTATTTCAGCATGAATGAAGCCACCTACTACTGCATGGGTTTTGGAAACGGCGCTTACGTTGCAGCAGCATACGCTATGCTCAACTCGGCATTGCTTGCAGCTGTCGCTCTGGATGGAGACTACGACCTGCATCCAGATTTAATGGCACAGCTCCGCAGCATTCGCTCTGACCGAGACGCAAACAAGTCCAAACTGGATGTGGCGATGCCGGCCTGGCTGATCGGCAAAGCAGCTCCTCTGCTGGATAGCCTGAAACGTGCAGCAAATGTCAGTGACGAGCAGCTTTACAACGATGCTGCCTGCGTTTACCGACAAAATCTCAAGCAGTATTTTGACCAGCCGAACGGTCTGCCAATGGTGGAAATCTGGCACACCGAACCCAGTCAGTGGCAACCCGAAGCCAATGAAAAATACCGCCGCATGACAGAATTTGTACTCCGATTCAAGCGATGGTTGAGCATCGGCAATGGCGATTTCCGACCCGCTCGAACATGGCAGGACATGAGACTTCACCGCTTTACCGCCGAGATAGAAAACAGACAGCGCGAATGGTTCGTATACGAGCCCACGGCACTCCGTGCCGGCAAGCTGCTGCCGTTGGTACTGGCCATTCATGGATACAGCTGCACCGGCGAACTGTTTGCAGAAAACAGCAGTTGGCACGAGTTAGCCGAACGGCGTGGTTTTCTTCTGGTTTATGTTTCCGCTTTTCCCGATAACGGCATCAGCGGCGGACACACCGTGCCGCTTCCTTCATGGAATGCGCTGAATATCCATGCGCAAACCGATGATGTGAAATACATTGACTATGTACTGAGCAGTGTTAAAAATTCCTATCCGGTTGACTCTGAACGTATTTACGTTTCCGGTCACTCCAATGGCTCTCTGCTGACGCAGCGACTGATGGAGGAACGACCGCTTGCATTTGCAGCCTTCGGACCACAGGGCGCACCCTATCATATGGGATTGGACGGTACTGCTGTTGATCGTACTATCCACAAGGATGGCATCATCCGTCCGGTATGGCTGATGATGGGTGCCGAGGATATCGGCGATCAGGACAAGTTGGACTGCGGCTCGATCAACGACCGTTTTCTCGATATGATGTGTGAGCTGAACGATCTCGATCGCACAGGTGGCATTGACCGTGAAAACGGCAAGTATCATACCCGCACCTTTGTGAACGCAGAACGCGTTCCGCTGGTAAAGTTCACCGGCATCACAGACACGCCGCATACCTATACTCCGGAATTTGCCCAGCTTTACTGGGATACGTTTTTCTGCCACTTCCGCCGAAAATCCGACGGAACGATCATTTATACAGACTAAGCACTTTTAGAGGAAAAAGATTGGAGGGATTCCTATTAGCACGATACTGGAAATGCGGGACATCACGAAATCGTTCCCGGGTGTGAAAGCCCTCGACGGCGTGAACCTGAAAGTGGAAAAGGGTACTGTCCACGCATTAATGGGAGAAAACGGCGCAGGCAAATCTACACTGATGAAAATCCTGTTCGGTCAACAGCCTCCTGACAGCGGTACGATCCTGTTTAACGGACAGGAAGTCCACTTCAAATCAGTAAAGGAAGCGGTAAACGCGGGCATCTCGATGATCTATCAGGAACTCAGCCCGATCAAGGAACTTTCCATTGCGGAAAACGTATTCGTCGGCCGCTATCCGAAAACCAGAGCGGGTGCGATCGACTGGAAAACCATGTACGATTCTTGCCAGAAGATCTTTGACCGCTGGGGACTCAATTACAATCCTCGCACCAAGATCAAGATGCTCAAAACTGCAGATATTCAGATGATCGAAATCATCAAGGCTATCTCGTTTAACGCACAGCTTGTTATCATGGACGAACCGACTTCCTCCATCTCTCAGAACGAGATCGAGATGCTGTACGACTTCATCCGTGCTCTCAAGCGTGAAAACATCACCATTATTATCATCACGCACAAGCTGGATGAGGTATACACCATCGCAGATGAAGTTACCGTCCTCCGTGATGGTCAGTATATCGGCGCCAAGCCGATTGGTGAACTCAGCCGTCCCGAGCTGATCAAGATGATGGTAGGCCGCGAAATGACCAACCTGTTCCCGCCCAAGGACATCGGCTACGGCGATGTTCTGCTGGAGGTCAAAAACCTCAATAACGGTGCCAAGGTAAAGGACATCTCCTTCCAGCTGCACAAGGGCGAAATCCTCGGCTTCGCTGGTATCGTTGGCGCCGGCCGTACCGAGACCATGCGTTCGATTTTCGGACTTGATCCATGTGAGTCCGGCGAGATATACTTAGAAGGTCAGCAAATCAAAATTCGCTGTGTACGCGACGCCATTAAGCACGATATTGTAATGGCGACCGAAAGCCGTAAGGACGACGGTCTGGTGCTCTGCCGCTCGGTAGAGGAGAACATCATGCTGCCGTCGCTGTACCGTCGTTCCAAGGGCGGTATCCTGGATGTAAAGAAAGAGCACGAAATCGCAGATTCTGCTTCCAAGCGTCTGTCGGTTAAGACCAGTTCACTGTCCACTATGGCAAACTTCCTGTCCGGCGGCAATCAGCAGAAGCTGATCCTGTGCAAGTGGCTGCTGATGGATCCCAAAGTGCTCATCCTCGATGAACCGACCCGAGGTATCGATATCGGTGCAAAATGGGAGATTTACAACATCATTATTGATCTGGCAAAGCAAGGGGTAGGCGTAATTCTTGTTTCGTCCGAAATGGAGGAAGTCATCAACCTGTCCGACCGCGTGATGGTCATGTGTGAGGGACAGATCAACGGCTGCCTGCATAAAGAAGACGGCATTACGCAGGAAAAGATCATGACTCTGGCATCGGAGGTTCAAAAATGAATAAGAAAAAAGAAGGATTGTTCAAAGGCGCATCTGTTGCGGAACTATACAGTAAATTCGGTGTTGTACTGATTCTGATCCTCTGCCTGATCATCGGCACCATCCTTTCGCCGGAATTCCTTACCGGCTCCAACCTGATGAGCGTAGCGCGAAATGTCGGCGTTTACGCAATCATTGCACTCGGCATGACCCGACTGCTAATTGGCGGCGGTGTTGACCTTTCCGCTGGCTCCAACGTAGCATTCTGCAGCGTTATTGTTGCGGTTATCTACGCACAGACCGGCAGCACGCTGATGGCCGTTATTGCTGCTATCCTCTGCGGTATGATCATCGGCGCGATCAACGGTTACTTTGCAAGCTATATTGGCCTGATGCCCTTTATCGTTACACTGGCCACCCAGATGACAGTTCGTGGTCTTGCTTATCTGGTAGCAGGCGGCGCTCCGGTTTACGGTGTCAGCAGTTCGATCGTATTCCTCGGTCAGGGCAATATCCGCGGCTTTCCGATGCTACTGATCGTTGTACTGGTAGCAACCGCAATCATGCTGTTTGTTATGACCCGCACCTCTCACGGCCGTTATCTGTACGCCATCGGCGGCAACCCGGAAGCAGCAAGCGCATCCGGTATCAACGTAAAGTGTCAGGTATTTGTCAACTACATTATCATGGGCCTGATGTGTGCCTTCGCCGGTATTCTGTATGCAGGCCGTACCAACAGCGGTCTGCCGGCAGGCGGCGTAAACTTCGAGTTTGAGGCCATCATCGGCAGCGTACTCGGCGGCACCAGCATGGCAGGCGGCATCGGCAACGTGGCTATGTCCATCGTAGGTATTTATGTTGTAGGTATTATCAACAATGTTATGAACCTGTGCAGTGTCAACGCATTCTGGCAGCAGGTTGTAAAGGGTATCGTTATTCTGATCGCGGTACTGCTCGATATCTTCACTCGCAATGCGATTATGAAATCCACGAAAAAGCGTTAAACTGCTTGTATACGGATTTTATGATAGAACCATGAGAAAGAGAACGGAGGAAAAAGAATGAAAAAGAGATTACTGGCGACATTATTGGCGGCAAGCGTAGCACTCTCCCTGGCAGCATGTGGACGGGGCGGCAGCTCCTCCGGCGGTGACTCCGCAGACGGTGAGCAGGCACTCAACAAGCTCGGTTATATCTCCGCTGCGTGGAATGATGATTACTGCAAACGTCTGAATGACGCAATCGTTGAGCATGGTCCGGAATACGGCTTTGAGGTTGAAGCACTGAACGCCAGCCCGAACGGTATGATGGACGTTACCGGCTATATTGAAGCCACCGAAGCACTGGCTCAGAAGAACATCGATGCTATCCTCTGCCAGCCACTGTTTTCCGTGCCGGATATGCTGATGCAGTTCCAGCAGAAGGATGTTAAGGTTGGCTTTGTCAACATCGTACCGCAGATTTCGGATTCCAGCAAGGATCTTGATTTCTGCTACGCGGGCAGCTCGGAGGAAGCAATCGGTGCTCAGCTAGCGGAAGCTATGTCCCCCGGCTTGAAGGATGGCGCAAAAATCTGTGTTATCTGCCTGCCGTATGGTCAGGACAACGCCGCAGGCCGCCTGAAGGGCCTGCAGGACTGGTTCGCGGCAAACCGCCCGGACGTTGAAATTCTCGAGGTCAACTATGTAGAGCGCAACGAGGCTACTCTCGCACAGAGTATTTTCGAAGACTGGATCCAGAAGTACGGCGTTGGCGGCTTTGACGGCGTAGCAACCCAGAGTGATATGCAGACGCAGGGCATCGTGGAAAGCATGAAGGCTCTTGGTCTGGACGCTACCAACTTTACGCTGGTCGGTATCGGCGCTTCCACCAGCCAGTGGATCACGGATGGTGTGGAATATGCAGATCTGTATCAGGATGCACAGGTTGAAGCCAAAGCTGCACTCGATATGATGCGTCATATGGTAGATGGCACCACTGATGAACTGGAATTTCTGGATGGCGCTCCCTGCAAGAACTTTGTAAGTGTTCCGATGACTACGGTTAATGCAGATAATGCAGATCAGTTCACTGAAGAAGCACTGGCAGCAAAATAACACCATTTCTTCTTGTTTATTAAACCAATCCCCCCTAATGAAAGGCGCGGCACATCGTGTGCCGCGTCTTAGTTTGTCAAGAAACCCGGTTGCGCATTAAGCTACAATTGGGTTTCTATCATATTTAGAACAAGTCAAAAGCAAGAAACGGAAATAATCCTTCCATTTCCATATCGCTAACTTTTTCAAATTCATAGCAGCAAACTTAAACTTCACCCAGTTTGTCACCTGAGCCAAGCCTCTGTACTGTGTATAATGCATAAAGCGTTTGAACGATTTCCTTCTGTACAAGATTTGATTATGCACTCAGATCAGGGCTGGCAGTACTAGCACGCATTTTACCGGAGCGAACTTCAAAAGTATGGAATTATTCAATCTATGTCCCGAAAGGGCAACTACTATGACAACTGCATTATGGAGACCTTCTTCGGCAGGCTGAAAAATGAAATGTTCTATGGCTTAGAGAAGGATTATCCCCGCCGTAGGCGCCAGCCAGATTCCCTTGAGTGTCTCAGCGAAGGATTTCTTCTCTTTCTGCGGCACATAGGCCAGAATATTCCGCATGAAATGCACCTTGCAGCGCTGCCATGAGGCGCCGGGAAAGGACTCACGAATTGCCGAAACCAACCCAGAGTGAGCATCTGCAATGATAAGCCTGGGCGTAGACAGACCACGGTCCTTCAAATTCTGAAACAGCACTCCATAGGTTCAACGGCGATGATATCTCGATGTCCATTTTCGTCCACACCGCATACGATAAGTATCGCTATGCTGACAATTCTTCCATCTACTCGAACTTTTTCGTACAGTGCATCCCCCCAGAGAACCGGGTATACTGTATCAGCAAGGGAGCGATTACGGAACTCCTCGACCTGCTCATTTAGTCCTTTCGTCATCTCGCTGACCTGGCTTCTGAATAGATTTTCAATGCCGAGGCTATGTGCCAGCTTCTCCATTTTTCGAGTGGAAACGCCTTGCACAAAGGCTTCCTGAACCACCTGTACGAGCATCGCTTCACTGCGCTTGCGCTCCGTGACGAAGAACGGAATGTAGCCGCCCTGACGAACCTTGGGCACCATGAGGTACATCGTGCCCATTCGGGTATCCAGACGGCGAGGACGATAACCGCTGCGGTATCCGCTCCTGCCGTCCGTGCGCTGACTTTTCTCTGCACCCAGCTGCTGATCGACCTCGGCCTCCATGAGGTGTGTACACAGCCGTTCCAGCATACTCAGCATCGGATCCGGCTGCGTCACACATTGCAGTAGCAATTCTGTCAGATTTGTGGTGTTCTTTTGTGAGCCATTAGGGTCTCTCCTTTATATCATGATTTTTTCGACAACTATCATTTTACAGGAGCCCTGATGGCTTGTCTATTGCCTATTTGCTTTTGCGAACTTGATTATACGCTATCAGCGGATTTATTATAAAGGTTTCCGCCACCGGAATGCTGGTTCCCTTAAAAGCGGATTTGCGGTTTCCTATTTCCGGACAGTAGAGACACGGAGCCCGGATTATTCAGTAAAGGGAAATGTACTTTCTTATATCATTAAATTAACATTTTTCTTAACTTTGTCCAATGCTGAATCAGAGAATACATTTTGACTATTCATATGGGTTGCCAAAATAATGTACTCCATCAAAAATATATCTGTGTACATTTTAAACGTATCTATATTGGCATTAATACTGTTCATTCGAGCAGCAACATTACCGTGAAAGTTGTTACAACGTGAAGCATAAAGTATTCCAAACCGAACAAACGATAATCTTTCTTCATCTGTGAATCTATATTTTTGTTTTGTTTTTTCCTCATCATGAAATGTAATCTCAGTTTCTTCTCCGAGCATAAGTATTTTTAGCTTTGTTCCAAAACTGTGTATTATTCTTCGACTTTTTTCTTTATCAGCTTCATTAATCCCAAAATTCACCACATTCCCATCAAGTATCGGATTACAAATCTGGCAGTATGCTTTTCCATAGGCATTATCTAAGATTTCCAATAGCGCTGAAATCTTTCGTTTTAACGATTTATATGAAGATGCTCTGTACTTTTCTGCAATTCCATTCTTCTCCATCGCATATCCTTTAAGCATATATGACGCCACATAATGAAATGTCTTGTTGGGTAACTTCTTAAAAAAAGGCTCTAAAATTGTTTTATATTTATTATTCCAGTTTTCTAAAATTGCATCTCGAACAATCTCAATACCCTTTGTATCTTGGCAAAATTTTATATTGCTGTCGCTCAATTCCTGAACATAATATGAGTGGTTAATTGCTTGCCAGCAGAAAAGTGCCGCCAAATCTGGTCTCTGCGGTAGAACATAATAACTATCAAATAGATATGTTAATATTTCATATGGATAAGATGTCCTTTGCGTTTCCCAGTTTTCATCATATAGAAAGTTGAGATTTTCTAAAATATTATTATCATCACATGGGAGAAGATATATATGATCATCTTTTGAATATTCTTTTGCAAGTCTTAAAATACTATCCATAATAATTAATACCTAATAAATTTATTTTTTCATATCTCTGTAATCACATAAAATACTGTCAAGCAACAAGCATTATCTGCGCAACATCTACTTTTATTATCTATAATATATTGTCATTGACATACAAAGATCAATTCTGTTTTTCTGGATCTTCATACTCCGCACACATCAACTCAATCTTTGCTTTAAATTCACCTTTTTTCATTGGGATAATATAGATACCTCGGAAGAATCAATAGTTTCACTGATTATCTGCCATTGTTCCTCATTTGCTGCACCAAATAGCTCCATTCCCACTGGAAAATGATACATTGAAAGAATTGCATCACGCACTTTCGCTCTTCCTTCCATTAAGTCCTTATATGTAGAACTTATAAACACCTGATATTTCTTATCCATGTGCATAGTTTCCTTTCAAGTGCCCTTCACATTCTCAACAATTATGTGTATTACTCTATTTTTATAAATTATACTACAAATTTATAAAAATTTCCAGCATTTCTTTCAACACTGTATAACACTTTCCGTGTATAAATCACCACAAGAGCTCCCTCCGCGCAGACTTTCAGCACCGCCTTTCCCGCGTTTCAGTTTTGCTATACCGCAATAAAATGCCAGAACTTTTAATGTAAATATACTACGCAATTCCCGCGATAATATTTATCTAGCGATCCTAAAATGATAGCTTATTGCAAATTTCTGTAATCGAATCATCTTTGACGACAGCCCACGGAGAATCATGGCCAGCCATACAGTTCGTGTCATATCGTTCACAAAGTATTGGAAGTGGCAATTCGATAACATCCACTGCCCTTTCGGCTGGGGCATCACTGATGCCTAATCAGAACAGATTTTCCTATATATAAATATAAGAAAACCAACACTTATGTTGAACTGAGTTGTACAGTATTAAACTTGATAGTATTTATTAAATTTCCAGAAGTATACCCTTCCGGATTCCCACTCTGCCAGCGCCAGGTATCTCTGCACATAGCCGTCAAGTCACGCTCTGCCTTCCAGCCGAGCACCTTTTCGGCCTTATCTGCATTCGCCCAGAATTCCGGCAGGTCGCCTGCGCGGCGCGCGCCGAATTCATGCTTGATTGCAACGCCGGTCGCGTCCTCGAACGCGTGAACAATCTCCAGAACGCTGTACGGCGTGCCGGTACCAAGATTAAACACCTCAACGCCCTTGTGCTGTGCGGCGTACTCAACCGCCTTCACGTGACCGTCCGCGAGGTCCATCACATGAATGTAATCGCGGCGGCAGGTGCCGTCCGGCGTGGGGTAGTCGTTGCCGAAAATCGTGAGATGATCGCGGCGGCCGACGGCAACCTGCGCGATATACGGCACGAGGTTATTCGGAATACCCTGCGGGTCCTCACCGATACGACCGGATTCATGTGCGCCGATTGGGTTAAAGTAGCGCAGAAGAACGACGGTCAATTCCGAGTCGGCCTTTGCCGCGTCCTCAAGAATCTCCTCCATCATGACCTTAGTCCAGCCATACGGGTTGGAACAGCTGCCGCGTTTCATCGTCTCAATATACGGAATCGCATTTTCTTCGCCATAAACCGTTGCAGAAGACGAGAAAACAAACTGCTTGACGCCTGCCTCCTGCATGCACTCAAGCAGCGTCAGCGTGGTGTCGATGTTGTTGCGATAATACTTCAGCGGCTGCTGCACCGACTCACCGACTGCCTTCAGACCGGCAAAGTGAATCACGCAGTCAATTTTGTTTTCTGCGAAAATCTGCTGTACCTTAAATTTATCTTTTACATCAGTCTCATAGGCGTGAACCTGCTTTCCGGTGATTTCTTCTATACGATTGATAACCTCCGGACAACTGTTGCTGTAATCATCTGCGATTACTACGTCGTGTCCACTCATCAAAAGCTGTACAGCGGTATGCGATCCAATATAGCCTGCGCCGCCTGCTAACAAAACTGTTATTTTATACCCTCCGTTATAAGCACTGTAAGTACTGTCCATAAAGCGTCATGCCGAGCTCTTGTCCGGCTTTGTGCACCTGTTCTTCTGTCAGCCATCCCTGATTGAACGCCAGTTCTTCCAGACAGCCGACATAGCGTCCTGTCTCAGCCTGGATATTTCGAATAGTCTGTCCGGCGTCCATCAGGCTGTCTGCTGTACCAGCGTCTAACCATACGACGTCCCGCTCGAGCGGGAGCACCTGCAATTGATCCCGGCGCAGATATTCCAGATTTACGTCAGTGATTTCAAGCTCGCCGCGCTGAGACGGCGTGAGATTTGCCGCAATCTCCATCGCCTGATTGTCATAAAAATAAATGCCGGGGATTATGTAATTGCTTTTCGGATGGCGCGGCTTCTCTTCAATCGAAATAGCCCGTCCATCCTCGTCAAACTCTACCACGCCGAATGGTCGCGGATTTTCGACCCAGTAGCCGAATACCGTTGCACCGTTCTGCTGCTGTGCGCCCTTACAGAGCACTTCACGCAGCGTATCGCTGTGGAAGATGTTATCGCCCAGCACAAGGCATACCGAGTCGTTGCCCACAAACTCTCGACCGATCAGAAGTGCGTCCGCAATACCACGCGCGACAGGCTGTTCTGCATAGCAAATCTGAATGCCGAACTGACTTCCATTGCCGAGCAGCGCGCGGAATGTATCTGTCTCGTTCGGCGGAACGATCACCATGACATCGGAAATGCCCGCTTGCATAAGAATTGCAAGCGGGTAATAAATCATGGGCTTGTCGTAAACCGGAAGCAACGGCTTGCTCATCGGTTTTGTCATCGGGTAAAGGCGCGTGCCTTTGCCGGCGGCTAAGATTAGACCTTTCATACTTTTTCCTCTATCCATTATTTATTTATAGACAAATATTTTCCGTGCTGCATAATTCCAGAACAATACGAGAATCGATGCAGCAATTTTTGCGATTCGGTAATCCAATCCTATCAAATCTGTTCCTGCAAAAAGCAATGCTTCTGTAAGCAGCAGTCCTATTACTGAAATCGCCAATACCGAAATTAGCTCTCGCACGTCGATTTTCGAAGATGCCGTAGATCGAAATATCATCCAACGCGATACAAGGAAGTTGAACGCGAAGCCCACAATGAATGAAATAATTCCTGCCAGCAGATACTGCATTCCAAGCCATCCCAGAATACAATAAACACCGAAATCAACAACAAATGCGCCGCCGCCTACAAAACCATAACGGAATAACTGAAGCCATCCGTTATTCGTTGGAGCATACAGCAATCCAGACCAATCACAATTCCATAGCAGGCGGAACATCTCCGTTATGCCCTTATTTTTCATCGTTTCCCATGCCTTGCAGAATCGTCATTTGAAGCTCAAAATTCTGTCGGCTCTTCTTGCTCTGCGTATCAAGAATTAAACCGCAGACGAATGTTTGCAAGGAAAACAACGCCATAAAGCAGGCAGCAATAAAAGTTGGCAGTCGCGGGACCAAACCTGTCTGATGATACTCATTCAGAACAGGCCAAAGCAGCAGCAACGCAATAATCATCAATACCGCTGCGCATATACCAAAAAAAGGAAGCGGTTTGTAATCCTTAAAAAGACGGCCAATCGTCTTAAGAACTTTAAACCCATCCGAAAACGTGTTTAGTTTCGACACACTGCCCTCAGGCCGATCTCGATAATCTACAGGGACAGAGATCAATGCCAGATTCTTGTCCAATGCATGTATGGTCATCTCGGTTTCAATTTCAAATCCCTTAGAAAGAACCGGGAAGCTTTTAACGAATAATCTGCTGAATGCACGATAGCCGGTCATAATATCGGTAACGTTGCCGCCAAAAATGCTGTTTACCAGCTTGCGCACCAACACATTACCCGTGTTGTGGAATGGACGCTTATTTTCTGTAAAGTATGTAGACGACAGACGATCGCCGATAACCATATCATATCCGTCATCCAACACCTTGCCTACCATATCCCGCGCATTCTCCGCCGGATATGTGTCATCACCATCGATCATCAGATAGCAATCCGCTTCAATATCACGAAACATAGAGCGAATAACATTACCCTTACCCTGTCGATGCTCATAGCGCACTTCCGCGCCTGCTGCACGCGCAATTTTATCCGTACCATCGCTCGAATTGTTATCGTAAACGTAAATCGTTGCTTCCGGCAAAACTGCGCGATAGTCTGCTATAACCTTTGCAATCGTTGCACTTTCGTTGTAGCAGGGTATTAATACTGCGATTTTATCCATATTCTTCTCCTTTTTCTTATCAAGAATGTACTGAACAGTTTTCTGTATTTGTAGATACTATGGCAAAGTGATACGGCTCAATACTCTCCTGTTCTACGCCATTTCCATCCGTAATTTTAAATTCAATTTTCAGCGTATGTTTTTCTTTTAAATCTAACGCATACTTGAGCTTATAAAATTCTTCTTCCTCAATTTTAATAGTATCCTGCTTGATAACCGCAGATCCATCCGATATGATTACCTGTAATTGAGCATTATCAATTGCTTGCTGAAACCAACCAAAGTTATTAATTAGACCTCCGCAAAATTCGACTTCAATCCGAGATGTCTGTGGTTCTATATATAACTCTTCTTGATTTAAAGCAGATGCATAGCAATATGTATTTTGTCCTTTTCCCAACTTCATTAATACCAAATTATTACTATCAATCAAGTGACCATTAAGCCATTCCAAATTCATTAGCTTAAGACCATATTCATTTAATTTTTCGATGTGAGTTTCAAAATCGCCTTCAGCGACATAAAACATATCATAAATATTCAATCCCTCATCGAACATAGTATCTATTTTTTTTAATGCGATTTCTTGCTGCTCATTTGCTAAGCGGTTATGTACATATCCATTAAAAATAATCGGTACATTTTTATTGATCTGATAAGCGAAACTACCTTTTGATCCATCATTCATCAAAAAAGCATCTATTTTTTCTGATTGTTCTACATTTGCAAATTGATAATCAGAAAAAACTTTAGTAACATTGCCTTTATATTTATCTAATGTACGCCAACTCCATTCATATCCCATTAAGTCAGCGCTTATATTAGCAACCGGTCCTATGGCGAAAATTCCCAGCAATATTGTGGCGACGATATAGCAATGATATTTTAACCTTGTAAAACACGTCGAAACAAATTGGATAAAAATAATTCCTCCCACCATGTAACCAAGGATAAAATATCGAATATGTCCTGTTGTCACAATCCATAACACATATGAGATTACAAATACAAGACAAAGCACTGTCATCTGTTTATACTGTTTATTCTTTTTTACGTTGTTTTTACACGTAAAAATAGTTACTACTTTCCAGATAACAGCTATCCATATTCCTATACTGCCAATTGCCCATTTATTAGGTATTTCCGACTGGCGATAGCCTGGTCGAAACATTAAATAAATTGGCCAGAGCAAATAATCTTTAATCGTTTCTGGCCCCCAGCGCGTGTCTTTGAAATTCTCAATGGGGAAATACTCAGACTGAAATAATTTATTGTAGTATGGGAAAACCGGATTTCCAGTTTCTATCATATTATAAATTAGATATACACATACTGGTAGAATCGCTGTAAAAAAGCTAATTACAAAATCTTTTATCGTAATTTGTTTTCTATAGCGATATAAATATATACATAGCAATGGAACTACATATACAACATTTGTCATTTTCATGCAAAACAGCATTCCACACAGAAAAGCAACATACGCATGGTTCGGTTTTTTTTCTGTATCCTGAAACAAGAGAATTTTGAGCAATTCTAATGCAAAAGGAATACCAAATAAATCTACCATATATGTGCCAAACTGAAGTGCGACATCATGTGTCATTACGACCAAAAATGCAAGAATTCCCTCTTGTGTTATAATCCATGCAATATTCTTCCACGCACCAGATACTTTTTCCCGGCAAATCACAAAATCCTCATCTAATAGATTTTTTATTATTTCATATACCTGAGTGTAAATGATTATAAGGACAATTGAACCAAATATTGTACCCATACGATATCCTAATAAAATCCGAGGCAAATAAAACATTCTATCAGGTAATGCAAATCCAAATAACTGAAAATCTCCGGGTGCTATATTATATGAGAAATTGTGCATAAATCCTGGATTCTGTGCTATCAAATGATAGTTCATTACATCTGTGGAAGTATCTGGTACGCCCCCCTTAATAATGCCAAGCGCCAAAATACTGAATACGCCTAACCAATATACAATATCTTTTCTTTCGCGAATAATTATTACCCGTTGCCTCATTATGTAGGTAATACTGCCGCACGCAATTAACACTATTACTCTCGATATTACACTTGCTTGTGGCCATTTCAAAATAAAGCAAAACAAATCGATCCAATCACTTAATAAAATTGCAATCGCATATAATAAATAAATTGCAAATATAATCGATATTTTCATCTTTTCTGATTTATTCTCGCTTAGTCTTCGAAGCATCTTCATTCTCCTTGTTTTCAATCATCTCACTTTTAATCCCACACTTCTCCCCTGCTTCCACATCCCACGGCTTATCACCGAACAGGATACACTTTGCTGGATCAAGATCAAACTCTTGAATCGCGTCCTCGATCATACCTGGTTCCGGTTTGCGGCAATGGCACGGTCCCGTAATCTCCGGATGATGTGGGCAGAAGTAAAACGCATCGATATGTGCTCCATACTCCGCCAGTCTTTCATTCATATAGTGGTGAAGCGCTCGCATTTCTTTTTCACCATAATATCCGCGTGCAATACCAGCCTGATTGGTCACTACGATGACCTTATATCCCCAGTCATTCCATTTACGGATAAACTCAGGCATACCAGCAATAAACTGCAAATCTTCCGGTCGATGCAGATAATGAATATCTACATTGATCGTACCATCTCTATCGAAGAAAGCCGCTTTATTGATTGGAGCACGTTCTTTCATCGTTTCCTGTGCTGCGGCGTAATCCTCCGGAATACCGATGTCGATGAAATATCCTTCGCTTTCCACGGCAGCCATCTCTATTTCTGCTGTCTTAGCTTCCAGAATCTCATTCTCAAACGAAAACTTATCCTTAGGATAATCTTCAAGAATCGTTCTATTTACCAGATAGATACCGCCGTTAATCAAGCCTTCATCGCACGGCTGTTTCTCTCGGAATGCCTGAATTCGACCGTCTTCAATCTGAACAGTTCCATAGCGCGCAAAATTCTTCATCCGCTTTACAGCTACAACGAGCGGCGCACTTTCTCGCTGCATCGCCTGCAGATCCACATCGAAGAAGGTATCTCCATTCACAACAAATACACGCTCTGCACTGCATAACTGCAGTGCTTTTTTTATCGCGCCGCCCGTAAACAATGGGGTATCTTCAGATGAATACACAATCTGCATTCCACGATAATGTGCGCCGAAGTAGTCTCGAATCACTTCCTGCTTATAGCCAACCGCGAGCACAACCCGTTCAATACCCTTTGCCTGCAAATCATCTAATATGAAACGCAGAAACGGCCTATTGCATACGGGTGCCATAGGTTTCGGCACATCTGATACAACATGCGCCAAGCGGGTTCCAAAACCGCCTGCTAATACAATTGCTTCCATGATTAGTCCTCACCAAAAAGTTCGTTTTCAACGCAGGCACACAGGCAATGATATACCGGCAAATGGAGCTCCTGAATCTGATATGTAATATCCGCCGGTACGCAGATAGCAATATCGCTTAATGCCTTCAGTTTGCCTCCGTCATTGCCCGTCAGCGCAATCACACGTACCCCTTGAATATGTGCAAGTCTTGCCGCATGGAGAATATTCTCCGAGTTGCCCGATGTACTGATTGCCAACAGATAATCCCCCGGACGACCATAGCTCAATACCTGCTGTGCGAACAGCATTTGTGCTGAAACGTCATTTCCAAATGCCGTCATCAAAGCCGTCTGGCTGACTAAGGAGATTGCTGGCACCGCTCGCTGCAAATTCGCAATCATCACGTCCGCCTGCTCTGGATAAGTTTCTCGGATTTGTCTCTGCTTGTCCGTATCTAAACGGCGATGCAGGCGAAACGCTTTCATAAGTTCTCCGACAATATGTTCGCAATCTGCTGCGCTGCCGCCGTTTCCGCACGCCAGCAGTTTTCCATCCTGCCAGAAGCAGGACACCAATGCTGAGGCTGCCTGTGTGATTTCCGGCATACAGGTTTTTAATGCAGGATACCTTTGCTCTAACTCCTGCAGAATTTTCATTGTCGTTTCTCTCATAAAAGCTGCCTTTCTATTGGGTCATCAATACAGCGTCCATGCCTGCGTACCGCGCTCCGTAAAGCTGGTCAGCATGACAGTTCCCTGCGTTTTCTTTAATTTTTCAACCAAGCTGAAACGCTGAACCGGATCACAGTAAATCATCATAAATCCGCCGCCGCCAGCTCCGCTAATCTTTGCCGCCTTTGCACCGTTATCCATAACGAAACGGTACATCTCATCGATAAACGGATTCGAAATTACAGATGCGGTCTTTTTCTTTGCTTCCCAGCCACGCTGAAGGCATGCTGCAAAGCCGTCGAAATCGCCCTTTAGAATACACTCCTTCATGACATATGCTTCTCGTTTCAGTGTGTGCATTCCCTCAAGAGAATTGCTGTTTTTCTCTTTAGTGCTCTTAATCTGCTCATCAATGATCTTTGCGCTGTCACGCGAAGTGCCCGTATAATACAGAATCAGCGAATTTTCCAGTTCATTTTTGATCCAATTCTTGATACGCAGCGGATTGACGATTACTCGATCATCCTTTTCAAATTCGATAAAATTAAAACCACCAAATGTCGCTGCATACTGATCCTGCTTGCCGCCGGAAAGTCCCAGATCAACACGCTCAATCTGATATGCCAAAGCGGCAATATCATATTCCCCAAGCGGCAGATTCAGCCATTCCATATAGGCCTTGATGATTGCAACCACCATTGTAGAGGACGAACCTAAACCACTTCCTGCCGGTGCATCGGAGTAGGTAGTCATCCTAAATGACAACGGCTTACCGCCGCAGTAATCAGAAACAATGCGGTTATATACTCCGCGATGCAGCACCAGATCTCCCTCTATCGGCAATTCCGCTACCGAATCCGCTTGCACAAGTTCGTTACGATCAGCCGCGTAGAATTCAATTTCCCCGTCTTCTGTTGGCTCAATCGTGCAATACGCATACATATCAATCGTGACATTGAGTACCGTGCCGCCATAGTAATCGCAGTAAGGGGATACGTCCGTACCCCCACCTGCCAATCCGAGCCGAAGCGGTGCCTTAGATCGAATAATCATATCTTTACTCCAAATCAAATTCTGGTCCAATGACCTTTTTCGCATTCTCAAACGAGAAGTTATCTCGGATATATTGGTACGAAGCCTTGCTTCTGCGTACCAGCTCTGCTTCATTCTGGTACAATGCTGCAAGCTGCTCGACAAAATCAGCTGCCTCATCGGCAATGTCCAGAATGGTTTCTGCACCCTTTATGCCTTCCGCGCCCACACTTGTCGTCATTACAGGCGTACCGAAACGCATTGCTTCGATCACCTTGCCCTTGATGCCCGCACCATATCTCAACGGAACAATAGAAATTCGGCAGTTCTGATAATATTCCTGCAATTCTTCATCCGTGACAAAGCCTTTAATCAAGAGATTTTCGGTTGCCAGCTGTTTTACTTCTTCAGGCGGATTAGAACCCAGAATATATACACGAATATCCGGCAGTTTCTTTACCAACGCAGGCATAATTTCATTTGCCAGCCACTTCACTGCATCCACGTTCGGTCGATGGCCAAAGCCTCCGATGAACATCAGATCTTTTCGCTTATCGAAGTGATATTCGCACTCCTCCACATCCGAGAAAAGGTATGCAGGGATCGCCTTCACCTTAGCCTGCGGTGCAATCTCATGGATTGCCTGTTCTTCGACATAGGAAGGATAATACGCCATGTCAGCAGCGAGAATCAACTCCAGCTCCTTCTTCTCCCAATCTGCCGAGGATTGTAACAATGCTGCATCTCCGGTCAACTCATACTCACGTTTTTCACGGAGAAAATGCAGATCATGTCCATAGTAAATAACACGCGCATTCGTGAATTCACGGACTGCATCGATGTATTTCACCGAAATATGCGGCCTATTGAGAAATACATAGCCAATGTCCTTGCCGTTTTCTTTCAGCCAGTCCTTCCAGTGCTTTGCATAATACGGTCCGTAAAGCACTTCAACGCCCATCTGCTGCAACGTATCCGTATACGGCTGATGAGCAAAGAAATTATCACCGATGAATTTTACGCTGAAGCCCTGATTAACAAACAGCTGCAGATACTGATACACCGTACGACTGCCAGCATCCTTATCGTAATGCGGTACGTAATGATCAACCATCAACAGAATTTTCTTATGTACTGAACGTTCACGTGCGCGGAACGGATCAACCGCATTCGGCAAATGATTTTCCTGAAGTTCCCGCTGCCATTTTTCAAGGAACTTTTTCTGATTCGTCACCTGATATGCCTTTTGACCGCTCGTAGTGTCTGTACCGTTAGAAACGCCCTCAAAGTGAACAACAACCGATTTCGGCTGATACATGACTTTACAGCCATGCTTGCGAACCTCGAACGCCAAATCGCTGTCCTCACAGTAAGCCGGTACAAATCGCTCGTCAAAGCCGCCGATTTCTTCCCACAGTGACTTTCTGATCATAATTGCCGCACCGGAAATATAGTCAGCTTCCTTCACATAATTGAATTCCGGTTCATCCGGATTTGCACGATTACCATAATTCCACGCACTGCCGTCCTGCCAGAGAATGCCGCCCGCTTCCTGCAAGCGACCATCTGGATATACCAGCTTAGAGCCGACCATGCCAATGCTGTCATCCCGCTCGATCAACTCAATGAGCGGAGCAAGCCAATCCGCCTGTACCTGCGTATCATTATTCAGAAACAGAATGTACTGTCCTCGCGCCTGTTTAGCCGCATTATTGCAGTTACGCAGGAAACGAAGATTGCTTTCGTTATGAATCGTGTGTACGCCGTGAATGATTTCATCGATTTCCGTTGTCAAATCAGTCGAGCAGTCATCCGCAATGATGATTTCATATGCAACATCGCCGCTGTTCTCCAGAATAGATTTGATACAGAGATACGTATATTCAAACTGGTTATATACCGGAATAACAATGGAAATGACCGGCTTGTCCTGCGCCGGAACATACAGTACTTCATAATCGTCTGCTGTTTTCTGTGCCGTCAAATTCACTTCATTTAGTACCAGTTGTGTCTTCTGAATATTGTTTCCGATCAGGCAATCATCAAGGCGTCGGCTGACACCTTCTGTTCCCTCGCGTCTCAAGGTCATAAAGAATTTATGGATACGTGCCGGCGAGCACTTTCCAATGAAACGAATCGGATGTTTCACAAACTTTACGATGATTTTTCCAAGCATTCTCCGCTTGCTCCCACAAGGGATGAGTGCATCACGAATCTTCCATACATAACCCATGTATCGCCAGGAACGAGAGTTCTTGATGCGTTCCAGTTCACGGTCACTTTCGAGCAACAATTCGATGTGTCCTTGTTTGTTATTGAGCTGTCGAAGCAAAGTACTATTTTCACAATTCCTATCCTGCAGCTCTTGCTGAAGCCGTTGCTCCCTGTTATTATGTACACCAAGCTGCTGTTGCAGATCGCGTTCACTCTGCTCCAATTGAGCAATATGCATATCTTTGTTTGCAAGCTGTGCAGCAACTTTATTCTCATAAAGCAAACGATCCTGATACATCGTCTTATCGAACCATGTACAGTTTTCCGAATCCATTAAACTGTTTAGAAAATCCTTCTCTTGCAGCTCTAGCTGTTGCATCCTTTCTGTCGATAATCCGCAATATTGAAGCACCGCTCGATACAAAGCATTATCTGTACCTGCTGCGTATTTGACGGATCGAAACATGATGAAATCCATCGATACATATTTTGTTTTCCATTCTTGATCGAAAAACAGCAAATCGTTATTCGTCCAGAAGCTGTTTCGAAAAGTTAAATCCGGAAAACCTTCTTCTAGTACTGCCTGTCCGTTTTTCTCAACTATCGAACCGCTTTTCAAAATATATGTCCGAAGTTTCTCAAGCATTTCAAATGCTAAAGAAAAATCTTCATCATTTATTGCCTGTTTAAATACCTTATCTGCCCTAGGTGCATCTACACGAACTGCTTCTGTTTCTCCGTTGCAAATCTTCATTTGTTTTACACATGGGATACCCTTTCCCAGCAGAATTTCTGTATTTTCCACCAAGTCAGCAAGATGCTCATCTGCAAGAGTATTTTCAGACTTTCTCAATACAATATTTTTCTCCAGAATAGTGTCAATACGATATTGTGGTTTATAGTCTCGTTTTAACGTAATGGTATCTCTATTGCATGCTTGCGCAGACGATCCTTCTACCCCAATCTCTATCAAGAACGAATTTGCAAAGAAATCCATGCAATCATTTTGAACGATTTCTGAAAAAATCTTTCTCGGATCAGCTATCAGATACGATTCTTCTGGATAATTGTATTTAACGTCCGTAACCATCTGCTTATCTGTACTTTCATCGCTTAAAATAAGCATTGGAAATTTATAATCTGGCAGCGGATAATAATATTTCAATGCTCGCAAGCCTGTTTGCTCAAACATATTATTTAATTCTGCCTTAGAAAACGTACGTACGCCTGCTGTACCTTGGTAGCGATCTGTAGTACCCTTGCTTTTCTGATAGTTATTAATCGAATCAAACGGAATTCCCGTATGATCTTCGGCTGCACCACACCAATACTTTAATCCAAACTTATTTTCAATTGCCAACAGTACCTTGCCGTTCTCTTTGAGGAAAGGTTTAAGCATATTCAGCATGGATTTCCACGGATGATTTCCCTTTAGCGAAATACCTGCATATTCTAATACACCAATAAGCAGCACGTAATCAAATTTTTCCTCACTGCGGTATTTATCAATGCCTTGCGGTACAACTTCCACATTAGAATATTGCTGACAGCGCAAAGAAATAATCTGTGCTCTTTTGATAGAGGGCTCCAATGCAACAACCTGTCTGCACATTTGAGCTAGCTGCACTGTCAACGCGCCCATACCAGCACCAATTTCTAAAACACGATCATTCGATAAAAACGGATACCATGAAATCAAATTGCTTCGCGCGCTGGTAAAGTTATGAAATACCGTCCCCTCTGGAAGATCCTGAATAATATTAGTCGTATTTCCATCATGTTCAGATAGATATCGAGCAATTTTATTCTCAATATCACCGTCCGAATATTTTCTTTCATCACTCATAAGTCGATCCCCCATAGTGAAATCAAACGATTGCTATCAATTCTGCGTCTGCTCATATGCATCGCACACTTCCTGTGTCGGTCCATCCATAATGACCTTTCCGTGTTCCAGCCAGATAACACGATTACAGAGATCACGAATCTGCTTCAGCGCATGCGAAACCATAAGAACCGTCGTACCGCCGCTCATCAGCTCACGCATACGTTTTTCACTTTTCTTCTGGAAATGGCCATCACCAACGGACAAAATCTCGTCAACGATCAGTACTTCCGGTTCTACTAGTGTTGCAATAGAGAACGCCAGACGCATCATCATACCGGAGGAAAATGTACGAACCGGCTGATCGATAAAGTCTTTCAGCTCTGAAAACTCAATAATATCGTCATATTTCTCCTCAAGGAACTTCTTCGAATAGCCTAAAATCGCGCCATTCAGAAAAATGTTCTCCTTAGCGGTTAGATCTTGGTCAAAGCCTGCACCAAGCTCCAGCATCGGGGCAATATTTCCATTGATTTGAACACGGCCCGATGTCGGTGTCAGTACGCCTGCGATGACCTTCAAAAGTGTTGACTTGCCCGCACCATTGCGTCCTACAATGCCGCACACTTCTCCTCGGTTGATATGCAGATTCACTTGGTTCAGCGCACAAAATTCCTTATACGAAATCTTGCCGCGCAGAACATTGACCAGATATTCTTTAATACTTTTAATATTCTCCTGCTGAATACGATAATTCATCGTTACATTATCTACGTAAATCATCACATAACCTCAAATATTCAGAATAAAGTTTTTCTTTGCCTTCTGGAAAATTGCCCAGCCGATACCCAAGGTACCAAAAGCAAAAAGCAGGCAAACCAAATGTGCACGAAGCGTCGGAAGCGAAGCATCCAAAATTATATTACGCACATAACGAATGAAGTGAAACATCGGATTACACTTGATAATCGGTAGAAAACGTGCCGGCACGATGTCGATCGGATAGAACAGCGGTGTCAGATACATCCACAGAACCGTTACAATGCCGTACAAAAACTGCGTATCGCGGAAATATACCATCATCGAGGCCAGAATCAGTCCGATGCCAATCGCAAATGCAATCAGACACACATATCCAAACGGCATCAGCAAATGATAGATGTTCAGCGGTACCCCTTGGATAAGCAGAATTGCATACAATGCTAAAGTCGAAAAGCCTAGGTTAATACACGACGAAAGCACTTTAGAAACCGGGAAAATATAAGTCGGCACATATACCTTTGTGATCAGTGACGCGCTGCCGGTAATAGAAACCAGTGCCTGTCCCGTCGACTCCGTAAAGAAGTTAAACATTACCGTACCAATCAGCAGATATACGGCAAAGTTATCAATATCCCAACGGAACAATTCCGAAAAAACAATATACTGTACTCCCATCGTCAGCAACGGATTCAGCATGCTCCACAGCACACCAAGTACACTGCGTTTATATTTTGTCTTAAAGTCTCGACTTACCAATTGTGTGAGCAGAAACCAGTATTTCTGATAAGCTGCTCGAGCTTTTTTAATAAGATGCATTACTTCAAAATCTCCAGTTCCTTCAAATATCTTTCCAGCGCGTCCTTCCAGTGCGGCAGACGCGAGAATCCCATCTGCTCCAGCTTATTCTTGCTCATACGCGAATTGAGCGGACGCACCGCACGGGTCGGGTACTCGTTGGTCGAGATGTGATTTACCTTAACCTTCTTGCCAGCCAGTTCAAAAATCGCCTCTGCGAAATCCGCCCACGAACAGATACCCTCGTTGGTTGCATGGTACGTTCCGTACTTTTCGGTCACGATCATGTCGCACAGCAGCGGCGCCAAATCCGCTGTGTACGTCGGGCTGCCAATCTGGTCGCAGACTACATTCAGCTTGTCGTGCGTCTCCGCAAGACGCAGCATGGTCTTGACAAAATTGTTGCCGTTCTTGCCGAACACCCACGAAATACGGACGATAAAATAGTTATCCAGCTGCTCCTTGACAGCCAGTTCGCCGCCAAGCTTAGTCGCACCGTAAGCGCCGAGCGGGCCGGTCGGATCGTCCGGCTCATAGAACCGTTCACCTGTACCAGGGAACACGTAATCGGTCGAGATGTACAGCATTTTCGCGCCGGTCTCCTTGCAGACCTTCGCAATATTACGTGGGCCTTCGGTGTTGACCGCACGAACCTTGTCCAACTCGTCCTCCGCCTTGTCCACGGCCGTCCACGCCGAACAGTGAATAACCGCATCCGGACGGTATGCGGCAATGTAATCATGCGTTGACTGTGCGTCCGTGATGTCAAAATCCGCCAGATCAACGCCCTTGTTTTCGATTTTGCGCGCGTCCAGAACCTTGCATACATCGTATCCAAGCTGTCCGCCGACTCCGGTAACTAAAATTTTCATTTTCTGATCCTCGATATGATTGCCTGAAACAATTTCTCCGGCAACAGATTCATGATGATTTCAAATCCAGCTTCTTTCGGGCTGAACTTTCTACCTTTCCAAATGCCCAGAACCTGATTTTCAATGCGGGCCTGCACAAAATCCTGTAAATTCTGCTGTACATCTATGCGCTCTTTCAGCATATTCAAACGTTCCTTCAGCGGCAGTATCCGTTTTACACAATAGCTTTCTTTATCTGTTACGCCACTCAAAATACCCGTTTGATTGCGCGAATGCTGACGGTATTTCAGCATTGCTTTATCTACAAATGCAATACTGCCGCTGTATGCCGCCCAGATTGCAAGCCAATGGTCTGCCACTGTCTGCTTGGGAAACGGCACTGCCTGCTTTGCAATATCTGCCCGCATCAGCATAGAACACCCTGCCGTGCAGTTTCTAAAAAAATACGACTTCATCAGCGCAGAACCTGTTAAATACTCTAACCGTGGTCTGATTTGCCTTAATGAAGTCGCAATCACATCACTTTTTGCATCAATAACTGCCATATCGCAATAGCTCATTACTGCATTTTGTGATAAAACAGCTTGATACAGCGTTTCTATTTTTTCGCTCAGCCAGACATCATCCTGATCGCAGTACGCGATGTACTCACCGCGCGCCTGCTGCGTCAGCCACTCAAACGTCTGGTTAGAGCCAACATTGCGCTCGTTGCGCGAGATTTCATATGGAAACGACCGAATACACGTCGCCGCGCACTCGCAAATCTGCTCAAACGGCACAGTCGGCGAACAATCGTCGCGGATAATCAGCTCCAGATTGGGATAGGTCTGTGCCTCCAGACTCAAAAGCTGCTCCTTTAACCACTGCATATTCGGTTCATAAACCGCCATCACGATGGTGATAAGCGGCTTATCGATTTCCATACATTCGTTCATAATACTTCTGATATTCTCCGGAAATGATGTTTTTCCACCACGATTTGTTGTCCAGATACCACTGAATAGTTTTTTGAATACCGTCCTCAAACTTCGTCTGCGGCAGCCAGCCCAGCTCGTTGTGAATCTTGGTCGGGTCGATCGCGTAGCGACGGTCGTGGCCTGCACGGTCGCGCACAAACTTGATCTCGCCCTTGCCGAGCGCCGCAATAATCAGCTGAACGACCTCGAGATTGGTCTTTTCGTTGTGGCCGCCGACATTGTAAACCTCGCCGACGCGACCGTTGCGAATGATAAGGTCGATGGCACGGCAGTGGTCCTCCACGTACAGCCAGTCGCGAACGTTCTTGCCGTCACCGTAGACCGGCAGCGGCTTGTCGTTCAACACGTTCGCGATCATGAGCGGAATCAGCTTCTCCGGGAAATGATACGGGCCGTAGTTGTTCGAACAGCGCGAAATCGTCACCGGCACGCCGAACGTGCGGTGGTACGCCTGCACGAGCAGGTCAGCGCTTGCCTTGCTCGCCGAGTACGGGCTGGAGGTGTGAATCGGGGTTTCCTCGGTGAAAAACAGATCGGGACGGTCAAGCGGCAGATCGCCGTAAACCTCGTCAGTCGAAACCTGATGATACCGCTGAATGCCGTACTTACGGCACGCGTCGAGCAGCACCTGCGTGCCCATGACGTTGGTCTGCAGGAAAATGGACGGATTTTCAATCGAGCGGTCAACGTGGCTCTCCGCTGCAAAGTTGACAACGACTTCTGGCTTTTCCTGTTCGAAAATATTGTAAATTGCCTCGCGGTCGGCAATATCCGCCTTGATAAACTTGAAATGTGGATTGTCCATCACCGGCGCAAGCGTCTCCATGTTGCCTGCGTACGTCAGCGCGTCCACGCACAGAATATCGTCCTGCGGGTGCTCTTTGAGCATAAAATGCACAAAATTGCCGCCAATAAATCCGGCACCGCCGGTTACTAAAATCTTCATATTACCAGTCCTCAAATCCAGTCACAGCGTCCTTCAAAAACGGTGATTTCGTATCCTTTTCGGACAGAACTGGGTCGGTTACGCCCCAGTCAATGCCAAGCTCCGGGTCGTTCCAGCGAATGCCGCCGTCCGCCTCGGGCGCGTAGTAATTGTCCGCCTTATACAAAAATTCCACATGATCGGTCAGCGTCACAAAGCCGTGGCCGAAACCGCGCGGAATCATCAGCTGGCGCTTATTCTCCTCGCTCAGCTCAACCGCGACCCACTGCTTGTAGGTCGGGCTGGACGGACGCAGGTCAACAGCAACATCAAGCACTGCACCACGTGCACAGCGCACGAGCTTTGCTTGTGCCTTGTCGCCGCGCTGGAAATGAATACCGCGCAGCGTGCCCTTCACGGTTGAGGACGAGTGGTTGTCCTGCACGAAATCGTAGTACAGACCGGCCTCCTCAAATGTGCGCTTGGACCAGCTTTCCATAAAAAATCCGCGATGATCGCCGAACACCTTAGGTTCCACGATGACAACGCCGTCAATTTTCGTTTTGATAATCTCCATGCCCTTACCTTCTTAATATCGAATTTTTCCGTCTGCTACGCGGTGTAAATGATCACCGTACGGAGATTTTCCGTATGTATCCGCCGATTTGAGCAGTTCCTCGCGCGTAATCCAGCCGTGGCGATATGCGATTTCCTCGGGTGCGGAAATCATGATGCCCTGTCTTTGCTCGATAACCTGCACAAACTCCGCTGCCTCAACGAGCGTGTCCATCGTGCCGGTGTCCAGCCATGCGTAGCCGCGGCCGAGAAGCTGTACATTGAGTGTGCCGTCCTCGAGGTACATGCGGTTGAGGTCGGTAATTTCCAGCTCGCCGCGTGCAGACGGCTTGACCTGCTTTGCCAGCTCCACAACGCGCTTGTCATAGAAGTACAGGCCAGTGATTGCGTAGTTGGATTTCGGCTGCTTGGGCTTTTCTTCGACAGAAATCACGTGGCCTGCCTCATCAAATTCCACGATACCAAAGCGCTCCGGGTCGTTGACGTAGTAACCAAACACGGTCGCCCGACCATTCTGTGCTGCCTCTGCAGCGGCTTTCAAGCGCTCACTCAGACCTGCACCATAGAAAATATTGTCGCCGAGCACCATCGCGCACGGCTCATTACCAATAAACTCCTCGCCAAGCGTGAACGCCTGCGCAAGGCCATCCGGAGATGGCTGCACCTTATACGACAGGTTGATGCCGTAATGACTGCCGTCACCGAGCAGACGTTCGAAATTTGGCAGATCCGTCGGTGTCGAGATGATTAGTATATCCCGAATTCCAGCCAGCATCAGCGTGGAAAGCGGATAATAAATCATCGGCTTATCGTAAATCGGCAAAAGCTGCTTGCTCGTTACCATGGTCAGCGGATACAGTCTCGTACCGCTACCGCCTGCTAAAATAATGCCTTTCATCTATGTATCCTCAATTTTGATATTTAGTGTCTTAAGATATCTTTCTTTATCTACTTCTTGAACATCTATACACTGCGTCAAGACACCCATTATTTTCTCTAAGTAACACTTTCATGCACTCTCAATGTTATTGAATATTTTTCCAAGCGTCACTATGTTTCATGCGCATATAACTAATATACTCAACTTTGGGCTACTTTTATAGAACCAAATTTATTATATCAAATCTGCCTTTAAACAACAATACTTTCAGGGAGATATTCAAACGTTATTTTTGAAACATCTGACATTTTTCTCTTCAATCCATTTCCTAAATCATGATTTATAATACCCAAAACACAATAACTAACCCCTAACACATCTCAAGCCTTTGGTGAAAACGCCAGTTAATAACACTAAATATCAATAGCTATCATTCGTTCTCGATTCCTTCATTACTTATTCTTATATCCCTTCGGGTTTCCGCTTTGCCAGCACCAGGTATCTCTGCACATCGCCGTCAAATCGCGTTCCGCCTTCCAGCCGAGCGCCTGTGCGGCCTTATCGGCATTTGCCCAAAACTCCGGCAAATCGCCTGCACGGCGATCACCGAATTCATACTTGATTGCAACACCAGTTGCGTTCTCAAATGCATGCACGATCTCAAGCACGCTATACGGCGTGCCGGTGCCGAGGTTGAATACCTCAACACCCTTGTGCTGTGAGGCGTACTCAACCGCCTTCACATGGCCGTCTGCAAGGTCCATCACATGGACGTAGTCGCGGCGGCAGGTGCCATCCGGTGTCGGATAATCGCTGCCGAAAATAGTGAGATGATCGCGTCGGCCGACTGCCACCTGCGCGATATACGGCATGAGGTTATTCGGAATACCCTGCGGATCCTCACCGATACGACCGGATTCGTGTGCACCGATTGGGTTGAAATAGCGCAGTAGCACAACTGTCAATTCCGGGTCAGCCTTTGCCGTATCTTCGAGAATCTCTTCCATCATGATCTTGGTCCAACCGTATGGATTAGAACAACTGCCACGTTTCATCGTCTCAATGTACGGAATCGCATTCTCCTCGCCATAAACTGTCGCTGAGGACGAGAAAACAAACTGCTTGACACCTGCCTCCCGCATGCACTCGAGCAGCGTCAGCGTGGTGTCGATGTTGTTGCGATAGTACTTCAGCGGCTGCTGCATCGACTCGCCGACTGCCTTCAGACCGGCAAAGTGAATCACGCAGTCAATTTTGTTCTCTGCGAAAATCTGCTGTACCTTAAATTTATCCTTTACATCAGCCTCGTAGGCGTGAACCTGCTTTCCAGTGATTTCTTCTATACGATTGATGACTTCCGGACAGCTATTACTGTAATCATCCACGATTACTACGTCATATCCATTCATCAAAAGCTGTACAGTTGTGTGTGATCCAATATAGCCCGCTCCGCCTGCTAATAGAACTGTCATCCTATATCCTCCCCTTTATAAGCATCACAAATAATATTTTCAATCTTCTTTCCTCTTTATCAACCCTTTTCTCCGTCATCAACTCTAACAGAATATCCGTTCTTTCATTAAATCCATATTAAGACTATTAATCATTTCGTTATCTCCTTATTTTCCTCTGCCACATAGATTACTTACTTTACTCTCCATTCAAAAAATTTATTACATCATAATCTCAAAATCTTTTAATATTTTACTACAAAAACATGTTTACTCCAATATGCAGAAAGTCATTTCATCCACTGCTTATCTTAAATATAGTCCAATTGATTCTTAAGACGAATATGATATAATATATTAGGTGGATAAAGACAAATATAAATACCCCGAATTTATAAATTTAATTCTTTGTTTAATGGCAAGTGATACTCGTGAATATGTGTAACCTACTGTTGCAATAATGGTTATTATATCGGAATTTAAGCTCCAACTACACTCCAGATATTATACTTGCTTGCAAATATAATATGAAAAATATATAATAATAAATCATTACATGTTAATTTGACATTCTGTCATATTGTCGATATACTTCAATGTAGTGATTGGCATAAGTTGGTGACGAATTGAATAAGACAGAAATAAGTAAAAAAATAAAAAAAATACTGCAGAAACATGGTTGGTACTGTGTTCTTCTAATTGGAAGTACGATTTATACCTTTATATACCGAGCTGATATATATAACAGAACTAAATACTCACAATCTCGTTTTTATTTTGTGGCTAGTTCTTTTAGGTTTACCTCTCTTTTCCACAATTGAGATTGGGAATATTAGAATCCAAAAAGAGGTTGAACAAACTCGGGCAGAAGTGAAAGAATCTATTGGAGAATTAAGACTTCAAATACTAGACTTAAAAATTGCCAACTCCAACTACAATACTCTTGTTGTTAATAACCAACCTCTACCATCTAAAGATGAATTGTCTCAGTTGCAAAACAATATTCCATCCAGCAATTCCCAAACCCGTTCTGAAACCACCAATTTTAACATTTCTGATAATAATATTTATTTATTCAAAGTTAGGTTTTCTCTTGAAAATCAGCTATCCTCATTATGCAACACATACCAATATACCGGTCGTAAATCCATGTATTCAATGACACAATTCTTAGTTAGACAAGAAATAATTGACATGAGTACCGCTAATCTAATCCGCGAAATAATTAATATTGCTAATCGTGGTGTTCACGGAGAAATAATTGACGATGATTATATTCAATTTGTAAATAACGCCTATCCAACCATCGAGCATACATTAAATACAGCAAACAATTTTTGTAACAAAAAATGAAATTTATTCAGAATAATCCTCTATATGACCTAAATATTGAATAATTACATAAATGGCAGCGAGAGTCCCATTTGAACAGAGTTTTAGTTCCATCTTATCGCGGGAGCATATTAGAATCGCCCAATAAATGTTGTTACAGTAATGGCTGTGGCAACATTTATTAGGCGATTCTGAAATAACATAATATCTTCTTTCGTATTTTATTCATCAATGCTAAATCTACTGTCACTTATTATATATAACCATTAAATGCGCACAAGAGAAAAGAGCTCATTCACTGAGTAGGTCTTTTTTATGAGGCTCAACTGCCCTGAAAATCTAACTTCTGATTTCAGTTTCAAATCTTTTTTCTTGGCAACCCAAAGATGTACATATTCTGCACAGGTGCGCACACTACTCACATCATACCATTCGTAAAGTGTTAGCGCTAGCAAGCGCTAATATCTCCCTATCCTCTTGGCAAGGACATTACCAACGCCGAGCTAGAGCGAATTCTTTTTCTAAACAAGTACCAGAAAATCAGCACTTACGTTGAGCCGGATTATCCGTACATCCATCGCGAACTTGCGTTACGCTGACTCTTCTTTGGGAAGAATACTGCCGTAAATGCTACCGCATCACCTAGGCAACCATGTATTCAGCACAAGCCAGGAGATGCAATCCAGGTGGACTGGGCCAGGAATATCCGCATATGACTAGATTATTGGTACATAGAGCATGGTCTATCTACTCATTGCTTCACTTCCGTGCAACTGTTATATCTATAATTGTAACGCAGATAATCTGAAGTTAAATGCTTTTCTCCCCCTATCTGTGCATGTTTACTAATAAACAGACGGGAAGCATTTTATTATATAAATTATCGCCAACCATGCTGAAAACGCTCCAAACAATACAATAATACACACAAATCAGCGTTTAAAAGCATTGCCTATACCGTATAAAGATATAACTCAAGATGCAATCTTCTACACTTCAATCGCCTTTCTTTTAACGATACTCACCTCAACCGCACCCACAATATCATGATTTGTAACCCACCAGTGTCCCGTCGTACCTCTGTTTTGTGGAGTTATTTCACTCAAGTCATGACAGTGCGCCTTGCCCTGCTTCGTTACCAGCAGTACACCTGTTTCCGCATATAACGCATCTATGACATCGCCGCCATGCCCCCATTGTATCAGCTGTACACCCTCACCCAGTCCCAGCTTTGGCTCAATCATACGCTTTTCCGCTGTGTCTGGCGACAGTACAAGTCCTCTGCCTTTCTCTGTCACAATAATCAGATTATGCTCTGGTCGGTAAACCACGAGCTGACAAAGTGAATCTCCTGTCTTCAGCTTCATGCCAGAAACCAATCCGATACCCAGATTTTTGTACTCATGCATCGCCTGAACAGACACGCGCAACGCCTTTCCTTGACGGCTGACAAACAGCAATTCCTCTTCTGCTGTGCTGCAACACGCTGTGACAATCTTCTCCCCGTCTGTACGTACAATCTGCATACCATCTGGCATAATACGTATTTGGTCCAACGGCAGCCGCACCTGACTGCCGCTTTGCGTTGCACAGACCAGCGAAGTATCCTCCGGATCACACTCTGTCAGCACACCATCTTTAAGCAATGCTTCATGGCATTTCTGCCATCTTCCATCCTTACAGAAATCATCCACTGTCAGTGAAGCCGGCAGATACCATGCCTGTCCATTCGGGCTGACCAAAATTTTATCAACGGATTGTCGGAAAATCACTATCCGCTTCACTTGCAGTTTCTTATCCAATCCCATCGAACAAACGCCTGATTTACAAATCCAACGGTTTTCCGACACTTTAACCAGCCTGCTATTGGATAACACAGCCAGCAACTCTTCTTCACAGATGCCCTCTTTCTCCTCCAGCTTTGACTTCTTCTTTGACGATTCATCCTGTTGGCTGCATGGATACGGATTTCCCTCTGCATCCACGACCTCTGGCAGCCATTCGCGCTCTAAATCCTCCGCTTCCGGCATACTATCCACAAGTTTCGGATTCTCAAAAAGACTGACCGATGTATAGCTCTTCTCAGCCATATCCGCCGCAAGACGTGTTTCCTCACGCATTACTGCCGTGCATCCCAGTTCCCTTGGCCGTTTAAACGAACTATATGTATGCGTGATGGTCTGTTTTATCAGCAGCTCTGCTTTACCCTCGATCTCAACTCTCAGCTTATCATTCGACTCTATCGACTCCGCATAAAGTTCATACTCTGCATTCTTCGCCACCGTCAGTTCAACCGGACCGTCATACACTTTCGACATACCCTTTTTCAGAGTATCCTGCTCTATGCCGGTCTGACCGCAGATATACATATAAATCGGCCGCTGCATCATGATACGAAGCAATCTGCGCTGTCCATCTGCATTGGCGAAGTCAAACACCTCGGTTCCATCATTCTCCTGCGTGTGACCCATTAGCGCCGAAATTTCGTCACGAGAAGCATCCGTGGTATCATACTCGGTCGCTGCCTGATGACGCAGAATATATGCTGTAACGGACTGTTCATACTCTTTCCCGTATGTTTCATCAACCGTTAACAGTGCATCCGCTTCCTCAAAAAAATCTTCCTCTACACCAGCATCGCAGCAGATATTTTTAAACATCTGATTCATTTCTCTCGTTGTGCAGCGTTTCCAATACGTTTGACCTTGGCAGCCAAGCGGCCATCTATCTACCTCTTCATCTGATGTACCTCCATGCTTATGGTAGTACACAAGCGCTTTCTGCCTGCGCTCCATAAGAAAATCGTGAAACTCTTTTACAAGCGGCAGCAAGCGATATGAATTTGATGTTTTTCCGCCCACTTGAACGTCACGCGAACTCTGCTTTTCCACATATCTGCGCTCAATTGCATACAGCTCCTCATCCATCCGCCGAATATCACCATATGACAGACCGGCAGCCTCTGAGGTGCGAAGACCAAGCAACAGCATTGCAAGCAGTGCAACACATTCTCCAAAGCGATCTGCACGGCTTACCATCTCTTCATAAATGCGAATTACCACGCTGATGGGAAGCGATTTAGGGCGTTTCAGCAGCTTGTGTGCAAGATTGAACAAATGCTTCTGCCCCTCAGCGGTGCGCGCAAAACCATTTTTGCAAAGTTCCACATCAGCATTTCCCCAGAATCGCATCTGGGACAGGTCATGCTGATATGCCTGCTCAACAATGCAGGAAAAAATTTTCTTCGCGTTTTGCTCAATGATCCTGTCACCCAGACCAAACTGTCCTTTTTCCATCCACAGTTTTTCTGCCAGTTCTTCATTGAGATCTGCATACGGTATCCCCCGAAAAATCGGTGCAACAGACCGCCAGAATTCTCTGTCATACGCTATGCACGTGCTCTTGGCCCAGTGACGGTCATTCTGCATATCCAGCAAAAATTGTTCGTAAACACCCTCCAGTGTTAACTCGCCTTCTGCTGTCACCGGCTGATACTTATAATCGCTCCTATCACACTTACATGGAACTTTAAACTCATCCAAATTTTGGCCCGTTACTTTTCTTGGGCTATGAAAAAAATTTCCCATCTCTTCTCCTTTTTATCTAAAAAAACTTGGACAGTCCGCCCAAGTTTCTTTTGTTTTCTTGCGCTTATCAAAGCACTGTAAGACGAATCGGATATTTTGCTGTAAAGCGTATTTTCGCTCCACGCTTCAGCTTCAGCCTCATGCGGAGCTGAACGCTCTTCAATTGGCTACCACTCTGCAAGAGTTTATGACACCGCTCAAGCCGTGCCCGTGTAGCCAGCAGTGCGACGCGCGATGAGTAGTCGACGTACCATTCCTCATAGGTACTCTCCGCTTTCAAGCCGAAAATCCGCATCATCCGTGATGTTGTCATGCCGCAGACATCCCGACAGTATCCGCGCACACTGCTTTGCACAACATCGCTTCTGGAAGATAGCTTTGCATACTCATGCACGACCTCTACCAGCACTTTATCTTCAAAGCGTCTATACTTTGCTGGCTCCAACCGTTGTCCGTCCTCATCGACAAGCAGAGGTTCATCACCCTTGAAATCTGTGCATCCCAGACGCCTTAATAGCGGCTTCAGGGCGGTCTGTGCGAGCTGGGTGCAAGGGACACGGCGCCGCGCATTTTCACCCCATTTGTACATCGTCCACTCCACTTTCGCCTTTTTCTCGCGTTTTTTGCTGATAGAACGACGAATTTCAAGAAAAATCAAATCAGGGACTGCTCTCACATCTGCCACATTAAGTGCGCACAGCTCACCTACTGTTGCGCATGTCGTTTGTGCGAGCAAAACCGCTGCGTAACGCAGATCCTCTCTCTGACGCTTCTGACATATCGCAACCAATTGCTGCATTTCTGCAATGCTTAGTCTCTTCTGTACCAGATTTTTGGATGCTTTGATGCTTTCCGGCATCTTAAAGCGATATAAATGAACCAATGGATTTTGCTCCCAGACACCACAGCGAACAGCGAAATCATAAAGGGTTTCCACCATACGCCCTAAAACGTTTCGCTCTTTGGCTGTCTTTGACATTTCTTTCAGCAGCTGCACGGTGGTCTGTGCATCCTCAAGCTCAGTCAGCAGTGGAAATTTCTCTAACGCATTTCGTAAGAGCTGTTTTCGTGCTCCGTCAGTATCTCTGCCATACATCTTTCTGCGTTCATCTTCCGGCATGAGCAGCAATAGAAGAATCGGCGTTGCTTCCGACAGAAGTCTTTTCCGCATCCAGTCAGTGATCTCATCGCGATACCTTACAATAAGTGCTTCCATCGCTGTATGAGCCTTTTCGAGATGCTCTGTATCGCCATAAGGCCGCGCACTCGGACGACTTCCATCCTTCGATTTGAAAGGCGTGCCATCCGGCTCTCGAAGGCTGATATAAAGCTGTGGCCGAATGGCTCCCGCCTGTTTTATCTCGCTTACATAAAAGTCAATGCCATATCGCTTTATATGCGATCCTTTGTTCTTTCGCTTTTTCAAATATTTCCTTTCTCATATTCACCATAAAAACATTGCTCTTTTTATGGTATAGTGAATGCCAAATTATTCTTTTGTTTTCATTATAGCATCCACCTACATTTTTTCAACTTTTCACAGGTTTATTCATAATATTTTTACATCTTTTCATCGAATTCGTTAATTTTTTGTAATGTAAAATTTATCTTTGCCGAATTTTATACTCAATGTATTTTTTCATAGAAAAAGGAATTCAATCTCTCTGTCTCCAACTCTAAAGGCCGCTGGTTCGAATCCAGTCAGGCGTACAAAAGAGAAAACGAAAATTTGCAAAACTTTAGTGCTACTGTGAAAAGTGATAGCATATATCGGATACGCCGCTTAGCCGTTTGCCTCCTTATTTCAGTAGATGTAATCCCGGAGATGCCATAGCACCACCTCATGTTTTTCTTCTTTTTCTACCCTGATTTATGAGAGCTGATTGTATATAATTATGCAATTACTAATGGGTTTTCTCCCTAATATGGGAATAGTATTTTCAACGGTACTCTATATTGATGTGACTGAGAATCCATTGTATATAAAGGAGATTTGTGATAAAATGGGAGAAAACAGCGGAATGAGGATAGATATTATGAACCGGAATACTATTATAAGTTTAGCGATGCTCTACGCGCTTTGGCAATCAAATCGACAGGATTTACTGGATTTAATACGCCCATTTGTCCTTTATTCCGTGGGCAACACAACAAAAGTGGGCGATGAAATTAAGGTCACGCAAGTATGTAACTATATGGAGACCGAATTTGGATATAAGTCTATTCAAAAGGCTGTGGTTGATAGGATTTTATCAAGGGAAACATCATCGAAATTTTCAAAGAACAACCATCGTATAGAAAGAAGAAATAAGCGATTTGTATTGCTTAAATCACTTGGAGATTTAATTGACGATTTTTCCACTAAAAGAACGACCTGCAAAGGACATTCTGATTTAGTTACAAACGCACTGACCCGATTTCTAAATGAAAACCGAGCATATAACCGAACAAATTATACCCAAGCTGAATCTGAGCGATTTCTACTATCCTTTTTCGAGCGGCAAGGTGGATCCATTGTTCTTTCTGTCGATGATTTAAGACAGCTTAAGTCACAAAGTAATGAGATTGATTTTTTCATCGCCCGGTTTATATTAACTGAATACGAACATAAATCTGCTCTGTTTGATTATCTTGTCGAGTTGGTAAAAGGATATTTTGTCACTACCGCTTTATATTTGCAGGCCGAAAATCCAAACGCAACGACTGCATCATTTAGTGATGTAACATTCTTTTTAGATACGCGTTTGCTTTTGGCATATCTGGGATATAAGACTGAAGAAGAAAATAATAGCGTGCAAAAAATGGTAAAAAGTCTAAAGAAAAACGGCGCTAAACTTGCGTGCTTCCCTTATAATATCGACGAAGTTAATAGTATTTTAGAGGCATACAAACTTTCTACTGTTTCAAAGTTCAAGCGGCCCTCAACATTCACGCTTGAATACTTTGATGCACATGGATATTCATATACCTATGTCGCTTCCAATCAGAGAACATTTATACGACAACTTTGCGATGCTGGTATAGACACTATCTCGCCAAGCAATCTGTCTATCAGTAGTGCTGGATTGCTTGATGATAAAAGAATAACAGAAATACTTTTATCCATAAAATCCAATTATAATCAGAGTACACTACCAGATGATCTAACGGCAATAAATGCTGTTAGTCGAATGCGAAAAGGTCAGAAATATCCTTATATAGAAAAATGTAAGGCAGTATTTGTGACATCAAATTCTATATTAGTATCTGCAGTAAAAGAATATATCAAAGAATCTTCGACTGATGTCGGTTTTCCCCTTGCAATTACGGGTGAAGATTTGTGTGTTATGGCCTGGCTTAAAGATTTTGAGCAGAGTAATACTTTGCCACAAATGCGACTTCTAGAAAATGTTTTAGCTGCAATTACTCCTACCAAAGAACTGATGGATGCCTATTTTGGTCATTTAGATGATTTAGAGCGCCAAGGAATAATCGATGATGATGAAGCAGCATTGCTACGAGTCGATATATTTGCGAAACATGAACTAATGAATCTGACCTTTGGCGAACGCAATAACATCAGCAGGAGCGTCATTGATAAAATTCGCTCGAAGATCAGAGAAGAAAGTCTTCGAGCGGGTCATGATGAAGCTAGACGAAAACATGAAATCGAGGAACAAGCTCAAAAAAATAGAGTTTGTAAACAAGCTGAAGAGGAAATAGATAAAGAATTCAGCCAAAAAGAGCATCGATGGATATCGGTAATAAAGACTGTTTCCATTGTGATAGCACTAGCATTTATTGTAATATCATTCTATGTTGCTCTGCAACAGTCAGATAGTTCCGCAAAATATGTGATTTTCTTTCTGACTGCAATTACCACTTTTGAGGGTGCACTTCCGTTCTTTTCAAAAGAGTCCTATCCTATCAAGTTTTGCAAACGCTGCTTAAAAAGAAAGAAATTACGAGCGTTAGATGCCAGAAAAGAACACTACCTTGCACTTTTAGAAAAATAAAACTACACTTTGTATTCTAAATAGTTTGTGTGGCTATATCCGCATCTTTTTCGTTAACACAAGGCACAAGATAGCATCCCCTTGATATTTTAAGCGTAAAGCTTAGAATACTAAGAGGATGTCATTTTTTTGTTTTAAATTTTGTGTACAGAAAAAATATTTACGTGTTATTCTAGCGGCTGGGTAAATTTCAATTTCTTCTTATAATAGTTTAAGAGGAAAAATCAAAAAACACCCTTTTTGATTGTGAAGAATAAAACAATTTTTCTTGAAATTTCACGTGAATTTTCAAAGTAATAAAGAGACAGCTAGCCTTTTCTGCATTGAGAGAAAGAGAAATTGCATAAATCGCTACGAGAGCTCCATCTGCACGGAGTTTTAGCCCCACCTTGCCGGAGTTTTAGCTCCACTCAGCCGCATTAGAGCACCAAAGCCTTTATAATGAATATGCACGGCAACTGCTGTGACATATTTATCTGGAGGTTTTGAAATGACAGACTATTTAAAAATCCTACGACTGGACTATCTCGACTACAGTCAGCGGAGAATCGCAGACAGCGCACGCTGTTCACGCCATACTATTCGTAAGGTATTAGAGGTAGCAAGCAAAGCCAATATCCACTGGCCCCTCGACGAGGACATTACCAACGCCGAGCTGGTGCGAATTCTTTTTCCGGACAAATACCGGAAAATCAGCACTTACGTTGAACCCGATTATCCGTACATCCACCGTGAACTTGCCAAGCCCGGCGTTACGCTGACGCTCCTTTGGGAAGAATACTGCCGCAAATGTTATGAAGGCGGCCGCACACCGTATATGAGCACTCAGTTCGGTGACAAATACTGCAAATGGGCTCGCATTACCAAGGCAACCATGCGCATTCAGCATAAGCCGGGAGATGCAATCCAGGTTGACTGGGCCGGAGATACTGTCCCGGTATATGACTCGGCTACTGGCGCACAGAGTGCGGCTTATCTGTTTGTAGCGGTGCTCCCATGCAGCTGTTACGTCTATGCAGAAGCCTGCGACGACATGAAAACAGAGAACTGGCTAAACCGTCATGTTCATGCGTTCAACTATTTCGGCGGCGCGGCAAGGCTGCTCATTCCGGATAACTGCAAGACCGCAACTACGTCTAACACTCGATATGAAACGGTGCTGAACCGCAGTTATCAGGAACTTGCGGACTATTACAACACAGCTATTGTTTCTGCACGAGTACGTCGTCCAAAGGACAAGAGTTCGGCAGAGGCTTCTGTCCGTTTTGCTGAGACCTGGATTATTGCCGCACTGCGAGATCGTAAGTTTTTCTCCTTGCATGAAGTCAACGAAGCGGTTGCTGAGAAGCTCGAAGAATTGAATAGCCGCGAGTTCAAGCAGCGCCCCGGTACCCGCCGCAGCGCTTATCTTGAGGAAGAACAGGCGTATATGCTGCCGCTGCCCGCTGCACCGTTTGAAGCCGCTGTCTGGTCTATGGCAAAGGTTCCGAACGACTACCTGATTTCTGATGGCAAAAACAAATACTCCGTGCCCTATAATCTGATTGGTGAGAAGGTTGATATCCGCGTTACAAAAAACTTGGTGGAAGTTTATTATCATGGCAGCCGCGTTGCGAGCCACCGCCGTTTGCAGACAAAGCAGCGTGAACCGCTGATGAAGCTAGAGCATATGCCGCAGGAGCATCAGAGGTATCTGGCGTACAATGCAGAAGATTTCAAAACATGGGCAATGTCCGTTGGGCCGATGGCAGAAAAGGCAGTGTATCATTTCCTTGACTCTGGCAAAGCTCCTGAGCAGGGATACAAGGCGTGTGCAAGCTTGAAAAAGCTCGGTGACCGTTACGGCAGGAAACGTCTTGAAAACGCCTGCGGACGGGTTCTTGCGTTTACAACTACACCCTCTGTTCGCAATATCAGCAGTCTTTTGAAGAATGAGAAGGCCTTGCCTGACCTGCCGCAGCCGGAACAGCCGAAAAACATCAATCGTTACGGCATTACGCGCGGCGCTTCTTACTTCAAGAAGGGCGGTGAGCAGAAATGAACCAGCAGACGATAGACATGCTTACCGAGATGAAAATGACCGCCATGGCAGCTGAATTTGCAAACCAGATTCAGGACGCTTCATTCAATTTGCTTGGCTTTGAAGAGCGGCTGAGCATGCTTGTGACCGCGGAATGGAACCGCCGCCAGAATAACAAAGTGACCCGGTTAATGCGGAATGCCGAGTTTGGCATTCCTTCTGCCGTCATGGAAGAAATCGAGTACCATGAGGATCGCAAACTGGACAAGGCACAGCTTCTGCGGCTTGCTGCCTGCAACTACATTGATGAAGGCCACCACGTTGTACTGGAAGGCGCCTCCGGTAATGGCAAGACTTACATCGCTTGCGCGCTGGGTAATGCTGCGTGCAGGCGGATGAAAACGATTCGCTATATCCGTATGCCAGAACTGCTGGATGAGTTGAATATCGCCCGCAGCAACGGCAGTCTGAAAAAGCTGATGAAGGCGTACAAGAAAGTGGAGCTGCTTATTCTTGACGAATGGCTGATCCGGCCTCTTACCTCGCAGGAGTCTTATGATCTGCTTGAAATTGCGGAGGCCCGCAGCAGCCGTTCTACGATCTTTTGTACACAGTACCAGCCCGAAGGCTGGTATACCCGGATTGATCCGGACCCAGAGTCTCAGAGCCCGATTTCTGAAGCAATCATGGACCGAATTATCCATAATTCGTATGAAATTCTGGTGGAAGGACGTGTCTCGATGCGCGAACGCAAGGGGCTTCGAGCAGCTTCTCTGAAGAACGATAAGACGGATGCATAACTAGTTCAGCAGAATGCAATAATATCCCAGTTTTCGAATGCGGAACAAATTAACCTGACAGCGTACCGGTCCTCCTAGTCCGGCGCGCTGTTATTCTTGGTGGGGCTTTAATCCGTGAAAGTGGAGCTGAAAGTCCGTGCAGATGGAGCTCTCACTCCGATTTATGCAACCATTATAGACGATCGTGGATTTTGCTGTCGTTAGTCTATATCACGAGTAAAAAATGATGTATTATCCTTTTTATTCCATTTATTATCATTTTATCAATTAATTAGTTTTCTTCTTATTTTTTAATATAATTTATAATTTTACCGTTTAAAATACTATTATATTTTACTTTTTCGCAAATATGTAACAAGTAAAAAATGATTAAACAATACCCTTTTTCTTACTTGTTTCTCTCTCCGCATATAGCTTTCCACTTTTGAGGTTTCCTGCCCGGAGGTTTTCTAAGTGATCTAAAAAATACAAAAAAACCGCTGATTTCTTACCAAAACAGCGGGTTAAACACGAAGGCGGTTAAACATGGTTGCGGGGACAGGACTTGAACCTGCGGCCTCCGGGTTATGAGCCCGACGAGCTACCAACTGCTCTACCCCGCGATATAGATTTTATCGCAGCTCTCTCTCAGAGTGCTTATATACTATACCATAGGATAGCGCAGTTGTCAAGCATAATTTTCAATTTTCTATTCGACAAATTCAGTCTTTTATCTCGCTGTCCTCTGCGGGCAGCAGATCCGGCAGTTCAAACCAGAAGCAGATACCGCCTTCGACGTTCTCCGCGCCGCAGGCGCCGTGCAGGGTATCCGCGATGGCGCGGACAAGCGACAGACCGATGCCGGTGCCGCCGGCCTCTCGGGTGCGGGCGCGGTCGGTGCGGTAGAATTTCTCCCAGATTTTCGGCAGTTCCTCCTCCGGCAGACCTTCACCTTCATTGAACACGGACAGGCGCACGCTGTTTCCGGTTCTTGCCGCCGAAATCTCAATGTGCTTGCCCTCGGGCGTGTAGCGGATGGCGTTGGACAGGTAATTCATCAGCACCTGATCGAGCAGATCACCGTCCGTGCGGACCGTAATATGCGTGTTATCATATTCCACGGTCAAACCTCGGTTTTCACACAAAACAGCGGTTTTTCGCACCGCTTCCGCACAAAGTGCATGCAGATCAATATCCTCGTCGAACGTCTGCTCTGCACCAAGCTCCAGCCGTGAAAGACTGAGCAGCTGCATGACCAGTTTGTTCATGTGGTCGGCCTCATCGGCGATGGTGTCGCAGTAGAACTTGCGGTCCTCGGGGTCATCGGCCACGCCAGCCGTCAGGCCCTCGGCATAGCCCTGAATGAGCGCGATCGGCGTTTTCAGCTCATGCGACACGTTGACGATAAACTCCTGCCGCATATTGTCGATACGCTCCTTCTCCTCGATCTCCTGCGCCAGCTGATCGTTGGACTCCTTCAGCTCACCGATCGCCTGCTCCAAATACGCAGACAGACGGTTGAGCGACTGCCCCAGCTGGTCAATCTCATCGCCGTCCTCCTTGCCGGTGTACTGCATAGAGAAATCCAGCTCACTCATTCGGTCGGCCAGTCCCGCCATTTGAATAAGCGGGCGCGTAAACTGACGCGAGATAACATAGCCGCACCCCAGACAAATCAGCAGCGCACAGCCGCCGGCAATCAGCAGAAACACCAGATTCAGCGAAGAATTCTGTTCGATATACGCATAGGGCATATATGCGATCAGATATTCACCGTGTTCCGCATTCAGCACACCGATCAGACATAAATACTGGTCATTATCGCGCAGACTGATCGTCATAAAGCGGTATTCGTTTTTACCCAAATCTACCCAGTCACGATTCTGGACCACGGACGCCAGCACCGCAAAGCTGCGGAACTTCTGCTCCATGTGCCCAAAATCAAACCCTACATCGCCCTCCTGCATGGCAGACGAGGTAATCACATCGCCGTTATCGGTCACCACCGCCAGACGAATGGCACTGCGGCTCTCATAGCTGTCCAGCAGCGCGGCAACATCTGAGGAATCACTCGCGTAGCTGGTGCAGATGCTGCCGTAGGCATCGCGCAGCTCGCTTCGGCGTGTCATCATATAGTAATCCTGATAGAAAAACACGTTGAGCAGCACCAGAATACCGATAAATACCAGCGCGATAATGCTGATCGCGGCAAAAAACTTAAACCGGATTGACCGATGCTTCAGCTTCATACCTCAAAGCGGTAACCGTAGCCGCGCACGGTTTCGATCATGGTGCCGCACTCCCCGAGCTTGGCGCGCAGCTTTTTGACATGCGTATCCACGGTACGCAGATCGCCGAAGTAGTCGTAACCCCAGACAGCATTGAGGATGCTCTCGCGCGACAGCGCAATCGCGCGGTTATTTTTGAAGTAGATGAGCAGCTCATACTCCTTGGGGGTCAGGTCGATCGGCTTGTTCTCCACCATGACCTCACGGCGCAGCTCATTGACCGACAGCTTGCCAAGCTGTTCAAGCGGTGCACCGGCGCGGCCTTCTCGTTTGAGCAGTGTGCGTACGCGGGCCGCCAGCACGATCGGCGAAAACGGCTTGGTGACGTAATCGTCCGCACCGCCTTCCAGACCGCGCACCTGATCCGCGTCCTCGGCACGGGCGGTGAGCAGCATAACCGGCAGGTGGGTTTCTCCGTGCTCCTGCTCGCGCAGCTCCCGCAGGACTTCAAAGCCGTCCATCCCCGGCATCATCACGTCCAGAATGGCCATATCCAGTCCCGGACGGCGGTTCTCCAGAATATTCAGCGCTTCCTTTCCATCGGCGGCTTCGACGATGGTATGACCGTCCCGCTTGAGAAAGTCGCTGACCAGACGACGGATACGCGCCTCATCGTCTGCGATTAAAATAGTAGACAATATAATTCCACCTTACATTCTTATAATACCGCAAGTATACCGCCGGTGTTTGTTCGTTGTGTGAACAAAATCATGGGTTTTCAATTTTTGTTGAACAGGAGGTTGCTGCTTGAGAAGCGAACGGGTCTTGCCTGCCCGGCAGGGGCGCCGTACCCACGGCGAGGGGCACAAGGAGGGGGGGACACCTATGGTTTCCAACGTGCAAA
>OGQE01000415.1_pt1 | contig 50310 bp, 43 predicted proteins | sample 1553131 | NCBI WGS metagenome assembly OGQE01 (sample SAMEA2579929, study PRJEB22360) | human gut metagenome | biome: human gut; feature: human-associated habitat; material: faeces | place: Denmark | collected 2008/2010
CCAAAGGTGTGTATTTACAGTATAAAGGAAATATATGTAATAGAGCCCAATAAGGCGGCTCTGAATTACCGGAATATATGGCGCTCATTCTCCGGAATGGTGGCTCTCAAAGTCCGGACAGGTGGCTCAGAGATCCCCGGAATAATCAACCGTCTCCGGGAATCCAGTATCAATGACCTGTTTGCCGCCCAGAGGGGAGGTGGACAGAATGGCTGAGCATGAAGTTATCAAAGAGCAGATGCATACGGAATGTATCAGTGACTGCGATACGGTATGCAGTTTTCTGAAGCTCACGGATGAGATGGTCAAAACGATCCTGGAGCTGGATGAGGAACTCATCCGCTGGCGGCAGGCACTGATAAAATATCTGCCGACTGAATGGGCAGATGGTCTGCAGCAGGATATCTTCAATAACACATCTCATGATTTTGAAGGTGACCCTGCATACGATCTATATGTCAGACTGGTCTGTGATGGTCAGGATCCCCAGCAGGACACTTCCAGGATTGCCAGACTGTACCGGCTTGCCAAGGGCACCGATGAGACCAGTATTACATATCTGTAACTATTAACCAAAGTATGTCTGCAACGATATGTATCCGGAGCTTTCAACAGGCTCCAGGGAGCTTATGCAACTTTGAGGAATTTCCCGCTGCAACTTTAGGGAAGTGCCTCTGCATTTTTAGGTAATTTGTACTTGCAAAAAACAACAACTGCCGACCACATAAGGAATTACCTTAAGGCTTATCATCCAACGAAGGATCCTGACTCACCACTGATATTTACAGTCATAAAAGGCAGGAAAGATAGGATGTCTGTAGGAAATGTAGAACATATCATAAAAAAATATGCATCCAAGATACGTCCTGAACATCCTAATCTGCCGGAACACTGCTATCCGCACATGGTCCGCCGAACCCGTGCAACAAATTTGTATCAGGATGGAACTGAACTGGAACTTATCTCCAGGATACTTGGACATTCCTCAACGTAGACCACCCGCATTTACGCAGTTCCTTCAGTGGAAATGATGCGAAAAGCAATGGAATCCGGCAAAATGTCAACAGATGAAAAACCGCTGTGGCCTGATGGTGAAGCAGAAATGGCACGAATCTGTGGATTAAGATGAAAAAGTTATCCTCATCTTTTTGGAGCACAGATAAAGAAAAATGGCTGTTGCCAGAAAAGATGAGGATAAAAAAATCGTTAGGATAATCCGGTGGCAACATATATTTTGTGGAATCCGGAAGCATCATTCAGCATGGCTGGCTGCTCCTATAAGGTTTCTGAGGAACTCCAGTGAAGCGTCATTATAGATGTCTATGGCGATTCCGTTTTTCGTATGGAGTGCTGCAGCCACAGAGGAATGTGTATGGGAGACTTTAGCCGGTATACTTTCTGCAGGTGCCGTGAGTTCCACGAAGGACGGGGACGGATCACAAAGTTTCAGACAGGCCTCGCGGACTCGGCGCAGACGATAGTAATAATTCGCCTTTGTTATGCCGTGTTCCCGGCACCAGGCATCGACTTTCATATCAGAGGGACGATTCTGGCAGTCCCTGATCTGGTCGGCCCACTGCTGTAGCCTGATCTGTTCTGCAACTAAACTGGTTTGAGTGTTCATAGTCTGACCTCCTGACGCTGGTCAAAAAAGTTAAGCGCTAAACTTTTTTGACTGTGTATAGTGTGAGACTATTATTGCAGATGAAAGTTGATTGCAAAAGGTACTTGCTATGGAGCGTTTACGTAGTACCTGTCGGCCTGTCCTGGCACTATTGAATGATATTTATCCAGTTAATCCTGCAAACAGTGTAAGTGAGTAGAGCCATGCGCTTTAGCCTCCTCAAAAAAACTATTAGTTTATTCGTGTCATTTAGAGTGTTGAATAAAAAGTCTAATTAACCAAGGCACAGAATTTGACGTTTACGATACAAAGCAGTTTACATACAATGAAAGCAAACTGACAAGCACTTTTGTCGCACTTATCAATATCAAAGCCTTAGCTTTTTATTCGTTATCATTCTTGCATCAAATCAGAATTTATGTTAGAAACAATTATCGCAGTAATGATCGGAAGCGAAAATTTTTCCACAATCATAATGCACACGGGGGTAATACCACTAACTTCAACAAAATATGCCGGAATTGATAACCCTACCATAATTAGCAACCATCCTCCAAAAAGTAATATATATTTAACTATTTTTTTGCGCATATTTTTTCTATTAAAAACAACCTGCTCTGTCTTAAATTGTTTTTTACATTCATTATATTCTACTGAATTTTTCATTGCTTCATATAAATCACTTTTATTTCTACACCACCGATTTTTTTCTTGCCATTCTAAAAAATCCTGTTCTTTCTCAAAACCAACCAATAGAGCCGGATGTCCTGGCGGATTGTCATGACTTACTGTATCAATATAATCATCCGTGTGAAGATAATAAAATGTAATCGTTACAAATTCACTCCCTACACGAATTTCCTTTACAAAATCCGTAATATTATGGATAGCAATAATAGACAAACCAATATATTGCGCATCCAAAGATGTGCCTATATGTCCTAATCCTTCTGATACTAATTTCACTTTTGAATGATAAGTACCACCAATTTTATTAGAGACATATATTGACTCCTCTGAATAAATTAAAGCAGTATCATGCGGTGGAATAGTTATTTTACCCTCTCTAACCAAAGATTTTTTTGCCGAAATAGACCATGCAAATCTACTCGCGTGCAAATCAATAGAATTTGATTTAATAGCACTTATTGTAAGTGGATAAATATATATATTTTTCCCTAATTCTTTTTTAATATCTACAATACTTAGCATAAACTTTAATCGAGTAAATTTTCTCGATTATCCTCCCTCTTGATAAAAACTTTATTTATATATTTAACAGAATTACGTATTTTATAAACTTTCTCTTCTATAGCTAAAAAGGCTCTATCACACTTTAAAACCTTACAGAAATAAGTATGATAGAGCCATTTCAAGTAACTACTCATCCTTCTTGATGCCAGTAATATATTTTCATTTAAAATTTCAATCAGAATGTATCTACGATCTTCTCTTCTTATATAATAACATACTTTCGTTATATGTCAATTATCATGAAAATGCCAACTCCCGTTTTTGTAAGGTTACAATTGATATGACACCCACACCTGTCTAAAAACAGTTGAGTCCTATAGAATACTAATCGCCACAAAAAACATATCTGAAAAAATATCTCAAGCGTTATGAATACTATAACACATTCTCAACAATATTTGCCACATAAACTTATTACAAAATACTACGCTGTTAAACTCCACCTTTCCTGTGCCGAGGTTTCTTTCGTCTGCGGAAGATATAAAATTTCCAAATCTTCCCTGCTTCGATAGGACAAAAATTCGATAGTACTAAGGATTTCTTAACCTTTCAAACCATCCATATGCCCATACGGATGAAGAATCGAAATAAATTTGGAATTATCATATATATAATCCTCATATTTCAGCTTCGAGAGAAGGTATATAAACGCTCCATAGTACTTATCCAAATGAAACAGATGACTGGCAGTGTACCCCTCCGTATTTTTATTGCTAGTAATATCTCTGAACTCTTCAACGACATAAAGCTGCTTTCTTCCACTCCATAAAACAATTAACTTAAAATCAGTTTCGCTGATCGGCTACACCAGAAGAATTTCCAAAAACGACCTTAAAAGAAATATATAAGCTATGTGATGTACTATCCCTAACATTCCATGGCACATTTAAAAAAAGGCACCCGAAAAATCATCATATAAAGCTTTCCTTTGTCAATTTACAAAACGACGTAAGTAATCGTCATAATTTTTGTTTCATCCCAAAAACCCATTTCTCAAGAATCCACAAAAACGTATTTTATAAAATCAAACGATCATCATTCTCGACTATGTACCGCATTTATACTATATTCTTATCTGGTGATATTCCCAAATTTGCTATTGCTTTTCTAATATTTAAATCAAACTCTCCATTTAATAAATCATACGCCTCTTTTCTAAACATACACGGTTTTGCTTTTCCTTGTGCGTTAATTCTTAAATGCATATTACGACACAAATGACACTCTCCCCTATTGCAGTGAGATTGAAAAAATAAAACTTTTCCTTGATCGCAATAAAGATATATTTCTCTTAAATCAGCAGTTATACCAATTTTTAATCTAAATTTATCTCTAACTTCTTCTATTAATTTGTCGAATTTCCCAGGTTCAAATTTGTCATTATCATATTTTTCCACCTCAATAATTTTCAGAAGAATTCCATTATTTAAAGCCCATTCTACAAACAGAAAAATTTCATTAATATTTCCCGTAAAAACTGTAGCAATCTGTACATTTATTCCTTTATTTTTTAAATTTAATATTTCTTTTTTAATTTCTTTACTGCTTGGTCCAATTAAGGAATTCTTACTTACATTGCTATCAAAAAAGTCCATTCCAATAACTACTTGATCAAGTAATTGTTCATCACATATTTCTTCTAACATGCATGCCCTATAGCCATTTGTATTTAATCCAAGATTATTGATTTTCAAATCTTTTTTCAACATCCTACAAATTGACAAAATATCTGGATGAACTAAAGGATCTCCTCCTGTAAGTCTAACCTTTGTTAGTCCATATCTTTTTGTTTTTTCAACAATATCTTTTATGTTCTCCAAACTCAAAAAATACAAACTCTCTTTGCTCTGTCCTTCGTTATGACAATAAACACAATTCATATTACATGCATTTGTAATAGATATTCTTAAATCTCCGGATGGAATATTTAAAAAGCGATAGTATGATTCTGCAATATTGTTTTTATTTATCATCGAATAATTTCTCCCCTAAATAGCTCTTTAGTCTTTTTTGTTCATCCTCATAATTACGATTCATAAGCAAAATGGTTTGGCCAGATTTTTTCCAGTCCCACTCTTTTATCCCCTCACAAATGGCATATTGCTTTCTAAAAACTTGTGAAGGTAATTTATTATAAGTAAACACCGACATCTCCCCATTTATTGACAATAAGTGATATGGTCGTTCTTGAACTTCAGAATAAAATTCAGAGAATTGTACACTTTTGGCATCTCCATCATTCAAAAATATTTCGAGTAAATGTTCTGCATTATGAACTGGAAGAAAATGAAGATGTGCATGATCAATACTTAAATTCAATGTGCTATTTTCAGTTATATTTCCATGTTCATATATACATATCTTAGAATCAAAATAATCATTCATCACATGTATTATTTTTTTAATAGTATCTTTTATCTGTGGATATACTTTTGCAATATTTAAAACATGTACTTTAGGAATTAATAATAAATGGGCATAATGAACGCCATAATTATCAAATGCTAAATATGCAACGTCGTTTTCCCATAGTATTTCAAAATTTTCATTTCCATTACATAATCCACATTTCATATGACTCCTTGTATGCTAATTTAAAAGTTAATTATCATACATTTCCTTTCTTTTAATATCATGGTTCAATATAATTCAGCTACTACCGATTGCATCTTTTTCAAAGGATTTTTCTTTCGTGTTCGATAGTACTCATGCATTTCTCGAAACTCTGCATTTTTTCCTACTACCGATATTGCTGCTTCATACAATACATATCTTAACTGTGATTATTCCGGAGCTCTCTGAGCCACCAGTCCGGACTTCGCCCCACCGGGCTGGCGGCTCTGCCGCACCGTAATATTCACCACCGGCTACCTTTTTCCAAAACAGAGAGATTCTTCAAAACCCATTGATACCTTTTATCTCTCCAGGCATATCGCAAAACACGAGGCAGAACTCGAATGGCCAAAACGCTTTACCTGCCATTCTTTCCGGCATGCTTTTGGAACGCATCTCTACGAAAATGGTGTTGACCTTATGACCATAAAAACTTTACTTGGTCATAAATCTCTGGAATCCACAACCATCTATGTCCATCTAGCTGTCAGCGGCAAACATACTGCAACCAGCCCATTTGATAGTTTAATGGGTGGTGACGGTCATGAACGATTTAAAATCCAGCAGGTCTGGAACTGTTCCTATGCAGATTTTTCAGAACATCATATACAATCCCAAGAGCAGTTGAAAACTTCTCACGCCATACAGAACTGTAAAACCGGCATGTTAGGTGCAACGATCAGCCAGTGTACCGATTGCGGTCACATCAAATACCATAACAATTCCTGCCGCAACCGGAACTGTACAAACTGTCAGGCTGTCAAAAAAGAACTCTGGGTGGATAAACGTAGAGCCGAAGTCATTGATTCGCCGTATTTCATATGCTGTCCGTTCGGCAGCAGGGCAACAGCATCTTTCCACACCTTCACCCAGCGGTATATCTACCAGCTTTTCGGAATTTGTTGTTTTCCATCTTTCCAATCTATTATCCTCTCACATCCAGGAACTGTACCTGACCGTGAATGGATAGAACCTCCGAATCGGCCGGGACAAAAATACAATCTCCTTTATAAAAGGTGATGTTTCCACCTTCAAAGCTAATTGTACCGCAACCGTTCACACAGAGCAAGACTCTAAATGCAACCTCATCGGCATGGTAATGAACCGTCTGTCGGCGCTCGGTATTCACTAACATCCGGTACACTTCAAAATACTTGCAGCGTGTCAGAAGTTCTGATGCCACACCCTTCCGGTATTTCAACACACGAAGAGGCTGACGCGGTTCTGCACTGCTGCTCAGATTAGCTACTTCCAGTGCCTTATCCACATGCAGTTCCCGTTTCTTGCCATCCTTGCCCACACGGTCATAGTCATACAGGCGGTAGGTCAGATTTGAGCTTTCCTGAATCTCTGCCACCAGCGCACCAGCACCAATCGCATGAATCGTACCAGCCTTGATGAAGAACAGGTCATCTTTTTTCACCGGAACTTGCTGTAAGTAGTTCATCAGCGTGCCCCGCTCAATCGCTGTCCGCACTTCTTCTTCGGTACAGTTCTTACCCAGACCATAGATGAGTTTGGCATCTTTGCTGGCATCCAGAACATACCACATCTCCGTCTTGCCAAGCTGACCATTTTCATGCTCTTTAGCATAGTCATCTGTCGGATGCACCTGAACGGACAAATCCTTCTTCGCATCTATAAACTTGATGAGGATAGGCAGCTCTGTTTCGCCCTTATGCCGTTCCCCCAGATATTCGGGATGTTCTCTCAGCACCGCTGCAAGTTCCTTCCCATCATATTCGCCGCCGACCACATAACAGGGACCCTCGGGATGGGTAGAACACTCCCAGGTTTCAGCCAGAGGAGAAAGGTCTATCCCCTTTTCAAATTCATCATTCAGTCGTCTGCCGCCCCAGAGATAATCCTTGCCGGACGGCCGCAACAAAAGAGGCTTATTGTTCATATCCTGCCTCCCTGCATTCTTTAATATTCCAACTCATATTTCTGTTTATCGTGAACATTGATGTCCTCGCCAAGCTGTACTTCTATCAACTTCAGTTCACTTTCAGCGATCACCGTATGACGGCAGCCAGCGGACATGGTGATCACATCGCCAGCCTTCACATTCTGCTCCATGCCATCCACGATGGTCTTACCCGTGCCGGAAATAACCACCCAAACCTCATCACGGTTCTTGTGACTGTGGTAATTCATCTTGTGTCCAGCGTTCAGGGTCACTTTAATGGTCATAGATGTACTCTCCACATCTACAACCTTGAAGCTGCCCCAGGACTTCTCCGCAAACATGATCTGCTGCTCGAACATATCGACAAAAGGCTTGATGTAACTGCTCTGCTCCTTGTCCGACACAAGAATGCCTTCCGGAGAAGCAGAAATTACCACATCATGCAACCCCATCGCCAACACCGGTACATCCATTTCATTAACAATGGAAACACCAGAGCAAGCATCGTTCAAAATGCCCTTGCCGATAATATCTTCTTCCATCGCTTCGGTCAGTGTATTCCATGTGCCGAGGTCTCTCCAAGTGCCTGCGAAACGAACCACCTGGATCTTCGGTTCATGTTCTACAACCGCATAATCGAAGGAGATTTTTTTCAGCGTATCATACTTAGCGAACAGGTCGGCATAATCGGTGAAGTCCATCAACTCATGCGCCTTATTCATCACATAGCCCAGTTTGTAGGCAAACACGCCGCCGTTCCAAAGTGCGCCCTGCGCAATATACTGCTCGGCAACATCTGCCGTCGGTTTCTCTTTGAAAGTCTGCACTGTCGCCACATGGTCGGTGCTTTCTGGAATGATGTAGCCGTATTTTTCACTAGGATAAGTCGGTTCAATGCCCATCAGCACAAGATTTGCTTCGCCCTTATCAGCCTGATCAGACAATTCCTTCAAGGCTTCAAAATAGGAATCTTCCACATACGGATCGACAGGGCAGACAACTACGGATTCAGATGGGTCAATGTGCATCACATCAACTAAATACGCTGTCGCCAGCGCAATAGCCGGGAAAGTGTCACGGCGGCAAGGCTCAACAGAGATGCCCACTTTCTCACCCAACTGGTTGTGGATAGCAGAAACCTGTGTCTTGCTGGTAGCAATGGTCACGGTTGCATCGGTATCCACCTTCTTGATCTGGCGATACACACGCTGCACCATTGATTCGTAAGTGCCATCTTCCTGCTTAAAAATCTTGATAAACTGCTTGGAACGGATGTCGTTGGAAAGGGGCCACAAGCGCTTACCGGAGCCACCGGAAAGTAATACGATATTCATATATCTACGTCACCTCTTAAACATAAAAGGCCGCGATCCTGTTCGGGACACACGACCTTCAAGTTTTTCTTATCTTTCTGCTCTCATCGGATTGTTCATGAAGTCTTCATAGGACAGGCGCAGACCGTCTTCCAGTTCGGTCTTATAAGTCCAGCCGAGATTCGCTGCCTTGGAAACATCCAGCAGTTTACGCGGGGTGCCGTTTGGCTTCGTGGTATCCCACTTGATCTCACCCGTATAGCCTACAACCTTTGCGACCAGTTCGGTCAGTTCCTTGATGGTCAATTCCTTACCGGTACCAGCGTTGACTGCCTCGTTGCCGGAGTAGTTATTCATCAGGAATACGCACAGATTTGCCAGATCATCTACATACAGGAATTCACGCAGCGGAGAACCATCGCCCCAGCAGGTGACGCTCTCCACACCATTGACCTTTGCTTCATGGAAGCGGCGAATCAGTGCCGGAACCACATGACTGTGGATCGGGTGGTAGTTGTCATTCGGACCGTAGAGGTTGGTCGGCATGATAGAAATATAATCCGTGCCGTACTGACGGTTCAGGAACTCGCAGTATTTCAGACCGGAGATTTTTGCCAGCGCATAGGCTTCATTGGTCTTTTCCAATTCGGAAGTCAGCAGGCAGTCCTCTTTCATCGGCTGAGGAGCCATACGTGGATAAATGCAGGAAGAACCGAGGAACTCCAGCTTCTTGCATCCATTCTTCCATGCAGAGTGAATGGCGTTCATCTCCAGTGTCATATTATCATACATGAAGTCTGCCAGTGCTTCCTGATTGGCGACGATGCCACCAACTTTTGCTGCCGCAAGGAACACATACTCCGGCTTTTCCTCTGCAAAGAATGCTTCAACAGCGTCCTGACGAGTCAGGTCAAGTTCCCTGTGTGTACGAGTGATAATATTGGTATAGCCCTGACGCTGCAGCTCGCGGACGATCGCAGAACCTACCATTCCGAGATGACCTGCAACATAGATTTTTGCATTTTTCTCCATCGTAATTATTCAGCCTCCCGCATTGCTTTTTCACGCTTTGCCAGTTTGCGGTCATGCTTTGCCATGATTTCAACAAGCTGTTCATAGCTGGTTTTCTGCGGATTCCAGCCGAGGACAGTCTTTGCCTTTGTCGGGTCACCCCACAGGTTGTCTACATCGGTCGGGCGAAACCACTGCGGATTTACGCAAACCAGCATCTTTCCGGTTTCTGCATCGTAGCCTTTTTCCTCCAGACCAGTGCCTTTCCAGCGGATGTTGATACCGTTTGCGGCAAATGCCTTTTCAGTGAAGTCACGGACAGTGTGCTGAACGCCGGTTGCAATAACGAAATCCTCCGGCTTCTCCTGCTGCATAATGAGCCACATACACTCAACATAGTCCTTTGCATAGCCCCAGTCACGCAAGGAATCCATATTGCCCAGTTCAAGATGATCCTGCAAGCCCTCTGCGATACGACCAGCAGCCAGAGTAATCTTACGGGTAACAAAGTTCTCGCCACGGCGCTCAGACTCATGGTTGAACAGAATACCGTTGACAGCGAACATATTGTAAGCGTCACGATATTCTTTCACAATCCAGAAGCCGTACTGCTTGGCAACTGCGTAAGGAGAATACGGGTGGAACGGCGTTGTTTCACGCTGCGGAACTTCCTCGACCTTACCATACAGTTCAGAAGTAGATGCCTGATACACCTTGCAGCTTTCAGTCAGACCACAAACACGGACAGCCTCCAGAATACGCAAAACACCCAGAGCGTCCACATCACCGGAATATTCCGGTGCATCAAAAGAAACCTGCACATGGCTCTGTGCAGCCAGATTGTAGATTTCATCCGGCTTAATCTCGCCAACAATACGAAACAGACCAGAAGAATCAGACAGATCGCCGTCATGCAGCTTGATTTTGCCCATCAGGTGGTCAATACGGGCTGTGTTGGAGATAGAAGCACGGCGCACGATGCCGTGGACTTCATAACCTTTTTCTAGCAGGAACTCAGCGAGGTAGGAGCCGTCCTGTCCGGTGATACCAGTAATAAGTGCTTTTTTCATGTGTTTAATTCCTCTCTATTTTTCAATGTTGTGTTTACATTTTTCTTTACATATGTTTATTTTACAATAAACAATCCAGGCGATCTACCGGGAAGAAGGGAAACTCAAAGATCTTTCTTGAATATTCCGGTCTTGGTGTCCATGCTGTCCGATGGTTAGGAAACCGATTGGCAATTATCCAGAATACAAGAAATCTCACCAATATAAAGCCGGCTAACGCCCCGCAAAGCGGCTTTGGGCTTGACATTGGCTCAATTTCTTATGAATGGTAGTTAAGCCAATCAAAGGCGGTTTCCGTATCCGGAATGTAGGTTTCCACTGCACCGGAATCACGGTTTTTTGACGCAAGAATATTCATCTTTCTTCTAAAAAACGACTTACGCAACGTCAGGTGGTCATCCGTCCACTGATAGATGCTTTATTTGTGTACCTGAAACAGAAAAAAGAACAGATCGTGGTAAAAGGCAAGCTGGAAGCTGCCTTTACTTACCTTCTGAACCAGGAAAAATATCTCCGAGTGTTTCTGGAAGATGGAGATGTCCCGATGGATAACAATGCTTCAGAACGTGCCATCCGCGGATTCTGCATTGGAAAGAAGAACTGCACAGACCGAAGCTTTTTGGAAGAACTGCTCCCCTGGTCACCAGCGCTTCCGGAAAGCATTCGAAAATAAAATTTATATCAGGCCGCAAAAGCGACTTAAGATTGTCAAGGTACTTGCTATGGTGCGTTTACGTCAGACCTTTGGTACTTGTTTTATATATTTAGCCGGATTTCCGCCCCATATTTCATTTGCAGGAATTTTTCCAGTCACTACTGATCCAGCTCCAATTATTGAATTTTTCCCGATATATGTACCCTTTAAAATTGTTACATTTGCTCCAATAAAAACTCCGTCTTCTATTACAATTGCTTTATGCTTTGTTTGCTCTATATCACTCGCCTCTCCATACCGAAACGTCGGATTTAATGGATGAAAATCCGTATCATATATTTTACTTCCTGCGCCAATTAAAACATTACTTCCAATCATAATCGACTCGACACAAGTTATTGCAACATTAGAAAGGCCTGTATAATCGCCTATTTCTAAGTATCCACTACGCATAACTTGAAATTGCGTCTTTGTTCCCCCCCCAATTGGATTTGACCACTCTGCAGATCGAATTTTTACATTATGTCCAAGTTTTATCGTTCCTTCATTGTATATCCATATTTTCCCAATTACGTTAACATCACTTTCGAACTGTACACCATTTATACTCAAACAAAATTTATTTACAGGGTTCATGATTATATTAGCGAACATTCTAATTTTTCTTTTTATTCTCAACCAAAGCATTCTCTACACCTCTTCACTATTTTCTCTGTTTCATTTGTTTAACAGTGTGTATCAGATACCATAAGCTATCTATTTTAAAAGCATATGAAAGCCCTACATAGACTACTGCTCCAACTATTATTTGTACAGAAATCAAAATTACATCAGAAAAAGGAATCAATGAGAGCAAATATACAACTCCTCCCATTAAGACTGAAATCAAAGCAGATGGTGCCATATCTTTTAACATTTCTATTATTGAATAACCTATCAACTTTTTGTTGGGTAAAATATTAATCACCATAGAAATTGCAGCGAATAATGCGGCAGAAGCAGCAATCGCATGAACACTAATTTTCATCGATACCAATATCATTAAAACACCAATTATTTTCTTTACTATTTCTAGTTTAAAGCAAAGATCGCTTCTACCCACAGCCTTAATTATTTGCCAATTTGTTGTCTGAAACGGTTGACATGCCCAATAAAAACAAGCCATCTGTAAATACGGAATTGCCGGAACCCACTTTTCTGACAACAACAAAATGATCAGCGGTCGAGCTACAAAAATCAGTCCTGTAAGCATTGGAAAGATAAGAAATGAGGTTGTTTTCATAGCTCTTCGACTAATCTGCTTTAGTCGTTCTTTATTATCATTTTCTTGAACCATTGCTGGAAATATTACATTTCCAATAGCTGTATCCACATTTGTGATTATGAGGTTTGGTATTTGGTTTCCTTTATTGTAATAGGCCAAATCCGTCGAAGTATATACTCTTCCAATAACTAAACTTCTTAATTCATTATAAACTGTGTTGATTAGACTTGCAGCCATTAACTTCCATCCGTAATTAATCAATGATCTTGCTGACTCTATAGAAAAAATCATCTTTGGTCTCCACGGAACAGTAATAAAAAGCACGACCGTATCAATTATTGTATTCATCAAATACTGAACAACTAATGCCCATACACCAAAGCCATAAACTGCCATTGCAATCCCAACTACACCGGAAAGCAATGTACCACCTAAAGTAGAAAAAAAGAACTTTTTAAAAATCATATGCTTTGATACATATGCATGTTGTACAGTGCTAATAGCAGAAATCGGAATCTTAACTGCCAACACACGAAGTACCCATATTAGTCTCTCGTTTTTATAAAATTTAGCTAGAGAAGGTGCCGCCAAAAATAGCATCACATATAAGATGCAACTCAATATAAAGCTGCAATAAAAAATGGTAGAAAAATCCGTATCATCTGACTCTTTTTTTTGAACCAGCGCTTCTCCAAGTCCATTTGACACAAATACATTCGCAATATTTATAAATACCAATACCATTGAAATGATACCGTATTCCTCCGGCATTAATATTCTCGCAAGCACTATCGAAACAACAAACGATACCACTTGTGCCGTAATTCTTTCTCCAAATGTCCAAATTAATCCGGACATTACTTTCGTTTTTATACTCTCCATTTTTTCACCATACAAGAATTTTTTTAAAGTCCGATTTTTTTCATAGCCCTTTGTATCGGTTTTACCCACACATGATAATCGAACTTATTTTTTACACATTGTTTTGCATTCTCCGATAATTCCATATATTCATTTTTTGTCATTTCTAAAGCTCTTTTAACAGCTCTTAAACAGTTCTCTTCAGAATCGCCTTTAATGAAAATACTATTAGTATTGTCTTCTAAATAGTATTTTGTATAATCACCTACTTCGCTAGCAATAGGGACAATCCCATACGACATCACTTCTGGTATTTTACTTGGAAAATTAGCTAACGTCATTTGAGATGTTGTACGAGCCAAAAGTAAAAAATGCACTTTCGCATAAAGTTGTACGAGTTCTTCATACTCCATCCAATCATGAACGATAAATATATCTTTTACTTTTTCATAATTAGCATTTTCGAGACAGTCCACAATATTCTCTTTTTTAACTCCACAAAAATGGACTTCAACTTTCATTAATTCGTTTTCGGATAAATTTGAAAAGCACCGCACCATTGTGGACAAATTATCTTTCATTTTTCCGTTTGCCGGAATAATAAACTTCCATTTTTCGAATGTTTTTGTCGTGTCCACCTCCTTATACTCATCTATATCGGCCATTATAGGCAGAACCATCTGCTCAACTTTTGCGGATTTCATATATTCTTCAATATACGTACTTATCGGAAACAAAATATCAAACTCTGGACATAAACTTGTCATTATCTTATTTGTCTGTTTAAAACTTTTTCGTGGATGTCTTCCTTCAAAATCTTTCTCCTCAAAGAGTTCCAAAATACCTATTCCTATTTTTAACCCATGCTTCTTCTTAAATTTAATCAAACTTTTTGTATTATAAATATTATAACCAAGTATAATAAATAAATCATTTTCTCCTGCTTCCAACTGAATTAAATATCTTTTAATCTGATTCCAATATCCTGTCTCTTCTAAATAATGATTTATAATTTTATTGCCATGTGTTTTTAAAGGCAATAACTCACTTTCTACATTTATGTGTTTAGATGAATATTCTTCATTTATTTTAGCTAACACATACGTTTTATATCCAGCAAAAGCAAATGCCGAACTTAAATACTGAACATAATTTGCATTTGCTCCCCCCCTAGGATATTTGCACGGTGTATAAATGAATACGCGTTTTTTCAACCTTCATTCCTCCCTTTCATTTGATAGTGAGCAACTCCTCGACCTATGATCAGCATCATACAAAAATTGGGTATATCAATTCCAAATCCTAGATATATTGCCAGACCATTTAATGCCAATAACCACATCACCCCTGCAAAACCGTAGCCATCACGATATTTGAAAAAACACAATGCAGATGAAATAACAAACCTTAGATAAATTACTGTCGGGATAAGACCATATCTAAATATCATCATTAGCATTTGGTTATCAATATATGCGTATGTTCCATGAGCACTTTCTATATATGTTGCGTTATATCCTTGCCCTAACACAAACTTTTTAATGTCCATCTGTGTCATAAATTCTATCAACTGTAAACTTCGTGTATCTTGATTAAGTCTCCCCCCTAATGTTTCAACCAATTCAGGAGCAAATTGGATAATCGCAACTACAATCAATCCAATAACCGCAATTACAGTCACAGCTTTTGTTGCATTTTTTGATTTGTATGACTTTTCACCAGCCTCTTTACCTAAATATGCATAAATAAGCAGCGCAATTGATTGTATTATCCACCCTCTACTAACAGACATCACAGCAAGAATAACAGATAAGATCACAAGCATGAATAACATTTTTCTATTTTTGCTGAACTTAAACTCTTTATACCCACAGACATACAGCATTAACGCATAAAATCCGTATTCAAAATAAATCAGAGCATGACTATAACCATATCGAACACCAACAGAACCATACTCAACGTAGAATTGAACAGAATATACTAATGACAATAGCAAAAATATCATAGCAATATATTTTGCAAAATATGATATCGAAGCCATTAATTTTGTATTAGAGCCTGCATAAAACGAACCAAAAAACAGAAGTGTTAGCGGTGTAAAATTACCAACAAATAAAAGGGTACTAGAATTCTTTCCAAGAAAATCCATAGTCCATAAAACAAATAAAAAGGTAAGCATAAACGCAAATAGGATTGTGCTTACTCTATTCTTTTTATGTTTTAAGGAATCTGTAAAGCACAAAATCGAAAACCAAACTCCCAACACAGAAGAACACGCAAGTATATATTGATCTAATGGTCCAACCTCTGGACTCATAGAATAAAATCCATAATATCCACTCCATGTGCCATTAAAAAAGAATATGATCCGGCTTATCGCAAATGTTAGTAGAAACAATTTTGCTAATGTACTTCGTAAATTAATTTGTAGTTTCACACTTCTAGACCCTTTCACATTAAAATTCATCTTAGATTTGTATTAAAGTATCGTATCAAAGTTTCTCTCTTATTTTCGTTTTCAAACTTTACATATCCTTTTCCATTTTTACATTTTCTAGCATATTCATCTATTGTCATAAGATAATGAGCGGGAACCCCTGCCCAAACTTCGCCTGCCGGAATAGATTTTGTTAATAATGAATGTGCTCCCAAAACGCTATTATTCCCCATTATAACGCCAGGCATTATTGTTGATCTGCATCCAATAAAGCAATTATCGCCAATACAAACTCTTCCATATTTATTGACTCCTTTATATTCTTCTCTTTCTCTAAAGCACCATGTTGCTCCATCATGCGTAAGAAAAATCACATCACATGATATTGTCACGTGGTTTCCAATAGAAATTAGATAAGGTTCACTTCCCCAGTTTGGCATTCCAATCCGACAATTTTCACCTATTTTAACACCTATTTTTTTTGCACATTTTTCCGGATCGAGATGTTTTTCTAATTGCTCCAGTAATCTACAAATAATCATCTTGACGCTTTCCCTTCTTTTAACCTTAGCGACACAATTATATGTAGAAAGTTCTATAGCAACTACATTATTTTCACTCAATCGGTAGCTTAAGCCATTTCCCCAGTTCTATATCCCAACTTTCAGGAACAAATCTTCCCATCCCTGATGCCGGATAAAATGTGAGTTCACCAAAATAAACTTTCCCATTCACCTCATAAAAATCAACTCTTAAAAACAATAATTGACTAGCTAGTTTTTCAGCTAATTCTATCATTAATCCTAGTTTTTTTGGCATCTCAATCTTTTTTTCAGGTATCGGAATATACTCTGCTTCTCCGAACGGAAGTATATCTCCATTGCAATCATAATAGTTTGCATGATGATTTGTAAATCTATCAAAATCGATTTTAAAACACTTGACTTTACCGTTAAAGCAGAAAAATTTATAATCATTAAGACTATCGCCAAGATACTCTTCCGCGATAACTTTGGGGGGAACATCTTTATATGGCCACTCTCTACCATGCGAATAGTAATTGCATTTAAGACTTCTTATTATTCTGTTTCTTGCATCACTATAATCAAATTGTTCTTTATCCTTACATATTGCTATTCCGCCGGAATCATGTGTGCATTTCAACACAAAGCAATCTGGTAGTGTAGAGAAATCAATATCATCAAATTCATTCCAAACACCAAGTGTAGGAATAATGTATTTTTCCCCCCCCCCAAGATTTGTTCTACATATTTTTTTACCGCATACTTATCCACCATCGTTGTGTATTCTGGTTTTCTATCATGTAATTTTAGCCATTGTAATTTTTCGTTAAATGTTGCTGGTTTAATTACATTTAGTTTCTTACCCATAAATCCCCTGTACATTATAGATAGATACTGTTTATCAGGCATCCAGTCCAGCATCCCCATTCGTCCGACTTTATCAAATATTCTGAAACATATATTCACTCTAATATCCTCCTGACACTTCAACTGTGCTTCTGCATTTTTCGTCCAACACGATAGATGAATTCTTTAATTCCCATAAAAAAGCCCTGTTTATACCACTTACGGTATTCCTCTGGATATGTCCCCTGTGGCTTTCTACTCGCATCCTCTATATTTTGATCAAAGATATTTTCAATAAATGCATGATACTCATCCATTTGTTTTTCCTGTTTTTTTATCTGTTCATCTGTTTGCCACGGTTCCATTATCATTTTGCACCATATATCGCGGTTTTCTTCAACATATTGCACTTTTTTTATTACTTCTTCTAGGTTTGCACAGTCATTTACGTATATAAAGGCCTTTTCATTAAATTCTTCCTTTACGCCGGGATCTCCCCAATAAATCGGCACCGTATGAGCTTGTAAGCTGGTCAAAAGTTTTTCAGTTACATATCCCTCATACTTTGCATTTTCTGAAGCAATAGAAAAGCGATAATGACTTTTAATTCCAATTCCACCTGCTGCCCAGTCATAAGTTCCAAGTTTGCTCGCAATATCTGTTACATTCCGCAGATGCCCACCTAGAGAATCAACCCATTTATACTTTGATAATGCATAAAAAAGCTGATCTCTCATCGGATGCGCTTTGCTGTTAGAATAAAGGAAATTACAAAACTCTTTTTTTTCATCATATAGTTTCTGAGCCTCATCAATAGTTTTTACTGAATTTTCTTTTTCAAAAACGGAAGCTTTATGAAAATACATTGCAGGCAATCTAGTAATTCTATCTCCGTCTCTTAGGTTTCGGTCGAATACAACAGCATAATCAAAAAGATTTAAATCTGGTGCAATACATTCGCCTGCATAATAAATTATAATTGTATTCTTTCCCACCAATTTTTCAAATTGTCTCTTTATTTTTCTTTTGAGATAAATATGTTCACTCACAAATAGATAATCCGGATTTTCTTCTGTCCAGACATACTCATATTCATTTCGATCAAGATTCATATATTCTAGAGCTGCATCCAACGAATGTATGTTTTTATGAATAAAATACATTCTAATCTTCTTTTTCATATTTTTTCCCCCCATTCATTATTTTTTCCCACTCATTACATACAGAGTTCTCTGATAATTCCTCACGAATTTTTAATGCTTCTCTTCCCATTCGTATTGCTATTTCTTCATTTTCAATCAACCACACCATCTTCTTAGACAGGAACTCATCATCCCCGACAGGGACTAATACACCATTCACTCCATCTTTAATGACTTCTCTAGCTCCGCCACCTGCCGAATCTGTTGATACTACTGCCAATCCCATTGCCATACTCTCAAGCAAGGCATTAGAAAGGCCTTCATAATCTGATGTACATACATACATATAAGCATTTACAATTTTCTCATTTACTTTTTTTTGAAAACCTTTTAAGACTACATTATTTGACAGTCCCAATCTTTGAATTGTTTGCTCAACAGCTTTTCTTTCAGACCCTTCTCCATAGATTTCTAGTTTATAATCAGGATTTATCTTACTAACTGTTTGGAATGCTTTGAGCAACATGAATAGATTCTTCTGAGGCTCTAAGCGTGATACAGCAACTATTCTCTTTTCCTTATGGCTGTTATATTCCGGAATATTATTTGGCAACGGATTTTTTATAATATATCCATGTTTCTGTACACTATTAGAAAAATAATCCATAATCTCAGAAGTTTGAAAGACTACCGCACTTGCATAAACAAAATTCAATTTTCGAAGAAATCTTTCCATTATAGACAATTTATCATGTAACGGATCATTTCTCATGGATGTGATGTATCTTACATGATTTTTAAATGCACAAGTCCACCCGTAATAGTGTTCAAAAGTAATATATGTATCAATTTTGTTATCCCGAATATACTTACGAATTAGCCGCATTCGTGTCAGATGCTGCTTAATACGGTTGCCTGAAATGGAAGGGAATTTAGTCCACAAAATTTCTTTATTCAATGTATATGCATTGGGCACATCAACATAGGTTATTAAATGCACCTCATAACCACGAATATCAAAATTATTAGCAAGAATAGAGATGACCCTTTCTGCTCCGCCTGTAGATAATTGTGATAGCACAAATAATATTTTTTTCATATTGGTCTTCCTCTTTATATATTTACTTTGAATATCAAGCATAAAACCCATACCAATAATCTGTGGTTGTCTTATGTTTAAACCAACTATGATGATATGTTTTATTAACCCATTCTCATGCACTGGAACTTAATAAAGTAGCACGACAAAATCCTTTGTACATCGCTCCTTTGTTTAATGATAAAACACACCCTAATCAGTTCATGTATGCTTTATTTTCTTTGATATATTTCCTACTGAACAATAGTAATCTCTGTATTTTTCTCCCATAATACGTATATCCAATGATGTATTTTTCAAAGAAGTCTGTGGGAAATCTTTCACTTTATTACTAGCTCTTTTTAATAGCTCTGACAACTCGTCAACTTTGCCCATATGATACAATTCACCAACATCTTCAAGTTCATCCAATACTTCTTTATGTTGTGGGATATCTGACATGCACAGATAATTGTGCGTTGAAACCGCCTCCAAAACCGCCAGAGGTAGTCCCTCACTTTCACTTGACGACACAAAGACATCTGAGATGTTCAGCAGTTCCTTGATATCGCTTCTTCTTCCAAGGAATATTACTGCTTTTTTTTGCGCATATCGTTCTTTATATTCCTCGAGATATGGACCATTTCCAACCATCAGCAGTTTGGCATTCGACAAATCTGCGCGGATAAAAGCATCTACTGTCTCTGGAATTCTCTTTCTAAGGGTCATACTTCCTGTACTTATAAAAATCAGAGCATCCTCTGGATAACAGTACTGCTTACGCAGTACTTCTTTATCCATAATCGGATACTCCTCGGGATCTACACCATTCTGAATCGCGGTAACTTTCAACCCTTTTATATCTGCCTCTGTCTGTCTCTGGAGTGTCTTAGAACAAGCAATCACATGTTTGCTCCTACGCAACACATGTGTCTGCATTATTGTAGCCAGCATAGCCTTTGAGCGATTCATTCTGAGAAAAGCATCCTCCCGCAGATAATTGTGCAGCGTAATAATATGAGAAATATCAGTTCCTTGAAATGCATAATGACATGCCATATCCGAGCGCAAACCGTTACTATTGACAATTTGGCACTGATTCTTCACGACCGTATGTCTCAACCTTGCAAGCTCAGAAAACAGTTTACGCTTCTCAAAATGTAGATGAATCGGCCTGATTCCCATTTCAATCAGTTTATCCTCTATATCTGTATCATTTTCCACATCCACCAACGTAATTACAATGCAATTATTTACCGCGCCAGAGTGTTGAATGATTTTTACTGTCTGCAAATTACTGCCACCATAGGCTAAATCTGCAAAAACGAAAGCAATCTTCGGCATTTCTTCATTTTTGTTATTAGAAACTTTTATCATATTTTTCTCCCAGCATTTTTGACCGAATCATTGCAACCGCTTTTCTAAATTTATTCTCTCCGTCTAATACCCGAAGTTCAACTTCTTGATAATCAATCTTATTTTTGATAATCCATGTGTCAAGCAAAAATTCCGCCAAATATCCACATGTTCTTGACTCAAATTCAGTTCGGCCTGAAAAATCCACTCGCTTCTCTACCTCAAATAAGATTGGAAACATGAACGAGCAAAAACTATTCACATAGTCTTTTCGCATAATAAACGTATTGAATAGATGTGCAGACGTACTCTTTGCTACATTCTCAAAGGCTTTTAAGTACTCTGGTGATATTTCTGCAATAACGGTCCTCAATAAATCGAAATCACTAGATTCATGCGTATGCTTAAAATGTTCTTCAATTGTCTCAATATAATAGTGTCTTTTCTTTGCAACAATAACTGGACATTTTGTCAATAGCTTTTCTAGCTCTTTCCTATTAAGTATGTATCTAAAGAATTTGTCGTCATTATACTTCGGTTTTTTACTAACAAAGTATCTTCTGTAATGACATGAACCCATATACTCTACGTTAAGATTTTTCCATCCCCAATAGACTGCACTTAAATCAGAATAGTATCTATGTTTATATGAAATATTATCTCCTATATTATCGCCTTGATAACCAAAATGTTCCGATACTTCATCATAACCAACTTGGATGGGCAAATATAGAGAGACATCTTTGGGCATAATATATGGTTTGTGTGTCGAAACCAGTATTTTAATATCCATAACATTCGCCCCCCTTACAGTTTATTTTGTTCTTCTCATATATTCTTGAAAACTCATCAAATTCAAATCCTTCTCACTGACAATCAAATTTTCTTTCCCTCCAATCAACTCAAAAGGCCATTCAATGCCGATATCTGAGTCATTGTACATGATACCAGAATCGCCTTCGCCATAGAATACTTCCGCGCACTTATAGCTGACAATGGAGTCCTCAATCACCAGATAGCCGTGGCCGAAGAACTTGGGAACCAGCAGCATATTGGTATTCTCGCCAGTCAAGTGAAAGCCGCGCCACTGTCCAAAAGTCGGGGAATCCGGGCGCAAATCCACGATGACATCATAGACATGACCGGAAATACAGCGCACCAACTTGGGCTGCTGTTTTACCAGTTGAAAGTGGGTTGCCCGAATCACGCCACGCTTAGAAATGGTATAGAACACCTCTTTGAGGTCATGATCAATTCCATTAGCCTTGAAGGTATCCACGTTATAGTCCTTAATCAAACCGCCACGGTTGTCTGTGGCATAGAAGGGCTTGATGAAATACGCGCCCTTCAAATCTAGTTCCTGAAAATCAAATTTCTGTACCATTATGCTTCTCCTCTAACGTACTCTGCTGTCATACGAATGCCCTCTGCAAACGGAACCTCGTTCCGATATCCGGTATCCAGTTCGACTTTCTTCAAATCGAACTGGTCATAGGAAATGTCCACTCCCTTAAACGGAATATCTCCCAAGCCAAGCTCTGCCTCCGGGTCAACAATATCCCTCATCTCAAGCAAGAACTCCCGCAGTGGCTTCGGTTCTCCACTACCGATATAATAGCGATTAAACGCCTTACCCTTTTCTGCCACAGCGATGATGGAGTTGATTGCATCTGTGATATAGATAAAATCGTAGGTCTGATAGCCTGCTGTGAAAGAGCAGTGCTCCTTATGTACCAGCTTGTTGATGGAAGTGTAAATCATCCGTGCGGACTTCTCGCCCACGCCGTAGATGTTGGTAATAATCACAGGTATGAACTCAATCCCATTAATCTTGGCTACCGTTTCGCCCATCAGGTGAGCTGCCAGCTTACCTGTGCCATAGATGTAGCCACCAGCAGGCTCAATATCGTCAGACTGGAGGTACTCATAGGTTTCCATCTCGTTGATGCTGGAAGCGTAAACCACCCGTTTGCATCCAATCTCTCCACACAGCTTGATGTAATCACAAGCTAGCTTGACGTTATTCAACTGAACAGCATAGTCTGCCCGAGCGGGGCCAGAGGTGCCGGCCCATGCTAAATGGAAGAAGCATCGATACTCCTGGTGAGGAATTTCATCCGCTAGCGTAGCAACTTCCTTATTCATCACACTGACACAAGTAACTCTCTCGTCATCCTCCAGTACATCATCAAACCGAATATCCAGTGCCACCACATGGTAACCCTTCTCAAGCAGCGCATTTACCAACGTCTTGCCAATAAAACCATTTGCTCCAGTTACGATTACATTTTCCATCATCATTTCCCATCTTTCATAAACACATCTATTTCTCTATCCATGCAGGCACGAATATCTCCGCCTTCGCCCCAACACTTGCTCCACTCCACTACCATTTCAATGGCAGTATCCAAATTCCAGTGAGATTTCCATCCAAACGTTGTCTTCAGTTTTGAACAATCCAGTTTTAGGAAGTTTGCCTCATGAGGACCACCGTCATAGTGGTTTACCCACTTCATTCCTTCGCCCCACTTGCTGACAAACAAATCCACCAGTGCGCCGGTCTGGAAGCAATCCACATCATCCGGACCCACATTATAATAGCCTGCATATTTAATGTCCTGATACTGCATTGCCGCAATCATCAAGTATGCATATAGTGGCTCCAGAACGTGCTGATAGGGGCGAGTAGAGAATGGATTGCGCACCACAATATCCTCATGCTTCGTAGCTGCTCGGATGCAGTCCGGAATAATTCTGTCATTGGCAAAGTCGCCGCCACCAATCACATTGCCAGCGCGAGCAGTAGAAATTGCTACATGACCGTCTGCAAAAAAACTGTTCTTATAACTATGTGTCACCAGCTCCGAACAAGACTTGGAGTTGGAGTATGGGTCAAAACCATCCAACTCCTCGTTTTCCCGGTAGCCCCATGCCCATTCCTTATTCAGATACACCTTGTCCGTTGTCACGTTCACGAAGGATTTCACACAACTGCTGTTACGAATACATTCCAGAATGTTTACCGTACCCATCACATTCGTTTCATATGTATAGGCAGGGTCTTTGTAGCTGTCACGGACAATGGGCTGAGCTGCCAGATGCAACACAATTTCAGGCTGTACCGCATCAAAAGCAACCTTCAATGCCTTATAATCACGGATATCCCCAATCACAGAATTCACATCCTGTTCAATCCCTGCGATTTCAAACAAAGAAGGACTAGTGGGCGGATTCAATGAATAACCCGTGACAATTGCTCCGACATTTGTAAGGATTTTGCACAACCAAGAACCTTTGAAACCGGTGTGTCCGGTGATAAACACCCTTTTCCCTTTATAGAAACTCAAGTCAAACTTATCCATTATTTCTCCCACACTTTCCAAGGTGCATTACCAGTTTCCCATAGCTCTTCCAACTTCTGTTTCTCCCGCAAAGTATCCATACACTGCCAGAATCCCTTGTGGATATATCCTACTAATTCCTTCTGCTCGACCAATTTGGCCAGCGGACCTTTTTCAAATACAGTAGCATCGCCCTCAATAAGATCAAATAGTTCCGGTTGGAATACCATAAAACCAATATTAATAAGATCTCCATCAATATCGGATTTCTCCCGAAATGCATCAATTACACCGTTTGCTCCAGCTTCTACGACGCCCTTGTTCTGTCCGAAATTGTACATGGACATCGTACCAATTTTCCCGTGTGCATTATGGAACTCTACCAGTTCTTTAATATTCACATCTCCTACTGCATCTCCGTAGGTAAGCATAAAGGGCTCATCACCGATATATTCCCGAATACGCTTCACCCGTCCACCGGTCTGGGTATTCAGGCCGGTATCCACCACCGTGACCTTCCAGGGCTCAGTGTGTTTGTTGTGAACGATCATCTCGTTGTTTCCGTTTGTATAATCAAAAGTGATATCCGATGTATGCAGGAAATAATCCGCAAACCATTCTTTAATTACATGCTGCTTGTAGCCTGCGCAGATGATAAATTCGTTATAGCCATAGGCGGCATATATTTTCATGATGTGCCACAAAATTGGCATACTGCCAATTTCAATCATGGGCTTTGGTCTAAATGCAGACTCTTCAGAAATGCGAGTTCCGAAACCACCTGCAAGAATAACTACTTTCATTTTAATCCCCTCATTTATTGTTAATCTCTCTGAAAAATATCTCTCGTATAAACCTTATCCTTCACATCATCCAGACACTTGTCATAACGGTTTGCAATAATCGCGTTGCTCATTTCCTTAAAGTGATCCAGATCATTCACAACGACAGAACCAAAGAAAGTATCTCCATCCTTCAAAGTAGGCTCATAAATGATGACCGTTGCACCCTTGGCCTTGATGCGCTTCATAACACCCTGGATAGAACTCTGACGGAAGTTATCGCTGTTGCTCTTCATGGTCAGTCGGTACACGCCAATCGTTACCTTTTTCTCTTTATCTTCATCAAACTCATTTTCTGCATCGTAGCCGTAGTAGCCTGCCAGCTTCAGGACGCGGTCAGCGATGAAGTCCTTACGAGTTCTATTGCTCTCAACAATAGCCTCGATCAGGTTCTCTGGCACATCTGCATAGTTAGCCAACAGCTGCTTCGTATCCTTGGGCAGGCAGTAGCCGCCGTAACCGAAGGACGGATTGTTGTAATGGCTACCAATACGCGGATCAAGGCATACACCGTCGATAATCTGCTGGGTGTTCAAGCCCTTGCTCTCTGCATAGGTGTCCAGTTCGTTAAAGTAAGCCACGCGCAGGGCTAAATACGTATTGGCGAACAGCTTAACGGCCTCTGCCTCGGTGAAGCCCATAAACAGAGTGTCTATGTTCTCCTTGATAGCACCTTCCTGCAGCAGACCAGCAAACTCGTGTGCTGCTTCTACTAATCTTTCGTCTTCCAAATCAGTGCCAACGATGATACGAGAAGGATAAAGATTATCGTACAGTGCTTTGCTTTCTCTTAAAAATTCCGGGCTGAAGATGATGTTCTTACTGTTGAATTTTTCACGTACACTTGCGGTGTAGCCCACAGGGATCGTGGACTTGATGACCATGATGGCATTCGGGTTATATTCCATGACCAGCTTGATCACAGCTTCGACCGCAGATGTGTCAAAATGCTGGGTGTGGCTATCGTAGTTTCTGCACTCAAATTTGTTCGGAGAAGTTGCTCGACGGTGGCGTATAAAGCTCACTTATTGCCATATGTCGCTACATACCCACTTTTCCGGGCATAAAAAAGAAGCCGCCGATTATTGACTAATCGACGACCTCAAAGTACATCAGAGCGTAAAATATTCACTATTTTCCTTATAAGTGATTAAGCTCACTTATTTCAGTTTGTAATGATTTTCAGTGATTATAATCACTTATTTTTGCCAAATGATAGCATCACCCAAAACTCCGGGTGGCGTAAAAAGCTCACTTTTTCTAAGTGAACAAAATCACTTATTTCCAATAGCCACAAGTGAGCTTAATCACTTATTTTTTACGTTCATAGGTACAAAAGTGATTTTATTCACTTGTTGAGTAGACTTGTCAGGAGTGATTATAATCACTGTTTTGTTGAGTAGACTTGTCTGTATAGCCTCCTGCCCACCCGGTCACCTTCCACCTTGCTGCCTTGCAAGCATCCTGGATTCTTACCCGGTTGGCTGCCTTTTGCCGACTTCGCCACACACCCCTCACAGCGTCCCACTGTCGCGTTTAATTGGCGAGGCCGAGGAACTTTCCGCAGCGGACAATCCTTCGCCACACAGGGGCTTTGTGAGGCTTGGATTTTCGTCAAGAGCTTTCCCGTTTTCGACCAAAAACGGAGTGCCTAAATCGAAACTCACAAGTTGCTGTCTGGGGATGCTTTTCCCCTCCAGACGATATGTATTGTTCCGGTTCCACCGCATGTCCCGGTAGATCATCCGCACCAATGCCACGCACTTGATCTCGCAGCTGTTGCTCACAGTCAGCTTCGGTGTCTTATGAGCTCCTGCATCTTCAGCCGTACAGTTCTGCACAGCTACCTGTTTTGCCTCTCGGTTGTACAGAAAACGATAGTGGGTTGGCCAGCCTAATGCTTCCAATGTGCTGCGGAAGATTGTGATCCTTCCATCTTCGACATTAAAAGTCAGACCCAGCATCCGCTGGTTCCATATTCTTTCGTTCACTACTCTCCCCTCCTTAAAAATGGGCGCACTTCCCCCTTGGAATCCTGGTTGCCGTTTTAATCAAGCCCGGTATCGGGGATGGTCTTACCCGTCAGCATCCCCACCGATACATAGCCATCCATTTGCTGAACTTCGGATTCTTTCAGATGTTCTTCTACAGGTACGCCAAAAGTACCCGCAATATCATCTGGGTAAAATCCCTTTCTGGTATTTGCAGGCTTTGCCTCTTGTGCATTTTTCTGATCTGTTCCATTTTTTCGTTTCTGGCCTTCATGGAAGATTTCCGGCACAAGCAGGTCAAAAACATACAGAGTTTCCCCTTCAAATGAAATTCTGTACCCAAGCATCTTATATCGGCATTCGGTATCCCAGCCCATTTCCTTATACACCAGTTCTGAAAACGGTTTGCAGGTCATCTTCCGGCTTTTACGTTTATCCGGCTTGGCGATGCACCAGCGCAGGGCATCCTTGTCATTTTCATCACAACCGCGTACAACAATGCGCTTCAAATCACTGTTGAACATGACATGTACATAAACCACATCTTCCAGCCCAGTGATGCAGGCTGTGTTAAATGTGATGCTGTCCTTGCGGATCACAATTGCAGGGTCACGAAGATGTGCAAACAGCTCCTTCCGCACGACCTGGTATCCATCATAGGAAAATGTACTTTCTAATTCTTCCGCTCTTGCGTCTCTATCATTTTCTGCCTGCTCTTCCGGTGGCATGGTGTTCGTATTTTCATTCATCTGTGTCAGTCCATCCTTCCATTATTTTTTCCGCTTCATGGAGCAGAGCATTCAGGCCATCTGCGGTAAAAGTGTTCATTTCTTCTATCTCTGCTGCCGGCCGAAGTACATCCCAGTTTCCAGAGTAATGCTCCTGCTGTAAAATCCCGACCTGTGCAATACTTGTGATCGGCTTTCCAAAAGTACCTGCCCATTCTGGTGGAAAGATATAAATCGTCTGCTTGACGGTTTTTCCTTCTTCATCCTGTTCTTTGGATGGCAGGACAATTTCTTCTACTTTAACCATTTCCGGCTCATCCAGTTCAAACAGCATCAGCTTGTCATCGTCCTGTCCCACGAGCTGCCCACGGAAACGGTATTTCAAACCTTCTTCCCATTCCATCATGTCAAAAAGGGCTTTTGCCAGACCGCGGCATCCGAGTGTACTGGCGCACCAGCGTCCCTCTTTCAGCCTGCCCCAGCGGATCGCGTTCGGATTATCCTTTTCGCATGGGCGAATGGCAATACAGCGGTCAACCGAATTCAGGAGCAGTTCTACATACTCCACATCTTCAAACTTTTTCAGGCAGGCTGTATTAAAGCGCAGCTTGCCATTGGAGATCGTCATAGCCGGATTCTGTAAAGTAGCAAAATACTGTGCCCGCACAACTTCATATCCGCTGAGGTCTAAACGGTTCATGACTTCTACCGTATCCTGCTTTTTTTCCCGCATGACGCTTTCAGATGCTTCCCGGTATTCTTCTGCCGAAAAGCCGGTCCAGTCCTTATCAAAAGGCACATATCCGCGTAAGATTCCATCATCCACCACACTCAGGACTGGCAGTGGGCGATTTTTCTTTGTATAACTCCGGGATGCCCGCAGATGATTTGCCGCATTATAGACTTCCCTGGACACGATTGCCTCATGATGATCTCTCTGCCGGTACTGCGTCCGGTCGTTATTGTTTTTCTTTGATTTATGCGTCAGGAAATTCGGTGTGAAGGTCTTCCTCGCCAATACATCCCCACAATGGCGTTCATTAGCAATGACTCCTGCAAGAGTGCCGGGATTCCACTCCGTGTTCCCCAGTTTTGTCTTCCGGCCATAATCTGTCAGTAGCTCTGCAATCTCAGTGAAAGAAAATCCGTTCAGGTACAGATAGTAAATCACCTTCACCGTCTGTGCTTCGTCCTGATTCACCACAAGGCTGCCATCCTCGTCCTGGTCATATCCGAGCAGAGCCGGCGTAAGGAACAGTCCACGGCTGAACCTGCGGTCAATGGACCAGTTCATAATGATAGACTTGGAATGAGATTCTTCCTCTGCCACGGATGCCAAAATCGTCAGGATCATGCGGCCGTTACTGTCCAGTGTGTAGATGTTGTCCGCTTCAAATTTTACACCCACGGGCGGGTCAAGATTTTTCAGTGTTTCAATGACGGAAAGACAGTCCACAATGTTTCTGGCGAAACGGGCGATGGACTTTGTGAGGATCAGGTCAATCTTTCCGGCCTTACAGTCCTCGATCAGCTGCTGCATTCCTTTGCGATGCTCCAATGATGTACCGCTGATGCCTTCATCATCATAGATTCCAACGAATTCCCATCCCGGCTGTGCCTTGATATAATCCGTGTAATAATTTTTCTGAAGTTCATACGAAGAAGTCTGTTCATCATTATCAGTGGAAACACGGACATATGCGGCAACACGACGGATAGAGGTGCTTTCTCCAAGCCCCTCCACAGTTTTTGCCGGGATAACTTCCAACTCAGAAGTATCCACGCCTTTATATCTGTCTCTGATTCTCTGCTTGCGGTCTGCCGCCTCTGCTCCACTGCTTATCATTTGCTTCCTCTCATTCCTCCGGCTTCATGCTCCAGTACCACTGTCGCATCTTCCGATAACTCCGGATGCCGAGTTCTTTCTTTGTATTTTCTGCTGTCCTGCGGCTGATACCTTCATCGCTCATCCGCATATAGATTTCTCTGGATCTCATGTCACCCCCGGAAAGCAGCTTCTTGATCAGATACGCCGCCTTCTCAGATTTTGACTCAAAAACTGGTGTTTCCGGCTCCGCTGATGGATCTGGCTTAATTTCACACTCCAGCCATTTGAAGCCCTGCTCCGCTGTTATCGAGAATTTGATTTCACCATCTGACGGAGCCAGACTGTTTTTTATCTGCCGCACAATGCGGATATCTGACTTTTCCGCATCCCGTTCTACTTGTAGAACGCTCCGGGCAGCCGCAACAACATCGATGCTGCCAAGGCTCCGGTAAAGACCCTTTGTTCCCTCTTTTTTATTAAGGTGTCCGATCAGCACAATGGCACAGTCATACATAGATGCCCACATGCCAAGACGCTGCATCAGCCTTCTGGCTCTTCCTGCAATCTGGAGGTCGGAATCACTTCCAAGATATGCCTGTATCGGATCAATAACTACCAGCCGCGGCCGAAATTCTATAATAGCCTGCCGGATGCGCTCATCATCCAGTGTCAGGCCACTGTATGTTTCTTCATTTATGAAGGCCACATTCCTGCAATCTGCCCCGCATTTTTCAAGCCGGGGCTTAATGGTATCTGAAATGCCATCTTCTGAACACTGGTAAATAGCCCTTTGCGGCATTCCGATGGTTTTACCATCTGGCAGGGTTCCTCCCTTGGACAGCTCTGCTATCAGATGCATCATCATTGTGGACTTGCCATCACCGGGGTCGCCTTGCAGCAATGTGATCTTTCCAACTGCTATGAACGGATACCAGAGCCAACGAACAGAAGTCGCCTGTACATCACTGTATAATGTAAGAATCCCTTTTTCTCCTTTGCTCGTCATCATCGTCCCTTTCTGTACGCAGTCTTTTCTACATTTATATTATAGAGTATGTGTGGTGTTTTGACTGCCACCCATCAGGTGGCACATCATCGTTTTTGCCACCCAACAGGTGGCAAAACAGCCTTAGACCACATAACAGATAGAGGTGTAGACCTTTGCGGCCTTAGAATTCCTGTAATCAAGTTGCTATGTATTTTTCTCTGCGGGATAATCGTAACAGCCTTATGCGGGTACACATAAGGAGGAACATACATGGCATTAGATTATACTGCACTTGGAAAGCGTATCAGCACTTTCCGTAACGCATCCGGATTAACTCAGGAACAATTTTGCGAAAAGTTGAATGTATCTCGCAAACACATCAGTCAGATTGAAGCGGCAATCAGCCGCCCCAGCCTTGAAACTCTGGTCGACATTGCTAATATTCTTAACATCTCAGCAGATGATCTTCTTGTAGACAGTTTGGCGCACTCCGCGTCCACTGCCGATTCCGAGATCCACCGTCTGCTTTTAGACTGTAATGCAATTGAGCAGGAGATTCTCACCCGGATGGTAAAGGAGATGAAAGCAATTTTATACGGCTTAGGAGTTTGATTTTATAACTTGTTGATCATATAACAAAAAAGCCCGCATAAGCCACAACTGCACTTTGGAACACACCGAAGTGCTGTCTGTGGTTTATGCGGGTAAGGACAAAAAAAGAAGCCCACCAGCGGACCATGTAGGAATCTACACAGTGCGCCAGTGGGCTGGTATGTTTTATACTGCTTCTGCTGGAATTTGGTTCATCTTCTCTTTAAATTCTTCCACAGTCATGTTCAAGTCCTCAGCAGCTTCTTCAAGGGTAATCTTGCCCTTTTTATAATACTTTACTGTCGTTCTAAGGTCGCCAATGTCGATGCCCTCAAGAATACTCTCATTTCTTAAATCTTCCATCTGCTTGCACACTTCGCTCACTCTTTCAGTTTTTTAGACATCTGGTTTTCTCTGCCATCAATGGAAAAAGCATATCAATAGTTACACACTGCACCGGTAGGCGATGAGTTTCAATTATGCACTTCTTCTCTCATCTAGTTCTTTTACCTCATCAACTGTGAGTTTCGTAGCTTGCGCTATTTCCTCATAAGTTAGCTTTCCAATCAACAGCAAGCTACGGGCTGTTTCCAGAGAGTTTTCTCTTGCAGCTTCATTTCTCATGTCTTCCATAACCTTGCACATAACCGCCACTCCTTTCTCATCTTCTTTGAAGTACTGTACTCGATTAGCTAATACTTCATAATACATATCTTTTGCACTTGTACAAGAAAAGTCATGCATCAGTTTTCCAAGTGCCGTTTCATTTTTGATTTGAGAGTTCACATATATAATATGCGATTCGTCACCAAATGATTCTCCTGTTTCTTTAATCATACGGTCAATATGATATATCGGAAGTCCTCTTTTAAGAACATCATTCTCTGTGATGAAAATCACATAAGTTTCATTCAGGTATTCATACTGCTCGCCTGGTTCAGTAACATTCGCATCGATTATACCGCTGTTATACCTAGCTCGCTTAACACCAGCACCTTTATCATTTCGCTGAATTTCAATATTGTATACACGGTTTTCCCTATCCACTGCAAGAATATCCAACCGCACAGATTTTCCCTGTAAATTTTTAACGCTATACTGGCTATTGGATTTTTTCACTTTCAGATCGTCTCGATTCAGAATAATCTGCAACAAAAATTCTGCACACTTTATATCTTCAAAGACTTTGCTCATGAAATCATCATCCAAAAGCCTAAAACCTCGCAATCTTTGAAGATCTTCTTCATGCTTTCGCTCGAAATCCAAATCTCTACACTTATTCATCGGATATCACCCTCTTTCAGGTTGTGAAGAATAAATCTCCCCATCAATATCTTACCATCAAAGCACGCTTATTTCAAGCGGTCATGCTCTTCTAAAAAAATAATCAACCCCATCAACGCCTTGGAAATGATCACCCGTAAATTTTTTCATTAATATTCACGCCGATGCAAACTCCTATATACATCCTCGATAAAACTCATGAACTCCACGCTGGCACACTCGATCAGGCATTTTCCATCCACGGCTTTCAACTTTTCCATAACCATGTCTGCCAGTGCATCCCCACGCTCTCTCATCTTCTGATCCGCAAACACCGCAGACTCATCGATGAACGCAGCGTACTTTGCACCATCAATATTGCTTTGTACCGGCACGCCTTCGCCACTGTCAAGCCGGATCACTTTTGGCTCATACACAGCCCTCACCTTTCTCAGTGCCTCTGCCGGCTCCATGCTCTGGAGATATAATTTCATAGCACCGGCCGCCACAATCTCCTCAGCTGTTGCACCATATTTCTCTGCCAGCATCCCAGCTACATCTTTCATTTCAAACACTCCTCGCTATGTGTATTTTCTGTCGTATGTGTATTTCTCGCCACCCACAACATATAACAGGACTCTGCACATAGCAATCCTTACGGGTAAAAAAGACAAGACAAAAAAGCAGGCAAAATAGCAGCACAATAAAACCTAAAAAACAAAAAAAAGCCCTGCCAGATGCAGCCACAAAAGCCATACCTGGCAGGGTCCTATCTCCTTCTATCACACCGCTTCTTCCCTCTCGCGCTTCGCTGCAGTTGTCAGGTATCTGCGGTACTGAATGCTGAATCCGTACACCTTATAAGGAGCGTCCACATAGACCACATTGCCGTCCATGTCACTCCGCTTATAGCCCATGAAGCTGTCAAGCGTTCTGCGGTTGCCCTTTGAGGTCAGTGTCACACCGAAGTTTGTCTTATAGGTTGCCACATCCCCCTGCAGTACTCCGCTCTCAACAAAAGCACAGTAGATGCCTTTTTCAAAGTGGAGCATATCTGGTGCTTCTGCGATCCGCTCAGGAGTCAGCTTGAGCCTGCCCCTGGTCACGGCAGACACCCGGCCCTCGATGGGCTTGCCGTCTACATCTCTCAGAAGACTTCCCTGTACATCCAGGCCGTTGACTCTTAACGGCATTCCGCCTGCATTGGTATCCGGCAGTTCTTTCAGGCAGGCAAGGAAATATTCAAAGTTCTTTTTCATGATCGCCAGCACGCCCTGTTCTTCCTCTATCGTCTGCCGTTCCTGTTGGAGTGTTTTCAGCCGTTCCTGCAGGTCGTTCACAAGCTCTGTATAAATCTGGGCTTCCGAGCCTTCCTCCGTTTCTGTCCCATAGAAGCTCACTCCGATGCTTCCTGGTGTCAGTCCGCTTCGGATGTCCAGGTCGATGTCGTCAATAGTCACCTCCCCGTTGGAAAGGGCTTCATTCAGTTCCACATTCTGTTCCAGTGCAGCTTCCCGAAGCGCCGCCACCTGATGACTGATGGCATCCTGCAGGCGTTCTTCCATCTCCTTGATCTGATTTTCCACCGTTGCCATCCTCTGCACCGAGATGCTGTTGTTATTCGCCAGCCGGACAGCCTGCTCATAGGCATTGTCAAACATCGTCACGATCATGGAGGCATCTCCGTGTTGTTCAAAATCACGCTTCATGCTGTAGAGCAGTTCCATGAAACTCTGCTCCAGCGCACACTCATGGTAGCGTTCTGAGGGGCAGCGCTTGTTTGCAGCTTCCTTTTCCTCATCCGACATGCAGCCTTTCTTGCTCCGGCAATACGCTTTCTGGTCGGGAGAACCGTTCTTCGGCGGCTCACCGTCCCGCTCCCCGACCTTACGCTTGCACCGCCAAACGGGATACGAATAAGTGTATTTTTCCAGATACTCTCCGGTATCCTCACCAGTCGCCTTAAGACTCCGCTCATCGCTGTAACCATTTGCCACACCCGTGTAGGTTGTACGGAAGAATCCTTCCCCGCAGGGTTTTCCGGCATCCGGCCCATTCTCCAGGATCGCACCGCAGCGCAGGTTTCCAAACGGAGAACCCTTAATGCTCTTTACCTTTTTCTTGCCGGGGCCTTTCGTCGTGTCTGCCCTCGGCTTCTCGAACAGCATGGTCTGCACTTTGTCCCAAGTCACACGGTCGATGATACCCACATGATGGTTCTTCACATAGTAGCGGGGTGCTTCGCCCTTGTTAATGCTTGAACGGTGGGTAAGGAAGTCTTTGGTGATGGTCTTCTGCATCTCGATATCGCCCACATACTTCTCATTCCGCAGGACGATCAGGATCGAGCTGGCACTCCACTTCTTTCCATTGACCGTGAACTTTTCCATCTGGTTCAGCTCCTGAGCGATCTTATTCGCCGTCTGGCCTTTCACGAAGCGGTCAAAAATGTACCGGATGATCTCTGCCTGCTCCGGCGCGATGACCCACTGCTTATTTGCCCCAAGCTCATACCCCAGCATCCGTTTCAGATTGATATGCGGGACACCAGACTGGAACTTCTTCTGAATGCTCCAGCGGATGTTATCGGAAATGGAACGGCTCTCATCTTGTGCCAGTGCAGAAAGGATCGTCAGGATCAGCTCACCTTTGGCATCCAGCGTGTCGATATTCTCTTTCTCGAAATAGATACCCACGGGCGGCTTCAGCTGCCGAAGCTCACGGGTACAGGTCAGGGAGTCGATGGTGTTTCGTGCGAATCGGGAAATGGACTTTGTAACGATGTAGTCCAGCTTTCCATCCATCGCATCTTTTATCATGCGGTTGAATTCCTCTCGATGCTCCCGGTTGGTACCAGATTTTGCTTCATCCGCGTAGATGCCGGCAAAGATCCAGCCGGGCTTCCGGGTGATGAGGTCTTTGTAGAATGCTTTCTGTGTCGTGTAGGAAGTCTGCTGGCTCTCATCGCCGGTGGAAACACGGCAGTAAGCCGCCACACGGATGTTGGTCTGGCTTTTCAGCTGCCCGCCGTTCTGTACCGAGCGCACACTGGCGGGGATCACATCCACTTTTTGTCTTGTCATAATCTGCTCCTTTCTTCCAGCCTTGCAACTGGTCTTATCTTACATGCCTCTTCCGCTGGCTGCCGTCGCGCATCGTATGCCCGTCATAATAGCTTGCGGTATTGCGGTAATCTTCAATATTGGAATCCATCTCTACCTCGGTCTTGGTGTCATCGAACCAGTGGACCGTAAACTTCAGCGGTGAATGGATCGTGATGGAGAGGAGGAATGCCTTGCAGTGTTCTTCGGTCACTTCATTCAGAAAGGCCACCGTACCATCCCGCCCCGCCGGGAGGCTCTTCATCCACCCGATTGCCTTTTCCCTTCGTTCATAATCGCCCTCCAGTTCTTCCCAGTAGTCTTCCATATAGTCGAGCTGTTCGGTCAGTTTCTGCTCAGTGTCCGTGTCCTTCTGAATATCACACTCCAGTTTCTCAATGAGCTTTTTTTTCTCCTCAATAGAAGCAGGGTCGATCATCTCGTCACCGAGAAGTTCCAGACGGGTCTGCAGCACATCCACCTGACTTTTCAGGAGCCGGATCTTCTTACTGGTGCTTTCCACACTGGTGTGTGCGGCCGCTATCTGCTTTTTATAAAAAGCACGGTCGCGTTCCATAAAATCCAGCTTCTGAATGCTCTCCAGCCGTGCAAGCATCTGGCTTACAAAAGAATCTGCTTCCGGGGTGAAGTTGTCATACTGCTCTTTGAACCGGCCGCTCATGATGTCTGCCACAGCCACGTTGTCATGGATGGGCTTAAGCGTCAGCCGGAACCGCTCCAAAACTGCTTTACGGAAGGCTCGGACAACCTGTTCCTCGTATACTTTTTCTGCATGGCAGATACGTTTTCCTGTCGTCCGGCTGCTCGTCGGGCACCGCCAGATGGGATAGTTCCCATTTCCGTTTGTCACATGGAAAAAGCGGCCGCACTCCCCGCAGATTAGTCTTTGGGAAAACGCTCTCGGCTTCTTGCCGGATCTTGTCCTGTTATATAAATCGCTGTTTACTTTTACAACTTCCTGTGCCTTTTCAAACAGGTCCTCGTCAACGATTGCCGGATGATGGTTCCGGACAAAATACTGAGGAACTTCGCCTTTGTTGTCCCGGACTTCATGTGTCAGGTAATCCGATGTGAACTTCTTCTGGATAAGGACTGCACCCATGTACCGCTCGGCACGGACGATCCGCGTGATATTCCCGCCTGTCCATCCATCCAACAGATCACTGTTTAACTGCCCTTTCTTGGATTTTTTCTTTCTTACTCTCACTGCGTCGGTGACAGGAGCCGGAATCTTGTCCATGTTCAGTCCCCTTGCAATCTCCGTATAGGCTTTTCCTTCCACGACTTCATGGAAAATGCGCCGGACGACCCTGGCTTCTTCCTCAACGATCTCAATATCTTTATACTCATATCCGCTCTCGGAGGTAACCATCTTCCCATTGTAGCGGTATCCGTACATGATCTTGTTTGGAACATCCCCCTTCGGAAAGCGCATCTTCTGCCCCAGCCGGATGTTACTGGAAATGCTGCGGCTTTCTTCCTGTGCAATGGCTGCCAGTGTCGTAAGGATGAAGTCGCTGGTCGGGTCTGCCGTATCCAGATTTTCTTTCTCGAACAGAATCGTTACCCCGCAGTCATGCAGGACATCCAGTGCACTCATAAAGTCAGCCGTGTTTCGGGCAAATCGTGATATGGACTTGCACACAATGCGGTCGATCTTCCCGTCCTTACAATGACGCATCAGTCGGCGGAATCCGGTTCTCTTTTCCTTGGAAGTGCCGGAGATGCCGTAATCGGAGTACACACCGACTGCATTCCATGCCGGATTATTTTCAATCAGCTGGTTAAAGTATTTTTCCTGCGTTTCATAGGAGTTCTCCTGGTCGCTCATGTCCGTAGAAACGCGGATGTAAGCTGCCACATTAAGGGTTCCGGCTTTCTTTTTGGTAGCCCGGAAGGTCGCCGTCGAAACGAACTTGTTATCCTGCGGTTCTTCCGGTGTGAAGAGCTTCGTAAACTCACTCTCCATACTGCTCTGCAGCCGTTCTGCAATGTCAGGCTCTGCCATGACCTTTTTGGCATCCAGAGCCTTCTGGATAAGAGCTGTGATACCGGCATCCACGATGTCTTTTGATTTTTGGGGTGTCTGTTTTTTATCTGATGCGTTTTTTGGTTTTTGTTGAGTAGACTTGCCCTGGTGCGTGTCAGTCGGTGGTAAAAAAGAAGCTGTGACAGCCTCCGCACTTTGACGGACATCTGCCACAGCTTCCACAGGTTTCTTTTTCCCAAGAGCGGCTTCCAGTAAAGCCGAGACATCCACAGCAGATGCATTTACTCTCTTCTGCTGTTTCTGCTGTACTGTATTCTTCACAGTCTTTTTCTGCAGATTTGCAAGGAAATCCGTACCAGTACTCATAGTTTTCGCTCCTTTCCTGCCCGTTTTCTTCTCTTTGGGCAGTCACATATTCCCTCTGTTTCGTGATATTATCAAGTAATTTCGGCGCAGAAAGACGGAGAATAATCTGGGAGATTATTGTCTTATCTGCACGATATGTACGCCCCGCCCGGTAAGGACGGGGAGTGTTTTTAGATACGGGCCGCAAAGTCAAGTGCGATCCACCCTGCACCGGATTTCAGCTTGCCCCAGCCCTTCGCAGAACCAGCACCGGCAGATTCTGCCACGATAGTAAACACGCCTTTCCCGGTGTAATAACCGGTCTTACCGTAATTCGTGCCCGGTCCCTTGCGGATGTTGAGGTCTTTAATGGATACACGCACAGTATACGGGACTGAAGACTCCGGTTCCGGGTAGACGGTCTTACCCGCCGGGTCAAAAACATAATAGCCCGGATTCTTATCTGCACACTGTTTTGCATAGGTGAGGTCGTGGAACGCACCTTTCTGGGAAGCGGCATTCTGCCAGCTCTTACGGACACGGTACCAGCCGGAAATAGTGGTGCTTTCAGAATCCTTTACCGCATCATACTGCGTCAGGTTCCAACGCTCGATGATATTGCAAAGGTTCTGAACATAGGTGTGGCTGGTAGCATAACCACCATCCTTGATGATCTGTGCCGCTTTCTTGTAATCGGTACAGCCTGCCAGACCCTCATAGCGTTTCCTGCTGCCACTCATCGCTCCGAGCAGATATGCTGCATGGTCGGCAATGGAGTCTTCCACACAGGCGTACTTGCGGAAGTCAGCAGTGATCGTCACATAGCTGCCATCGGTGTTCTGCTCCTGCGTTTTCTTGGGATAGACAGACTTGCCATCCCAACTGCTGCCGCTCCAGCTGTTCCCGGAAAGCGAGGTCTTCATGCCGAAGCAGTTATTGGCATTCTGTGCCAGCTCAGATTTACCGTAGCCGGATTCCAGAATGAACTGTGCCATCGACACGCAGGCAAGGATGCCCGTGGTTTTCTGGTTCGCAGTAAACAGCGGACCGATCTTTGCCACTGCCTCTGCTTCCGAGAGATTTTTCAGCGAAGAAGCCTGCATGCCGGATGAGGATGAACCGCCCAGTGCTGCAGTTACCCTTGCGGCCAGATCACCCAGGCGGGCATACAGCCAGTTTCCAGGGCAGCTTTTATTCGCAAACCAGCGGTGAACGGTCAGCACCATTTCATCTGCCGCCGGAGCATAGTTGAGTGTCTTATTTTTATCACCCAGCCACAGGAGCTTCTTCTTCCCGTTACGCTTGCAGATATCAATGCAGAGCTTGACCAGAGAGTCATATACGGCACTGTTCATGGCATACGGCTCATTCATGTCGCTGGCGCATTCGATGGTGACCGCCCTCTGGTCATTGGCATTGCTCGACGAACACCAGCTGCGGTTCTTTTCTTCGACACAAAGCGACACACGGCCGTCTGTGCCGATGCCGTAGTTGCAGCTTGCCTGACGACTCGTGCTGGTGAAGCAGCCGCAGATGCTCTCCGCAGAAAGCTGACCGACCACACAATGCGGTGTGATACGGTCGATGCTGTGTGTCCTCTGCCCTGAATGGTTCGGGGAAAGTTTGGTGTAAACAACGAGTGGACTATTGGTATATCCCATAATGATTTCCTCCTGCTAAAAAAAATTGAGGCCCAGATCACTCTGAACCTCGTGCTGTGGTTATTCTGTTGTTACGGGATCAGCAGTTTCATGCCGACCCGGATGGCATTGGAAGTCAGGCCATTCAGCACACGGATATCTGCACAGCGGCTGCCGGCGGCTGCCGCTTCCCAGTTCCTTATCTGCGATTTTCCAGAGATTATCACCGGGAACAACGGTATAGATCCTGCCAGCTGTGAACGCATAGGTGTCCGCACTGTTCAGGACATATGCGACACCGGCCTCTGCTTCGGCACATTTGATCTTCAGCCAGCCATCACAGAACTGCACCACTTCCACAAGGGCATTCTTCTTGTAGACCGCTACGACCTCCGCATCCAGACTCGGCTTCTTGCGGATGTTCATGAGGGTCTTGAGCTTGCCGTAGGCAATGGTGGCCGGAAGCTCCTCCGCAGTCGGGAACTCGTTCTCATCCACTTCGTCTTCAGCTTCTTTCTCCGCCGGGGTATCTTCCACAGGGGTTGTGGTTTCCGGCTTATCTTCCGGGATATCGTCCACGACTGCTTTCTCCTCACTCTCATCTGCGCCGGTATCTGGGACAGCCTCTTCCGGATAGATCACGTTGCCGTCATTGTCGAACACTCGGCTGCCGGGGTTCTCATCGCACTTGGCTTTTGCATTCGCCAGCAGACGGTACGCGCCAAACTGGGATGCCTCATCTTCCCAGACTTCTCGCACACGGTAATAACCGGTCGTCAGTTTTGCGGGATACTCTTTCTTACTCATGGTTCATTCCTCCTAAAATTTGAGGGAGAGGCCGTTACACCTCTCCCTATTGATTACTCGTCCTTATCCTCTCTTTCTTCCTTCAGCTGTGCCAGCATCTCCTTGAGCTTCTCCGGCACCGGAAGACCGATAACGGCTGCGTTTTCGAGGCAGCTCAGGCCTTCATTCGCCAAATAGAAAAACACCACCGCTGTACGGATGGCGGCTCCATTCTGGAGGATCTGTGTGTCAATGATGTTGGCGATCCCAACCAGCACAAAGATGCACACCTTTTTGGCGATGCCCTTAAAGCCAACTTCAGAAGAAAGCTCATGCTTGATGGCTGCCGCCAGCACCCCGGTGAAGTAGTCACAGACCACGAACACCACCAGTGCATACAAAAAGCCGTCAAACCCGCCAAAGAACCAGCCCAGGAAACCACCCAGACCTGCGAACATCCATTCAATCTTGTCGATCACATTCTGCATAATCTTGTCCTTTCCTGCCCATTTGGGCATAAAAATAGACGGTCGATGCCGCCTTGTGTATACTCCTTCTATAATGAACACCGTTTCACAGCCATTTGGGAGGTATGTCTGTCAGGGACGGTGGAAATTTATTTGCTGTCCTCCGTCAGCCACGCACGGATCTGGCAGTAATATCCGTCTGCCCATGCCTGATAGCCCCTTGCGGAAGGATGGATACTGTTAGTCAGCGTCCGGCTGGTTTCCGTGAACCGGTTCGTCACCGGCTTGTCCGAATACGGAAATGCCAGACGGCGGTCCGTGCGAAGACCGTGGGCAAAACAGGTCACGTTTTTGCGGTACTTGCCGGCATCGAATGCCTTGATCAGCGCAAGGTTCAGCGTGTTGATGCTCATATGGAAGATACCCATGCTGGAACCGCACTGATAAGAATAATCCGAACCGGGTCCGCAAAGGCCGATACCGATCTTGCAGTTCGGGAAGCCCGTCTCCTTATCCAGCAGAGCATCAATAAACTGCTTTGCCTGATCCACGAACTTCTGCACCTCAGCTTCCGTGCGGTACAGTGTAGTGCCCTGTGACACATCATTGGTGCCAAGTGCGATCAGGAAGTAATCGATGCCCTCATAGCCGTTGGTCTCGCAGTATTTCTGGAAATCCAGACGGCCTTTGATCTTGTCCCAGAACGCATTCGTTTTGCCGGCGTAATCCGTATCTGCCAGATACCGGGCAAAGGTCCAGCTGCCGCGTCCTTCGTGCTTGCCGCCAGACGGTCCTCTCGTTCCCAGCTGGTGGATCACGCAGTCATTATCCTCTGCCAGCAGACGGTACACTTCCGTTGCCACAGAACCATTGTCCACGAGAGAGTCTCCACAGATGCAGATATTCTTCGTGAGCTTGTCCTTCAGCTTATGGTGAACCCTGACCTGGACAGGTTTGGACGATACCGTATGGCAGTCATCTTCATCCAGACGGCGGACGGTCAGTGCAAAATCCGTACTGTCCTTCGTCGGCGTGTAGTTCATGCAGTACTCGTTCCGGGTCAGGCTCGGTGCATTCGTGCCTCTGGCGAGCACATACAGATTTTCCTTGCCATCGTGGCGGGAAAGACAGTCAAAGAAGATGGAAAGCTGGCGTCCCTCCATGCAGTCCCAGTGGGACGGGGTCACGATGTCATCCTCTACAGCCGGAGTAATGGCTTTCTGCACATAATCCGTGATACGCTTCGGGATGAAAGATGCCGCGTTATCTGCGAAGAGATCACCCGCTTTGTATTCCTTACCGCCCACAATGAACTTCACATCCGGGTGAATGTGCGGATTATACAGCTTGCTCTGATACCAGGATGCAATATAGAAACCATTCGTACCCAGCTTTCGGAACAGGCTGGTGTCGTACAGATTGATGGTTTTCGTACCAGCGTCATAAGCGAGAATGCGCATCGGCATGCCAAAAGTCGAGCTGGGTGTGTTAAATGCCATCTCCGCCGGATCGCCTGCCGTGATCCACTCATAGTGGAACGTATCCGGAACACCCAGACACTTGGTACTGACCTGGATCGTACCGGCATTCTGGTCAATGGTAATGCCACCGCTTGCCAGATACATATGGCGGGAATCCTTACCGGCAAGATCCGTGCGGAGCTGCTGGAAGCGGTCCTCATACTTCTTTTCGATATAGTAGTCACGCCGCTCTTCATCGAACAGCTCACCAGCCTTATAAGTCGTGCCATCCAGTACAATGCTGAAAGAAGAACCCATGTGCGGATACCAGAAATGGTTTTCATACCATGCAGCGATATAGTAGCCGTTTACTCCCAATGCCCGGAACTGTGCAGTGTTGTAAAGATTGATCTGATCTATGGACGAGTCATAGGCAAGGATCAGCATGTGATGCTTTTCTGCTTCCGTACTATCCAACATCGGTACCGGCTCCTCACTAGCACTGATCCAGTAGTAAGCACCGTTATCGACAACCGCCAGGATACGTTTCGTGACCTGAATGGTGCGGTTGACCGTATCGATCGCAAACTGGCCTGTAGCGAGGAACATTTTTGCTGAACGGTACTTGTGCCAGGTCATCGAATTGTACGCTGCTTTCGCCGGATTTCCATAATCGATTCCGTTGATAACCGTCCCACTGTTAGACGGAGCCGCATACACAACATTGCCGTCATAAAGCACTGCAAACACAAAGCGGTTCCTTGTGAACAAACCGCCCCAGTCACCGCCCGTGTTTTCCGCTTTAATGACCGGCAGTTCAATCTTTTCTCCCGTTTCGTCAGCAGATACTTCCATTCCATCGTAATAGATTGCCCACCAGCCTTTCGCAGCGAAATCAATCGAGGTACTGTTCTCTGCCCCCAGTTTCGTCTGCTCATACTGTGTACCATTTGTACGGCGGCAGACATACACACTCTTTCCCTCCGGGAATGTGACTGTCACCTTGCTGCCCGTGAACCTGATATCCACGCTGCCGTTCATCCACTGCCAGCCTGTTGCGTAATTTGACAGCAATCTCAGTGGGAGCATGTTATCATAGAGGTACACCGAGAGCTTCGAGAACAGCTTTTCATTGGTGGTGACCGAAATAAATCGGGTGTTCGGAAGCAATGTGATCACATAGTTGTCATAGACCTTGCCGCTCTCTGCCCGGAAACAGCCACCGAGGAACTTACGGTCCATGTCATAGCAGACCACGTTGTTATAGTCATTCCGGCCGCTCATATAGCCGAACTGACCGTCCACCAGAATCGCATCACCGCTGACCGGGACCATGTGCGCCACGCGCCAGCTTTCCGAAGCTACAAGGTTGCCGTTCTGGTTTGCGTAACCATTTTTGATCACCCAGTTCTTCATGATATTCTGCATGGAACGCACCCTGCCGACCGCACGGATATTGTCACCGGCTGTGGGATAAGTCTTTCCCTCATCATCCACACGGGCATCTACAAGCTCCTGTGCATAGTTGGCATTTTTATCTGTAGATGCCTTGACGTTGGCATTGATCTGGGCTTTCAGCGTTTCTGCAGTCTTATCCATCTCGGACTTACTGGCCGCAACCGCACTGTTTGCGGCATCGACCTTCTGGGTGATATCCGCTACATCCTGTGCGGTCATCTTGCGCAAGGCTGCCACATCTGATGCAGTATCTGTACGAAGCTGCTCTACATCTGCCGCAGTATCCTTGCGGAACTGCTCCACTTCTTCTGCCGTATTCTGACGGTACAGAGCCATCTGTTCCGAGAACCGGGAACACATCGCCCAGTATTCCTCCTGTGACAGAAGCGTTCCGGCCGGTACAGGTTTCCGGCTCATATAGCTGTCGCCTGTGGATTCCTCATACACAATGGTAAGAGGCTCATATTCTTTTGCTTTGTCCCAGACACCATCATGGCGAGGGACGATTCGGTTTCCGATATATTCCGACATATTTTCCCCTTTCCCGGCTCCATCAGCCGTTTGTAAACTCTACGATCAGCCGTCCGTCACCGTCCATTGAAAAGATGAGCTTCAGACCGTCTTCAGTGGTGAAAGCAAGATAGCCGTCATCCGTAACCGTACAGTTCAAAAGATTTTCAATGAATTTCTGGATGGTGCTGGATTCCGACTTGTCACTGAAGCCGAGTCCATCCTCCGACACAACGGCAAAATAGCCATCGTCCGTGATATACACTTCCAGCAGTCCCTTGCGGATAGCTTCCACCACACCCGCGTAGGTATAGGTGGCGATCTTACCGTTGTTGATGGCCGCCCGCTCCACCTTCAATGTGAGGGAGAACGAACCAAGGACATCACCCGCTGTGCTGAGCATAACAACATCCAGCGGAAACCGCCCGGCCTGTGCGGTCATGAAGGTCGTGATCGTAAAGACGACCGCCCCATTTTCAACAAACACAAGGTCGGATGCTGTTTCGCTGGTGTAGTGAAAGATCGTACCGTCCGGTCTGGTACCGGAACAGGCAACGATGCAGTCCTGTGGCACGGAATACTGCACCGAGTTGTTATACAAAACACAGCGAACTTTCCGTGCTTTGTTGTCATATTGTTTGACTGGGACTGTCACCGGGATAAGATTCTCCGTCAGCGACAGCTCCACTTTCTGATAAATGCTTGTGACCATTACGCGCCCCCTCCTTCCTGATCGGTCTTCTTATCATCTGTTTCTTCTTTGTTCCCATTATCTTTTCCTTCGGTGTCCGGGTTCTCCGGCTCCGGCTTTTCCGGTTCCGTTGGTGTGGTCGGTTCCGTTGGCTGTTCCGGCTCATGGCCGATGGTCTGCCACTGTTCTCCATCCCAAAGCTTTAACCGAAGGTTCTTCTTATCGACCCAGAGCGTATCTGCTGCTGGGGCTTCCGGTGCGGTTTCCGATACCGGGACACTCGGCTGGTACTTTTCATCCAGTTCTTTTTCGACCTCTTCCGACAGCTTCTTCGCCGCACTGTATCTCTCGTCCAACTCCTTTTGCAGATCTTCCGAGATTTCCGTAAGGGTGCCATACCGCTTATCCAGTTCCTCATATAAATCCTTGGACAGCTTTTTTGCTGTTTCGTACCGCTGATCGAGCGTTTTCTGAAGCTCGGCAGAAATGGCGGTCGCTGTTTTGTACCGCTCATCCAGTTCCTTCAGCAGCTCCTCGGAAAGCTCCGTGGCTTTCTTATAGCGGTCATCCAGTTCTTTGAGGGTCTGTTCCAGCAGGATCGCTGTCCTGACTGCAGTGTCATCCGCCTCCCAGCCATAGCCCCACGTCTTACCGCCATCCGTGGATACAAACAACCCAGCAGAGCTGTTCTTCCATGCGACCGTGGACTGTTTCAAAGTCGCCGCATTGAATGCATACCGGGTCGTATTTCCCTTATTGTCAGTTTCATTTTTATAATGAAGGCCAAACAGCGCAGCAAAAAGCGCACCGTCATAAATGATAGATGCTGTGATCCCACCGACCTGCTCTCCCACTGCCGTTTCCGCACGGACTGCCGTATCATAGGCAATCGTCGCTGTATTCCGGATGCTGTTGAGCGAACCTGTCAGAGAAGAATTTCGGCTGCTGACCGTTGAGTTTGAGAGCGTGATGCTGTTATAGCGTTCCAGTAGCGCGTCATACTCTGTTTCGGTGACTTTGGAACTGACTTCGATTCCCAGCTTTGAGATAAACACATGGACCGTATCGCAAAGGGAAACACGCTCTGCTTCCACGATGTCCTCATACCCCAGCGTATTCCAGAGCTGTAAAAAGTCGATCTTGATATCGATCTCCGGCTCTGTTAAGTCCGTGGTGTCGATATAGTTCTGTGCGTATTCCCGGAGTGCCGCTTCACTCGGCTTTTCCTGAAAATTGCTGGTACAATCCAGCACGGTGATCTTCTGGTAGGGGATCGACCGTTTGCTTTGCAGCACCACCTTCTCCGGCAGTTCCATGACCGCCTGGATTTCATTATCCACCCAGTACGGATGCACACCCGTGATGGTGTTCTCGATGGATTTCTCCATCTTGAAGTCTGTCAGGTTCTTCCCGTAGATGATGTGGACATTGTGATCCGCACCTCTGGTTTTATGAAACTTGACCGTGTACCGATCCCACTCGAATTCACCGCCAAAAACATCCAGAACTGACCCGGCCATACCTCCAAGGCAATTTCGGAAGGAGGATGGAATTCCAAGCGTAAAGGTGGCACTGGAGTCCACATCCGTCCAGACATCGAAAGGGCAGTCAGAAGCAGCGTGGCTTTTCAGCCCCTGCATTGCTCCCGCACACCCAGTCACTGAGAACGGGGAAACTGTGATGAAGTTCAGCTGGTAGGAAATGTGCCGAGCCTGAACTTCCAGCTTTCCATCTATCGGGGTCGTGATCTTGTAGATGCGGAACGGCTGAGACTGCATGGTATCGGATGGCTTGGCAAGGATGATATTTCCCTCCTCCAGCATCTCTGCATGGATGCCATCTGCCGGACAGACCAGCTTCAGCTCATAGCTTCCGTTTCTCTTTTCCGTTACGGTACAAGACTGTGCATCTGCCAGCTTTCCAATACCGTTATGATTGAACTTCATCTCTGTTGATGCATATAAACATGGGATCACTGGCTGCACCTCCCTCTTACAGCGTCCACCAGCGTGGAGTCACCTCCACCGCCGTGATGCCGCCTGTCCATGCGATTTGTGTCTTTCCCTCCGGCAGTTCCGGGAAATCATCCGAAAGGATGGTCTCATTGCAGAAGCCGGAAGCGTTGTAAGCGTTGTGCGTTTCACAGTTGAGCAGCACGTAGTCCTTGATGCTGTGGATGGTGATCTTCTCCTCACCCACATACAGTTCGCCGCCAGAATCCCCGTAGATCTTGAAGATAGGCTGTGCCGGAAAAGCGAAGGGGTTCTTTAAGGTCGACCTGCCATCCAGCCGGATCCCCCTCTGCCCATCCACGCTCCAACGCTGGGGCTTACAGTTGAATGTCAGCTCCATCTCAGCGGCTTTCTGGGCTGTCACATCAAATTCCAGAGCATCCTTGCAGACTGCCATCCGGAAGAAATCCGGGTCGTAGGTGTCCTGCAATTTCTGATACCCGATCGGAGATAACAGCCATGCCTTGACCGCTGCGGTCTTGGCAGGCAGACCGTTGAAGAAAAATGCCTTATACTTGATATCCACGTTCTGATATCTGCGCCTGCCTGTCCTTGCATTCTCGGTGATGATGTCCCCGTTCCTGCCTGGTACGGAGGTACTCTCCACATCCGCAGCCGGGGAATCATACACACCGGGTCCAGACAAATATAATAGGAAGTCCTTACTGGACTTCCCGGCAAAGGACAGATACTGTCTGGCGTATCTGCCTTTAAGCTGAAACTGTGATACTGTCTGCTTTGGGGCATTGTAGCCCATACGCATCTACCTCCTTTACTTGAAGACCGAATCATCCTCGTGGATCATGCCGTTGATCTTATCGGCAACGGTCTGTGCGAGTTCATCATCGTTCCGGGCATTGTAGCCATTGACCGTGATATACACACCGCCAAGGTTGGTCGTCCGGGTGGTGCCGCCTCCGGCCAGAGCCGCCTGCGGGAAGTTCCAGCCAGAGCCATCGAAGTGCGGCAGGGTCAGTTCCGGCAGACTGAAGGAACTGATGCCCTCCATACCCTGCTGCACCTTTGCTGCCATCGACTTGATCTGGCTGATTAGTCCGCCCTCGCCTTTCTTGATGCCGCCGGAAAGCAGCTTCATAAAGTCGGGCATATAGGTGTCCGCATCTGCCAGAGGTCCTTCATCCGGCACAGAGAAGTGCAGGAATGAACGGATACCGCTTGCCACACTCTTGACCGCACTGCCGACCCAGCTCACACCCTTCTTGATGCCTCCTGCAATACCGCCAACGATATCCTTGCCCCAGCTGACTGCCGAGGAAGCCACGTTCTTGATACCGCCCCAGATGGACGATGCCACGTTGCCGATGGCAGAAGCCGCATTGGAGATACCGTTCTTGATGGCATTTACTCCATTCGAGAATACCGAAGTGACCTTGTTCCAGATATTCGTGACTCCTTCCCGGAAGCCATCGCAGTTTTTCCAGAGAGCGGTCAGTCCAAGACCGATGCCGCCAACGGCCGCCACTGCGATACCTGCAGGACCCGCCAGACCAGCAAGTGCTGTGCCTGCGGATGCGAGGAAACCACCTGCGGAGCTTGCTACGCCTGCAAGAGCCGTACCCGCACCTGCCGCCAGACCAGATACGGCCGTGCCAACCGAGCCGAACAGTCCTGCGATTGCGGAGCCGGCAGAACCAGCAATTCCGCCCAATGTGGAACCCACACCAGACAGAAGCCCAGAAAGACTGCCGCCTAAGCCGCCGATCTTCGTCACTACACCGGAAAGCAGCCCGCCCAGATTCGACAGGATTCCCCCACCGCTGGAGCCAAGGCTTCCCAGCTTCGAGATGATACCGGAGATTCCCTCTCCCAGACCGCCCATTTTGGAGGTCAGCCCGGAGATCAGGTTGCCAAAGTTCGACACGATCTGACCACCATCTGTGCTGCCGATCTTCGACAGGAAACTGCCGATGTTGGACAGCAGACCGCCTCCGTTTTCGGAGCCAAGAACATTGCCGAGGTTCTGCAACGTACTTCCGAGGTTTCCGATGGTATTCTTCATAGAGCCGAGCTTGTCCACAAGACCGGTGACCGTATTGACCGTATCACCGACTTTGCTGATGCCATTGCCCAGGCTCTTTAGGAAATCCGAGTTGAAGGTATCGCCAAGGCTGCGGATCGCATTTCCAAGGGAACCGGTCTGAGAACTCAGCTCTCCAATGGAATCCTTTATGTCCGTAAAGCCCTGCTTCACTTCATCGCTCATACTGCCGACTGCTGTTTTGGTGATACCCTGCAGGTCAGTCCAGAGCTGCTGGAACTGTGTTTTCAGCCCGGAAAGCCCGGCCATCAGCTGGGACTGGATACCGCTGCCCACATCCCTTGCAGCACTGCCGATACCATTTTGGCTTCTCTTGATCGTGGCAGCAAAACTGCCGACCACAGAATCCATCCAGTCGCCCAGAGAATCCACCGGAGTCGTGAGGTTACTGCTCATAGACCCGGCAAGCCCCTGCACAGCCTTCACTACCGACTTGACATTTTTCTTAATGCCGGTCGCCAGCAGCTTCATGAAGTCAGGCATATAGGTGTCTGCATCGGACAGAGGTCCTTCGTCCGGCACAGAGAAATGCAGCAGACTTCTGACCCTGCTTGCGACATTTTCTGCCGCCGCGATCACGGAACCGGCCGCTGCCCGGACACCTGCCGCCATCTGGGAACAGATATCTGCACCCCAGCGGTATGCCGAAGAAGCAATCGAACCGAGCGAGTTAAAGCTGCTCCTGATATTTGCAACACCGGAGGAAACCGTGCTGCGTAGACTGGACATTGCCGAAGACACCGTGGACTTGATGCTATTGAAAGCAGAGGTCGTGGTGGATTTCAGTGTGTTCCAGCTGCTTGTGACCGTACTGCGAACTGCGGATACAGAGGAAGTTGTAAGAGACTTGATACTGTTCCACGCTGTCGTGATGACTGTTTTGATGCCATTCCAGCTGGTGTTTGTCAGGTTTTTCACCGCATTCCATGCGCTGGTCATGGAAGATTTGACAGCTGCTGTCGCAGAAGTGGTAAGGAACTTGATCCCGTTCCACGCCGTGGTAATGACTGTTTTAATTCCGTTCCAACTGGTCGTTGTCAGCGACTTCACTGCATTCCATGCACTGGTCATGGATGTTTTCACTGCTGCTGTTGCGGAAGTCACATTGGTCTTCACCGCCGCAAAGCTGGTTTGGACGATAGTCTTGATGCTGTTCCATGTGCTCGTGGTACTGGCCGTAATGGAACTCCATGCAGATTTCATCGCGGCACTCACACCTGCCGTTCCGGCTCTTACCG
>OGQE01000416.1_pt1 | contig 50296 bp, 40 predicted proteins | sample 1553131 | NCBI WGS metagenome assembly OGQE01 (sample SAMEA2579929, study PRJEB22360) | human gut metagenome | biome: human gut; feature: human-associated habitat; material: faeces | place: Denmark | collected 2008/2010
AGAATAGTTAGCTTGTAGCTGACAGCTCACAGCTGATAGCTTTTATCTTCTTACCGCTTTCCTCACCACAGGTACAGATTCTTCGCTGACGCTCAGAATGACGTTTAATGTTCTCTGTCATTATGATGCTTAGCGTCCCTCCGTCATTATGCTGCCTTACCGTATCCCGTCATTCAGAGCGGAAGTAAGAATGCTGTATGAGAAAACAGGGAGACGGCTATGTCATACGGAGCGAAGAATCTATTACTCTGATGACACCTTACCGTTTCCCTCACTATGACGCCTTGCCGTCCGCTGTCATTCTGACAAACATTCTTTATATAAAGTTATTTTTCTATAATATATCGAGATCCTGATAAACAGGCTGTACAAGCCATTTTCCGGAAGCGCCCATGATTCCCCACTTTCCCTTGGCTTTCACTGCGCTGTATCCGTGGCTGAACGGGCGTGCCTCTTCAATAAGGCCTTCTTTATCGGCAAACAGGATTTGTCCCTGATCATTGATGACCTCGTAATTGCTGCTTCCCTGGTGCACCCATGTCAGCCGGTCATGAAGGAAAGGATCGATCGTCATGTCGGTAGATACGGAAAATACAGAATACCCTGTTCTCATATTGTATAAGCTGCGGACCCCATTTTTCTCTACGACCAGACGGTCGGAACCGGCAAAGGTGATACCGTCATACCGGAAAGGAATCACCTGCTGTCCCGTTTCCACACTGAAAATCCCGCTTTTTCCGGTCTTTCCGTCTTTCAATACCAAAAGACCGTTAATCTCGTCCAGATCACCTACATCATAATCTCCCGGACGGATAACGTACTCTCCTTTCCGATTTACAAAGCCGGTTTTCCCGTCATTTTTAATGACTGTACCATACCAGGTCATGGGCCATACTTTATCATTCTTGCTGTCAATGACGATATTTCCGTCACGGTCTATGTAACCGCGCTTGGCTCCGTCATAGGTAAAACCGCCAAGACCGATGCCGTTATAGCCGAATCCTCCGTATATCAGGCCGCCGGTCACAAAGCCCAGCAGACTGCCCACATTGAAGCCCCCTACTTTACGGCGGTATTCGGCCAAACCGCCTTCATACGCATACATTTGATTGGACGGCGCCTGGAACAGTTCCCTGCCGCTGCCGTCAACAGCAACGATTTTCCCTTTCTCATTCTTCACGAAAGCACGGTCTTCACTGAACTCGGCAAGCACATCCTTATACCGCGGCGAGATGACCACCTTCCCCATGCCGTCTTTGAAACCGTATTTCCCTTTTTCTTTAAAGGATGTATAGCCGTCGCTGTCATAATACTCCCGGCTGTCTTCCTGCCCGGCAGCATCCGTCCTGCTCCGGCGGTCCGATTCATCGGCGGCCTCCGGTGTCAGCTGTTCGCCTGTTTTGGAAATGAACCGGGTGGTTTTCTTATCCACCATGACATGAATCACACCGGTGCGGTCATTCACATCCAGGATTTCCTTATAAGCAGGAGCAATCAGCTCTTTCCCATCTGTGCCAAGAATACCCCACTTGCCGCCGGATTTGCATTTTGCCAGGATCCCCTGCTCTATAATCCTATCATTTTGGAAAGTCATTCCTGCCCATGTCCCAATCGACTTGGGAACGTTTCGATTAGGTACCACAAGCGGCGCCAGGAGCTCATTCAGCACCACGCCGGACTCATACTGATATTCCACCTTCTCATTAAATGCCCGGTCTCCCGTATGAGGCAATCCCATACGTTCCATTTGCCGGCGCTGTTCTGCGGTCATATTCCGAATCGCATCACTGTCCTTTGTCTCGCTGGAAACCGTCGTGCGCGATTCTGTCCGCCGGACACGCTCGGCAATCGTTCCATTCCTATCCACTGTCGTCCGCGTCTCACTGCGGCTTTCCGCCGTTGTGCTTTTCGCCTGTGCAAAACCCCCGCCGGACATGACAGCGCCGAAACACACTAATGCCGTCAAAATGTATCTTTTCTTCAATCCGCCACACATACGATGAGTCCTCCTTCAACACATCTATTTCTCAATAAACATATTATACAAAAACTCCTCTTTTCCCGCATCACAAATGATTTAAATCGTAAAAGAATATTAGTTTGCAGCTGACAGCTCACAGCTGATAGCTTTTATCTTCTTACCGTTTCCTCTCATCACGGTAACAGATCCTTCACATTCGTTCAGGATGACGTTTAATATTCCCTGTCATTATGATGCCTTGCCGTATCCCGTCATTCAGAGCAGAAGTAAGAATGCTGTATGAGAAAACAGGGAGACGGCTATGTCATACGGAGCGAAGAATCTATTACTCTGATGACACCTTACCGTTTCCCTCACCACGGTAACAGATTCTTTGCTATCGCTCTGGGCAATGTCTTTCGGTCTTCGTCATCATGCCGTTTTCTGTTCCCCATTGATAATGACGCCCTTTCCCAAAATCGTCATTCAGCATTTTTAGCTGACATCTCACAGCTAACGGCTAATAGCTGACAGCTCACAGCTGATAGCTTTTATCTTCTCATCGGCCTTCCTCAGAGCGCCTTCTTTCATGATGTAGTGGGAATCGGCATAGGGCAGCATATCCATCTCGTGGGTGACGACAAAAACCGTTTTCCCGCTGTCCGCCGTCCGGCGGAGGAGCTTTGCGACGATATCCGTATTCTCTTCATCAAGATCGGATGTCGGCTCATCGGCAAGAAGGATCTCCGTGTCCCGGCAGAGCGCCCCGGCAATGGCCACGCGGCGCAGCTCGCCGCCGGAAAGTTCGGAGGGATACGCGTCTTTCAGCAGTTCGATCCCCAATTCTCTCATGATCGGCAGGATGTCTTGCTCTTCTTTCTTTCCATAGATATTCCGGGCCAGACGGATATTTTCTTCCGCCGTCAGGCTGTAAATCGCTCCCCCTCCCTGGGGAATGACAGCGATATTTTCATTTCTGAACTTTGACAGTTCGCTGTCCGCCATGCGGTACAAATCTTTTCCTCCCGCCAGCACGCAGCCCGATGTCGGCTGAAGCAGCCCTGCAAGGATGTGGAGGAGCGTGGATTTCCCGCTTCCCGATTTTCCTGTAATGACGGCAAATTCCCCGCTCTCCACCACCAGATCGGTTCCGGAAAGGGCATAAGTGAACCGTGCTTTTTTCGGATCCGTTTGGTATTGTTTCGTTACCTGTTCCGCTTCCAGACGCATTTATTCACCCTCCCTTAAAATCGTTGCAGGATCGACACGGGACAGGCGCAGCACAGCATATGCCGATGCCGCGGGGCCCGCCAGGCAGATGACCGCCATCGCGGCAAATGCCAGCCATCCTGTTTCCACAAACCCCGGAAGAAGGAAGGGCAGTTTCAGTCCCGTTTCAATGAGCCCGCTGAAAGGAATCACCACAAGGAGTCCCATGAGCACGCCTGCCGCGCCGCCGGAGACGCTCAGGATAAGAGTTTCTTTCAATAAAATCCCTGCCAGTTTTCTTCGTGACGTTCCCATCACGCGGAGCAGGGCAAATTCTTTTTTCCTTTCTCCCACAAGGACGGAGAAGGAAACGACCAGAACGATGAACACCATCACCCAGACCGCCGCAAAAAGAAGGGTGATCGTTTTTGAAATCCCTGAAAGGCTGCCCGCTATTTCGGAAAGCATGTCTTTCATCTGGATTGCCTTCACACGGCGTACACGGAGATTGATATTTTCCGTCACTTTTTTTATGTCATAACCGTCTTTTACTTTGATGTAAACGGAAGAAATAACGTTTTCCACATCGCCTTCAAAAAGCGGATTCAGCCCCATCTTCGACGATGCCTCGATAAGCGTCCGTATGGTCTCCGCTTTCGTATAGACCGCGGTATCAAGCCCCGTACCGGTCGCCGCCAGTTTCGCTACGATGCGGCAGTCTTTATTGTAAAAACGGATTGTATCGCCTACGTCCGCATTGACCGCCGAGCCTACCACCACATCGCCATGGGCAAGTTCTCTGCCGTAACTTTCGCGGATCCACGGCTGGATAATAAAATCTGTTTCCGGTTCAAACCCGATAATCTGCACCGGAACAGAGCAGCATGAAGCGGAAAGGGACGCGAGAAATATCTGGGGCGATACCTTTTCCACGCCTTCGATATGGGAAATAAGCGTCATCTTTTCCCGCTCCATGTAAAAATAGCCCGGCGTCCCGTCCAGTATCATCGTTTTAGGATCTACTTTCCGCTTTGCCGTGTTCGGTACGACGATAATATCCGCGCCAAGACGATTTTCCAATGTCCCCAGACCGTTCTGAAGGCTCACGACTGCCATGGAACCGGCAAAAATGACAAAGGAAAGGAAAAAGGTAAGCACGAGGAGAGCCGCCGTCCGCAGCGGCCTGCGGGACAGATTCCTCCAGGGCAGCCGGTTAAGATCCATGGGCGGCCTCTTTCTTCACGACACGGCGCCGGAAAAAGAAATCACCCAGCGCCGCCGCAATCATCAATACCCCCATGATCAGCACGAAAGGCTCCATGACCGTATGGCACCGCATATGGTTTTTCATGCAAAGATGAATAAGGTGGTTGGGAATAAGCATCAAAAGGGCGGCATTGGCAATAACAGCCAGATCCAGCCCCAATTTCATACCGTCATTTGTAAAGGCCAGGTGAAACAGGGAAAGGATGACAAGCACGACCCCCACGCCGAAAGCCGCCTGACTTGCCCAGCGGCACACCATAAATCTGCCGTCCGGCATAACGGGGCAGGGCCCTGCCACCGTCTGCTCCCCTATGACAAAAAGAAGGCTCAAGATAAGCAGAATGGAACCTCCCGCATATTTTCTCATTTATAAGCACCCCGTTTCATGTAAAATTATGATAATGATAGATATTTTCATTATTACCACAAGAAAAAATAAAAGTTAATGTAAAAAGCGGGAACCCGCCGGGGATTTCCCGGCAGCTCCGCCGCCTTATCCAAGCATATCCGATTGATTTTCCGCCCCATGATTTATGGAAGCACTTTATTTCCCCACGCAGAACCGGCTGAAAATGGAATGGATCAATTCATCATCCATGGTATCGCCCGTGATTTCCCCCATCGTTTTCCATGCTTCCGTCAGGTCGATGACGATGAAGTCCACCTGGAGGCCTTCACGGACGGACGCTCTCGCGCGGAGGACATTGTCCAGCGCTTTCCGCACCAATTCCACATGGCGCAGGTTGGTCAAAAAAAGGACACGCCCCGCGTCGGCATCCTGCTTTTCGGTGATCTTCCGCAGTTCGTCCCGCAGTTCGTCCATCCCGCTCCCGTAACGGGCGGAAAGGGAAATGACAGGGACATGTCCCGCGATTTTCCATATATCTTCCGCCTTGACTTCCGGCGTGAGGTCATATTTATTTAAAATGACAATCGCCTTTTTCCCGCTGAGGCTGTGAAGAATGGTTTTATCTTCCTCATCCAAAGGCGACGAACCGTCAATGACCGCCAGAATGAGATCTGCTTTTTCCATGGATGCCCGCGCCCGTTCGATCCCGATCTGCTCCACCTTATTGTCTGTTTCCCGCAGACCGGCAGTATCCATAAGAAGGAGGGAAACTCCCGATATGCGAACCGCCTCTTCAATGGTGTCCCGCGTTGTGCCCGGCACATCGGTGACGATCGCCCGTTCTTCCTGTAGAAGGGCATTCAGCAGGGATGATTTCCCCGCGTTCGGTCTCCCGATAATCGCGGTGCGGAGTCCTTCCCTGATGACCCGCCCCTCTTCGGAGCGTTTCAGAAGCGCCGACAGGGATTTGTCAATTTTCTCCAAAGCGTCCCCTGTTTCTTCCATGGTAAGGTCTTCCAAATCTTCTTCGGGATAATCGATGGTCACTTCCAATTTCGTAATGAGGTCTTTGAGTTCTTCCATGACCTCATGGACAAAACCGGAAAGCGCGCCGGACAGATGGCTTTCCGCCTGGGTAAGTGCCGCTTCCCCTTTCGCGCTGATAATGTCCATGACGGCTTCCGCCTGCGCCAGATCAAGACGGCCGTTCAAAAAAGCCCGTTTGGTAAATTCGCCGCGCATGGCAGGAACTGCGCCGCTTCGCAAAGCAAGAGACAGTGTTTCCCGGAGCGCCTCCGCCGAGCCGTGGATCTGGATTTCCACCACGTCTTCTCCCGTGTAGGAATGAGGGGCTTTCATGTACACCGCAAGACCTTCGTCAATCCTCTTTCCGCCGTCCGTCACATGGCCGAAATACATCATGCGAGGCACAGCGTCTTTGAACGTTTTGATTTTTCCCGTATGAAATATTTTATCCGCGATCTCCAATGCGGAAACGCCGCTCAGACGGATGATGCCGATTCCCCCTTCGCCGGGCGCGGTAGCGATGGCGGCAATCGTCGTCTCTTCGTACATACTCTGCTCCTTCGTGAAATAAAAGGTATTTTTTCCATTGTACCATACATTCCCCTCTGTATCGAAAACGATAGACACAGAATAGTGCGGTGAAACAGAAAAGCATTTTCTCCCGCTGCTATGGGTGGTCTTTTTTTATTGGCTGATAAATGTCACTAACGGTAAAACGTCATTCAAAGCGTGAGCGAAGGATTTGCTGCTGTGGTAAGAAAGACGGTAAGAAGATAAAAGCTATCAGCTGTGAGCTGTAAGCTGCAAGCTAAATATTCTTTTACGATTTAAATTATTACGACAAGTAAGTACCTCAATCGCACTATGTGCGCCAGCGTCACCTTTCAAACCCTATAATTATTTTTCTTATTTTATATACCTGATGAGTGCTATAATAGAAAAAATATAGGTTTTATGAAAGGAGTACCCTGTGAAAAATTACGCCGGTCCCGCAGACATCATGTACCACACGGGGCTTTCCGCCGGCATGATCCGCGGCGCGAAGTACGCCCTTGTCCCCGGCGACCCGGGCCGTGTGGAAGGTCTTGCCAAAGCACTGGATGAAAACGCTTTGTTCGTCGCCTCCCACAGAGATTACACCTCATGGCTCGCCCGGGTGGAAAACGCGCCTGTCCTTGTCATGTCCACCGGCATGGGCGGCCCCTGCGTCACCTTTGCCGTAGAGGAGCTGGCCCGCCTTGGCGTGGAAACATTTATCCGCGTCGGCACGACCGGCTCCATTCAGGAGGATCTGCACCTGGGCGATGTGGTCATCAATACGGCATCGGTCCGCATGGACGGCGCTTCCCGCGCATACGCCCCCATCGAATTTCCTGCGGTAGCCGACCCGGATACGGTTCTTGCGCTCCGCGAAGCGGCAGAGGAATCGGGCGTCCCTTTCAAAACGGGGATTTCCATCAGCACCGACAGCTTCTGGCCGGGACAGGAACGGTATGACAGCTTCGGCGGCTATGTATTGAAACGGCTGCAAGGTTCTCTGGAAGATTTCCGGCATATCGGATGTACGAATTATGAAATGGAAAATGCCACCCTTTTCACACTTTGTTCCGTGCTGGGACTGAAAGCCGCTTCCATCTGCGGCGTCGTCGCCAAACGGACAGACAGCGAATCCGTCGCTCCTCATGACATCTATGAAAAAGCGGAACAACGCTTTCAAGACGTGGTAAAGCGGGCGCTGGAAAAAATGATTGCCCGCTCCCGATCCGGCGGAAATATTTCCTGAGAAACCTTCTTCTTTTTTCATTCCGTTATTTTATTTGACATTCGCTTCCACTGTGTTATAATAATTTGCGAGAAAATCGCATATTTAGAAAGTGTGCTCCCATGTATATGACCGAACAGAGAAAAAAATTATTTGAATTTTTCCAAAGCCACCCTGACATGACCATTTCCGCGCGGGACCTGGCGGCGCAGCTTGTTGCGGAAGAGCACGCGAAAATCAGCGTCAGCGCAGTGTACCGGAATCTCGCCATGCTGGAGCGGGAAGGCCTTATTCTCCGCTCGCCGGGCAAGAACAACCGGGAAAATGTGTACCGCTATGTCTCATCGGAAACCTGTGATGACAAGCTTCACATCACCTGCCTGAAATGCGGCCGGACGACCCATATGACACAGAAAATTTCCGACAAACTGCTCCGGGACGTCCTCCGCGGCGACAAGTTTGACATTGATTTATCAAAAACGACGGTTTACGGCGTCTGCAAAGACTGCCGCTGAGAAACTTTACGGGACTGCGCACCGCCTTTAAAACGTGCGCTTTTTTATTTTCCATCATTAAAAGGAGGGATCATGGCATACCGCAGAAAACTGACAGCGCTCTTCATCAGTGCCGCTTTCGTTCTCACTTTGGCTCTATCCTTCTTTTTCATTGCAAAAGAACTGTCCCATGACCACGGCCATGGCAGCGATCCTTGCCCGATCTGCGAAAAGATCGATTTGTGCCTCCGGACGCTTTCCGTCTGTTCGTCTGTCACGATCCCGGCGGACAATGGAGGATCCGTTTCCATCCCCCATCTTTTTTCCGCCGTTCTTTCCCTTTCCGCTGTTTCTCTTCTCACGGTTTCCTCCACGCTGGTCACCCTCCGTGTCAAGCTCACCGATTAAACCCGGCGCTTGCATTTTTATTTCTATTGTATTAGTTAGGAGGATTTCCATGAAAAAAATAATTGCCTGCCTGATGGCGTGCTTCGCCGTCTTTGCTTTTGCCGCCTGTTCATTAAACAAGAACGGCGCTCCCGATTCCAAGGGGAAAGAACCTTTGAAAATCATCTGTACCAATTTCGCCTCTTACGACTTTGTCCGCCAGATTGTCGGCGATAAAGCAGAGGTCACTATGCTTCTCAAACCGGGCGCGGAAGCCCACAGTTATGAACCGTCTCCGAAAGACATCCAGGCCATCGGCAAGAGCGATCTTTTCGTTTACACCGGCGGCGACTCCGATGAATGGGTGGACGGCATGTTAAACTCCATAGACAAGAGCAAGCTCAAAACACTCAAAATGATGGATACCGTCAAACTGTATGAAGAAGAAATGTCCGAAGGCATGCAGGAAGAAGAACATGAACACCATCACGATGACAAAGATCACCATGAGGAAGATAAGGACCATCATCATGACGAAGACAAAGAACATCACCACGATGACAAGGACAGCCATGATAAAGAACATCATCATGATGACAAGGAGCACCACCATGACGGCGAAGAAGGCCCTGAAATGGATGAGCATGTCTGGACCTCTCCCGCCAACGCTATCCAGATCGTAAAAGCCCTCACCGAAACCATTTCCGGTCTCGACAAGGACAATGCCCAGACTTATCAGAAAAACGCTGAGGCTTACATTGCGAAACTGGAAAAACTGGATAAGGATTTCCATGACGTCATTGATCACGCGAAGAGAAAAGAAATCATCGTCGGTGACCGTTTCCCTTTCCTTTATTTCGCCAAAGAATTCGGCCTGACCTACTACGCCGCTTTCCCCGGCTGCTCCACTGATACGGAAGCCAATCCGGCAACTATTGCCTTCCTCGTGGATAAGGTGAAGGAAGACCATATTCCCGTCGTATTCCACATCGAGATGTCTAATGAACAGATGAGCAAAGCCATTGCGGAAGCCACAGGCGCGAAAAATGAGCTTCTGAACGCCGTCCACAACGTAAGCGATGAAGAATTCAAAAAAGGCGTAACTTATATTGACCTCATGAACCATAATGTGAAAGTTCTCAAGGAGGCGCTCAACTGATGAGTCTGCTTACATGCCGCCATCTTTCCGTATCTTATGACGGAAAAGCGGTTCTTTCCGACCTGAATTTCTCCGTCGATGAAGGGGACTACCTCGGAATCGTCGGTGAAAACGGCGCAGGAAAAAGCACACTGGTGAAAGCGCTTCTGCGCCTGAAAAAAATATCGGGCGGGGAAATCGTAACTGCCGATGGCTTCAAGCCTACGGAAATCGGATACCTTCCCCAGCAGACCCCCGTGCAGAAAGATTTTCCCGCCAGTGTCTGGGAAGTCGTCCTTTCAGGCCGTCTGAACCGCTGCGGCATGTATCCTTTTTATCGAAAATCAGATAAGGAAGACGCGGAAGAAAAAATGGAAATGCTCGGCATTGCCGACCTGAAGAAACGATGCTACCGCGATCTTTCAGGCGGCCAGCAGCAGCGTGTACTCCTTGCGCGGGCACTCTGCGCCACGGGAAAACTCCTGCTCCTGGACGAGCCGGTGACCGGCCTTGATCCCATCATGACCGGTGAGCTTTACCATATTTTCAAGGACTGCATAGAGAAGTACGGCGTCACTGTCATCATGGTTTCCCACGATATCCGCGGCACACTGGGACAGGCAAACCGTATTCTCCACCTGTCCGGCGGGACACAGCAGTTCTTCGGGACGACGGAAGAATATCTCCGAAGCCCCGTGGGGCAGAGATTTGCAGGAGGCGGACTATGATGGATATCTTTATTGAAATGATCAGCTATCCCTTCATGGTGCGTGCCATCATTGTGGGCTGCCTTGTTTCCCTCTGCGCTTCCCTCTTAGGAACCAGCCTTGTACTGAAACGGTACTCCATGATCGGCGACGGACTCTCCCATGTGGGATTTGCCGCCCTCGCCATCGCTTATGCTTTCCACGCAGAGCCCCTCACCATTTCCATCCCTGCCTGCATCGCCGCCGCCTTTTTCCTTCTCCAGCTGAAAGACAGCGCGAAGATCAAAGGCGACTCTGCCACGGCTCTTCTCTGCAGCGGCGCTCTTGCCATCGGCGTCATGACGATTTCCTTAAGTACGGGAATGAATACCGACGTGTGCAACTACATGTTCGGCAGCATCCTTGCCATGAGCGCCGATGACGTGCGCCTTTCCGTCATCCTCGGCATCTCCGTCGTGCTCCTTTTCATTTTGTTTTATAACCGTATATTTGCAGTCACCTTTGATGAACCGTTCGCCTCCGCCACCGGCACACGGACAAGGCTCTATAATATGATCATCGCCTTTCTCACAGCCATCACGATCGTCCTTGGCATGCGCATGATGGGCGCGCTCCTTATTTCCAGCCTGATCGTATTCCCTTCGCTCACCGCGATGCAGCTCTGCCGGCAGTTCAAGACGACGATCATCCTCTCCTCCGTTTTCTCCGTGGCCACATTCATGGCAGGACTCACCATCTCCTACATGGGCTCGATTCCCACAGGAGCATCCATTGTCGTCACTGACATTGTCCTCCTCTTTATCGCCGCGGGCATACGGAAAATGAAAGAAGGCTTTTGAATGAGAAAAGAAATATGGCTTTTCTTCCTGCCGCTTCTTCTCTTAGGCGGCTGCGGCACACAGGAAAAAGCGCAGGATCCGCCGCAGATCATTACCAGGAAAACCGTGCAGGAAGCAAAAAAAGCGGAAACTCCTCCGGAGGCCAAGGAAACACCGGCGCCGGCAGAAACACCGGAGCCGGCTCCGCAGAAAGAAGAACAGCTGGCGCCTAAACCGGCTGCTCCTGAAGGGAAAAAATCGAAGTATCCTGTCTTTGAATATCCCTACAATCTGGAAACGGACCGGCAAAACTTTGATTACAACAACATAGACATCGTCGTCGGCGATAAGCGGTATATGACACAGATCAACGACTGGTTCATGAACTTCCGCGACTACAAAGACAAAACTGTCCTCATCGAAGGCTATTTTATTTCCATCAACGGCCACTACTTCGTAGGAAGAAACGGCCCCACCTGCCCTTACTGCACAGGCGGCTATGTGGATTTTGAATTTACCTCTGACGGCGACTTCACCGGCTATGAAGACGGCGTCACATGGATCAAAGTGTATGGCATCCTCCGCGAAGCCACTGTCCATCTGAACGACCATCTCACCGCCCCCTTCTACCATCTGGAAGCGGTAAAAGTGGAAAAAATGGATCAGCCGGGAATCGGAACCATCACAGATTAAAAGAAAAAGTAAGGTAGGAAATTCTGTTTTCCCCTTACTTTTTTATTTTTATATATTTTAAAATTGTAATTCATGGAACGGCATATAGAAATCAGAAATAGAAAACCTTTTTGTTAAAATCGTTTTGGACAAAAACATAACCACAGAAGCATCCCTTATGAAAGCAATTACAACAGAAGAAAACCCCGGATAAAATATTAAATTTTTTGATGGATGTTACAAATTATTGATTATCCGGACAATCTTAACTCTGCAAATACCATTATTTCACAAAAATATAGCCTTATGATAAGATATTTATATTAAAGGCAACGTGTTTTTAAATATAAAAAGGAGACGAATGCGATGAAGACAGGATTTGAGCTATTGGACGATGCATTCCTGAACAAGGGAACCGCATTTACGGAATCGGAAAGAAAAAAACTTGGATTGGAGGGGTTGCTTCCGCCTTGTGTAGAAGATATAGAAACTCAGGCACAGCGTATCTACCGCCAAATGGAAAGGAAAACTTCCTTGATTGAGAAAAGACGTTTTCTGATGGAAGTCTTTAACTTCAACCGGACACTGTTCTTCCATGTATTCAGTGAGCATCTGGTAGAATTGATGCCGATTGTTTATGATCCGGTTATCGCGGAAAGCATTGAACAATACAGCGGACAGTTTGTCAATCCGCAATGTGCAGCCTTCCTTTCTATCGATCATCCCGAACTTATTGAAGCTTCGCTTAAACAGGCTGCCGGGGACAGAAAAATCCGCCTTATTGTTGTTACTGATGCAGAAGGCATTCTTGGTATTGGTGACTGGGGTACTAACGGTGTGGATATTTCTGTTGGAAAACTGATGGTCTATACTGCCGCTGCCGGTATCGACCCGCAGACTGTACTTCCGGTTGTCCTGGACTGCGGAACTAACCGGGAAACCTTACTGAAAGATCCTTTCTATCTCGGAAACCGCCATAAGAGAATATATGGTGATCATTATTATGATTTCGTGAATCAATTTGTTGAAACGGCGGAAAAGCTGTTTCCCGATTTGTACTTGCATTTTGAAGACTTCGGACGGTCTAACGCTGCAGCCATCTTGAAGAAGTATCAAAAAACCTATCCTGTTTTTAATGATGATTGTCAGGGAACCGGCATAATAACATTAGCCGGTATTCTTGGCGCCATGAAAATTAACGGGGAAAAACTTACAAACCATACCTACATGTGTTTTGGAGCAGGTACGGCCGGAGCCGGTATCACTGACCGCATATTCAGGGAAATGGTTGCGCAGGGATTGTCAGAAAAAGAAGCACGGAAACACTTCTATATGGTGGATAAGCAAGGATTGCTCTTTGACGATATGGATGACCTGACACCTGAGCAGAAACCCTTTGCAAGAGCACGTTCTGAGTTCGATAATGCCGGAGAACTGAATAATTTAACAGCGGCAGTAATGGCTGTCAAGCCTACAATTCTTGTGGGAACTTCAACTGCTCCGAAGACATTTACCGAAGAAATAGTAAAAGCCATGGCATCATGGTGTGACCACCCGATTATTTTCCCGCTTAGTAATCCAACGGAATTGGCGGAAGCAACAGCGGAAGACATCATCAAATGGTCTGACGGCAAAGCGATGGTCGCAACCGGTATTCCTGCAGAACCTGTTGAATATAATGGCGTGACTTACGTTATCGGGCAGGCAAATAATGCCCTGATATATCCCGGGCTGGGACTTGGAAGCATCGCCGTTAATGCTTCTTTGCTTACGGATGAAATGATTTCCTCCGCCGCACATTCTCTTAGTGAATTTCTTGAAATCAATGTGAAAGGGGCTGCTGTTCTGCCGCCGGTGTCTAAATTAACGCAGTTTTCTGAAACAGTGGCTAACGCGGTAGCAGAATGCGCTGTAAAACAGGGCTTGAACAGAGTGCAGACAAATGATGTTAAAAGAACCGTGCAGTCATTAATCTGGAAGCCTGTTTACAGAAATTACTAATGTGTATGGAAGATAAAAGAGCAAATTTTAAGTCTTGTGTAAATACCGAAAAATAAATACCGCCTGTTTTCCACGGCGGGATATATGACAAAAGAAAAGAGTATCTTCACTCCTGCGCGGAGAAGATACTCTTTTTCATTTCCATATTTTCTTTTACGCCCACGTAAAAACGCCGTCTCCCGTCAAGACAGCGTTTTTCTTTATAAGCACAGGAGCCCGTCCCTCCGCTTCCTGTAATATTTTGTCTTCCCCCGGATCAGTTCCCCTCCGGGAACCAGCCGGCCGCCGTCGCCGTAATCGGGGACATAGAGCAGATCCCAGCGCATATCCGGATCACCGCTTCCGATCCCATACCCGTCAGACGCGGCCATTTCCGCGTGGGTGTAAATACTCGACACCGGCAGTTCCAGCTTCTCCACAGCCTCCGCGCAGAACATCGCAAGCGCCTCCACCTGCGCTTCTGTCGGCGGCTCGCGTCCCAGATCCACGCCGCTCGGCGCATCATAGTAGCAGCATGCATCGCGGCAGCACGCCAGCGCTACACCGATCGACCGGCTGTTCCTGCGCCACGTATGCGCCAGGCACTCCGTGAAATCCTCATGGATCACGTGGCAGTACCCTCCCCGGTCAATCACCACATGGTATGCCAGGCACTCCACCAGCTGGTACGGCGCCCCCGTCCAGTGGCAGTAAATCCGGTCAATCTTCCCGCGGGCCGCCTCCAGGCGCGTTCCTATTTCATCCAAAGTCATAATCCGTTTATCCATATTTTACGGAAAGAAATACTTCCTTCCCCTCATCACTTCCTTTTCAACTTCCTTACCAGCCCCGACAGCACCCCGACACCGGCATCATTCAGATTCTCCACGATACTCAGCATCTCCGACGCCGCCAGATAACTGACACACATTTCCATAAACAGGTCCGGCCGTCCCACGCTTGCCAGAAGCCGGTCTGCCGCACCGCCGCCGACGGTCAGCAGAATATAAAGCACCATCTTTCCGGCAAACTGCCGCTTCATCTGCCTGCTGGAAATCATTCCGGCCCGATGCGCCGAGGGAATCGCCAGAATGCACGATACCATATCACGATCCTCTTCCCCCTTCGCCTCCAGATACTTGTGGGCAAGCGCCATCCACTTCGTCACCAGATCAATAAATACCGCCAGCGCAAATAAACTGATCAGCTCAAAGGGAAAAACCCCTTCCGCCAAAAGACCCGTCGTCACCAGTTTCACCTGCCAGTCCTCCACAAGCCGCTCTGAAGCCCGTTCAAAAGCCTCCATCCACGAACCTGCATCCATAAGCCCTCCTTTCCGTCAAAAATAAAACTCCTCACAACGGGGCCGTTCAAAGAAATACGCCCCTACCTCATCCGGCCTGATCTGCAGAATCCGCATGGAATTATAAATATCCCGCTGGGAAAAATGAAGCTGATTATTCAGCCGCAGAGACAAAGACGTCTTGCTGATCCCCAGCCTTGCCGCAAAAACAACGTCAGACCCCAGCTTCTCACGGATCCGTGCCCGAAGCCTGATATAATCAAAATGCATTCCCAATCCTCACTTTCATTTAAGAAATATCCACTTCCGTTACAAGAAATTCCTCGTTTTTGCATCTTTTATAAAATATCGTTCCTTTTTATAGAACATATGTTCTATATTAATTTAAGAATAGAACTTTCTCCCCCGTCTGTCAATAGGCGTTTCCGCAGCCCTGCGAACCCTATTTTCAAAAACGGACGGGAGAGCGTCCTATCCTAAAAAGGAAAAGCCCGAGTCCGTAACCCGGGCCCTTCCCTGCCCATCTCCGGCGGATTATTCGCCGTCAGTCAGAACAGCCACATCAGAGCGGCGGACAGAATCAAGTGCCTTCACCTGCAGTCCGGCGATCGCCTTCCCCGCATGAAGCAGCTCTTCATCAGACGCGCTTTCCCTGATATTGTTAAAAGTCAGATTCTTCAAAGAACCGTCCGTATTTTCAACACGTACCAGAAGCCTTGTTTTTTCCACAGATTTGGAAACTGCCATCATTATCCCTCCTTTCCCTTTCAATATATTTCTCCTTATAGTTCTCTTTCAAAATTAATGAATTTCCTCTTCCGTAGTGGTCACCATGACCGCCTTAGCGAAAGAAGCCGCCCCGATGCCCTTGCCGTTTGCCAGCACCGGCATGATTTTTGCGGCCTCCGCCTGCACGGCGGACAATGCGAGCCCGTCCTTCGGATCGGCAATGCTCACAATAAGCTCCGTATTCGCGGAAGTCAGGAATTTAAGTTCCAATTTCTTAGCCATACTCTTTTCTCCTTTCCCTGTCCCCTCTCCGGAAAGGAACAGTCCTTAGCGCTGCCATTATGATATTCCTTTCGAGTTTAAATTTGCTGAAACAGGAAAAATAATTTGAAATTTTTTTGAAATACTTTTCCTGCACTCCTTTTTCTTTACATTTTTATCCCGGCAATGCAATAAAAAAATACCGCTGTTAAGCGGTACTTCTTAGTTATATATTCTCTTAATAATATCCCTTCGCCCCAAAAACGAACCCACAATATTTATTTTTCTCTTTCCCCTAATATTTCCAATATTGCTTTTGCTATTTTTCGAGAAAGTATGGGTGGCACCGCATTTCCAATTTGCTTAAAGGCTGCTGTTCTCGAATGTTCAAAATAAAAATTATCAGGAAACCCTTGTATTCGGGCAGCCTCCCGCACCGTAATTGACCGATTTTGCTTCAAATCAGGATGAATATAATAATGTCCATCCTTACAAATATGCGCAACCACCGTATGGCTTGGCGAATTATAATCTAACGCCTTAAACCTATCCAGAAAAGATGTCAGGTTAGAATGTGTCCTCAACTTTTGAGGTAAGTCAATATATTTAAGCATTTTCCCCTTCAGTTTTGCATTCAAAACAACTTTATATATTTCTAAATCATTTCTATTGTGTGGGCGGGCGCTATGTTGGGTTAAAATATATTCCCCATCTTTCCTGATATATTTTCTTACTATCTCATTTGTGTTTTCGCCTTGATATTTATCAGATCTTCCACCAGCCTGTATTGCAGGTAAATCCTGTAGTAAATCTTTTAAAACTGGAGCCCTTTCTTTATATAACGATAATTGAGAAAAAAATGGTTTCTTTATACACAAATCATTTCTAACCCCTACTAAAATTAGACGTTCTCTTTTTTGGCAAATTCCATATTCATTAGCGTTGATTACTTGGCATTCCACACTATACCCGCACTTATTAAAATCCGCCATTATCTGGGGAAACAACAGCTCGCCATCAATATCCTTAAATGATAACAACCCCTTCACATTCTCAAAAACAAAGAACTGGGGATTATATCTTTGTAGAAAGTCTAGATAGTGCTTATATAAATAAATTCTCTTATCAGTAGATTTTTTCTGTTTATTCTTTGCACGCCCTACAGTTGAATAAGCTTGGCATGGAGGCCCCCCTATGATTCCGTCCAAATTTTTATCACTTAAACGTTCATCTATAAAATCAAATATTGAATGTATAGTATCCTTACTTATCTCTTCATTAAAAATATCTTGAGTTATATTACTAGGTACCACAGAACATAAGGCCTCTCTCGAAATTTTCCCCTGTATATATTCAAAATATGGAGATAGGTTATTCTCTTTTTTTAAATAATAGTATATGTTTCTTAATTCTAAAGAAGAGCAAGCATCTTTATCCATTTCTATATGACAGATAAAATTATAGTAATCTTTATACCTAAAGCCTTCAGTTAATCCACCAGCCCCTGAAAATACATCTACTATATTCAGCATAACCACACCTCCTTTCGTATTTAATCAAATCAATTATCATATACTTCTTTGATTTCTTCGTATTTATTTATAAATTCTTTATTGAATTCCTTTGCATCCCTTAATAGATCCGAATATGATCTTATAAATAGAACTCCATTTTTTTCTAAAGCATCTACCTGTATTTTGTCTGCAGGATCCATATCATACCTATCAGACATTAAAAATGTTGTAACTTTTCCTAGTTTATAATGCTTTTGAATAAAGATCTTATATTCCAGAGCTTGACTTATTTCTTTGTATGTTATTTTTATTCTTGGTCTCTTCAGCTCGATAATAACCAATTCTCCATTTACTAAATTACAAAGGAAATCAATCCTACGATTGCTTCCCTCTAGCTTTTCATCTGGAAAATTTTCTTTCAAGATCTTACTATACGATTTTTCCCTTTCAAACGTTGTAATCCTAGGATCTAAAATCCAAGGAAATTTCTCTAAGAATGGTTGAATTACTTTGGATTCACTTTCATTTCCATTAACATACTTTTCAAATTGTTCTATAGCTTTTATTCTGCCAACTGCGACTTTTGCAAGTTCTTTAGATTCTATATACTCCCAATCTGAAGTTATTTTCTCAACTTCATCAACAGTTAAATTTTCCTCTTTCAAATTTTCTATATATGCTTGGAAACTCTCAAATTTATATAAATTTTTCAAGCTATCCAAAACACGTTTAATTGACTCTATATCATCTATTTCTGTTGAATTCGTTAGTAATGTATCTTTAACGTTCTTGATACTACGTATTTCTGCCGGAGTTAGTCCTTTAAAAAACGATTCATCCAGAGTAATAAGTTCTTCTTTTTTCTTTTTTCTACTTTCTCTCCACAAAGATGATATTCTTGAAACTAATTTATTTAAATCATGTTTTAATTGAATTGTATTTTCATTTTCTTCCCAAAGAATAGATTGTCTAGCTGTAGATATATAATCCTCTTCATCTGAATCATCTATAAAATCAATATTAAAAAATCCAGTTACATAGCTATTAAATGTATCGTTTGCCCTATCATCAAAAAACACATTTTCTGAAGCCAATTTATTTCTAACATATAGTAAAAAACCGCTATCCTTTTTTCTTAAAGGAGTCGATTTAGTATATATTCTACCAGTAATTCCATGCTTATTTAGCCTTTTAAATTCTTCTACGCTATTAATGTCATTTGTAAAGTCCTCTGGAAATTTCCATTCAAATTCTTTTTCTAGCTTTTCAAAATAAATTGATTTTGTAATAGGTTGCTCCTGTTTTGCATTTTCATCAATAAGTTTAACTTCAAACTGTACATCATAAAATGAAAACCTTCTAGATAAATTATATGCTAAATCTTCAATACCCATTATTGTACTCTGCTTAATTTCTCTAATTTTAATTATAGTCCCAGATTTATCATCAGTATTTTCGTTTTCGCAAATTACTTTTGGTTTATACTCTACTTCATTTTCTGCTTTCATATCATCATAATTAATGCTAAAGGCATTTTTAAGACCATTTTTTACAGAATATACTTCTATAGTCTTTGCAATTCCAAATACAGCTAATTTACCCAGTCCTTTCTTCCCAGTCACTTTTCTATTTTTAACTCTTGAAAATCCTGTACCTTCAGCTTTTCTTCTATTTCTACCTATTACTAGAAAATTTTGATTTAATTCATCATGATTCATTCCATTTCCATCATCAATAACTGTTACCACTTTTTCATCATAATTAATTCTTATTTCAACATTTTCAGCATCAGCATCATAAGAATTTGAAATTAATTCTGCCATAACAGGTGGAAACGAACTGTATAACTTAATTCCCAAATGATCAATTGTATTCTTATCAAACTTTATTTTAAACCCATCATTTTCCATTGATAATTATTCGATAATTCTATCGAATCCTCCTACTATTCATAGTCCCACTAATAAAACCAAGATAATTTTTACATTTATTAACTTTATATTATTCGAATTATACCATACTGAACACCCGTCCCATCTTATTATCTGCGCATTTTCTCTTCTCTCAACCTTTTTACAGGAATATATTCCAATATATCTTCAACACATTTATCCAAATCTCTTTTTATGTCACTCTCCCAATACCGGAGAACAAGCCAGCCGTCTTCTGTCAAGGCTTCATTTACTTCCATATCCCTTTCCCTGTTTCTCTTAAATTTTTTTAACCAATATGAACGATTCGTCTGTATGCGCCTTTTTAATTCCTCAAAATCTTTTGCATGCCAAAAATCGCCATCCACAAAGATTGCTATTTTGCATGTAGTAATTGCAATGTCCGGCGTCCCAGTAACTTTTCCATAATTTTTCCGATAACGGACTCCTAAATGCCACAACGCCTTTCGTAAAATAACTTCTGCTTTTGTATCTTTCGATCGGTTTCGTGCCATCGCCTTATGCCGTTGTTTTTTGTCCAGCACATCCATAAAAATCTTTCTTCTTAATGAAAAGGCTTCCATTTCAACATATAATGGATGCCTTCTGACTTTTCCTCATTTATTCATATTTTTCTGTATATTCATATACCTGCCTCAATATGTCCGTACTACCATACCCAGTATCAAGTAATCGGTTAAAACCATTATACGAACTAAATCCAAGCAGATAAATAGACATGGCAAGAGAAAGATCAGCAGATCCCATGTTTAACTTATCAGCAATACGTCTCAGCTCATCAAAAACTGTATCATGAGGAACGGTAACGGTCTCACTGTTGTTTACAACATTCTGTATAATTTCAGGCAGCACCATGCATACTTGGAAAAAAGCATCAGGCTCTCCGGTTACCAATTCATAAAATTTATCAATACTGACCCGCCGGATACGTTTATGATGAACCCTCTTTTTATCCACTGTCGTTGTCCAAAGTTTATTCTGTGCCTTTGCTGCTATCGCTTCCACTAAATAACACGCACAATCGTCGTCTGAAAGGAGCTGGCTTTGCATTTTGATATAAGTTTTCGCAGAAGACGCTGAATTCATCGTATTATGCTTATTTTTCATCTCTACATAGACAGTATGTACCATTTCTGTCGTATCAGGTATGTTAATCCCGTCTTTACTATGCAAAATAATATCCCAACCGCCATCTTCCCCGTTATCGGGAACTTTACAATTTTTCATATACTGGAAAATTCTTTGGTGGAAATAACCAATATCATTGTTATTCGCCTTATCACGTTGCCGGAAAATTTCATTACTTATGATTTCTTCCCAAGAATTATGGTATACCGTCTTATCAAAAATCATTTTGACAGGATCTACTATATTTTTATTAAACCTACGAATATCAAAAGATTTTAACTTTTCACCATATTTACTAATTGTCGCTTCTACATGCTCCGTAAAATCCTTTTCTGAGATAAAATCAAGCTTCCATTCCATAACGCCCCTCCGATAAAGCCTTATAAACTTCTTTTGCTACTTCATAAGCAAGATTTACTGGCACTGCATTCCCTACCTGCTTATACTGCGACATAACAGATCCACAAAATTCCCAATCATCAGGAAAACTCTGGCACCGGGCATTTTCACGGACAGTGAATGGCCGGGCTTCCAAAGGATGGCACCTTTCTGTCTGTTTTTGTGAAGGTGATGTTAAAACAGTAAGAGATGGTTCATCTAAACTTAAGCGCCTGAGAATCCCTGTCCGCCCCCCTTCCATATCCCAGCAACTTTTCATATATTCTTTTGCTAATACAGGATCTATATCCCGCCAATATCCACCAGGCGGAACAAGTTCAAAAAGTTTTTTCTTACTATCACCGTAAGGCACTCCTGCACTAGGTGGAACATTTGACAAAATATCCCGCAATACCGGCTTATATTCATGTGGTTTAGGAAATGAAAATTTAACCTTATCAACTAAATCATTCCTGATTCCCACCATAATCAAACGTTCACGTTTTTGTGGAACACCATAATCCCATGCGTTCAAAACTGATTTTTGTATTGTATATCCGGTATGGGTAAATACATTCAAAATTGTTTTATACGTTCTGCCATGGTCATGAGAAAGCAATCCCCGTACATTTTCAAAAAGAAATACTTTGGGCTGTAGTTTTTGCAAAAAAACAGCATAGTGATAAAACAGCGTACCACGCGTATCTTCCAATCCCAACCTTTTCCCTGCATACGAAAAAGACTGGCAGGGTGCCCCACCTGATAAAAAATCAAGACCGCCTTCAGGAATATCAAAATATTCTTTTAAATCCAACTTGGATATGTTCGCAATATCATCGCATATTACATTCCAGCCAGGACGATTTTTTTGTAAAGTATTGCAGGCATCTTTATTTAATTCTATTAGCGCCAATGGTTCAAAACCCGCTTTTTCTACTCCAAGTGCCAATCCGCCTGCACCGGCAAATAATTCTATTGTTGAATACATCTGTACCCCATCATTCTCATTCATTTTATAAATTCATTATATCATAACGATACCTTCCATTATTCTGTAATAAATATTGCAAAACATGTATGGTAATCCCGCCCTCTCTTTGTTTTTACTGTCAACATGATAAGCAAATAGCTCATCCAACTTAACTGTGCTACCAATGGATTCACTTTTCGTTTCCAGCAAAAGGTTTCATAAAATTATTCCCTTCAAGTTAAATTGTGACAGTAGCGTTGTCAATTTTTATCTTTCCCACTTGCTTTTTTCAATAGCTTTACATCTGTAATAATTGTACTGATTTTTGTATTCTATTTTATTTCATTACAAAGAAGCTCCAACAGAAAAATGACTTGGAGACACACAAAAATTAGTCAATAAAAAATACCGCCCTTCCGAGCGGCACTCTCATATATTCTATTAATAATATACGTAAAATATCGGGATCGTTTCGGAAAACGACTTCGTACTTACACTGACACGTCGCGGCGGCCTGTCACTTTATAAAAAAGGAGCAGCGACAGGATGGATGTCACCGTGAGGATGGTGGCATACGCGGAGGCGTTCCCGTAGTTGCCGCGGATGACTTCCGTGTAGATGGACACGGTGAGTGTCTGTGTGCTGTTCGTATACAGGATGATGGATGACGACAGCTCGCTGATGATGGTGACCCAACTCATGATGGCGCCGGAAAGAACGCCGGGCATCATCATGGGAACCGTGATTTTACGGAATGTCGTCATGTCAGAGGCGCCTAGGGAAATGGCTGCTTCTTCGATGCTGGGACTGATATTTCCCAAAATGGCAGTGGAGGAACGGACGGTATAGGGCATTCTCCGCACCGCGAAGGAAATAATCATGATGAGTGCCGTTCCGGTAAGGATAATCGGCGATTTATTGAAAGCAAAGACGAAAGCAATCCCGAGGACGGAGCCGGGAATGATGAAGGGGAACATCGTAATGACGTCAAGAATACTGTTCAGTGTATTTCTTTTCCGCACGGAAAGGTAGGCGATGAGAACGCCTAAGACGAGGACGGCAGCGATGGCGCAAAGCCCCAGGAAGTAGGTATGCCAGATGACGTCATTGTCCTTGGCAAAGAGTGTCGCGTCATAACTCTGAAGCGCGAAGCCGCCGGTAAATACCTGTCCTCCGTTTGTGGCAAGGAAAGAGGTATACACGACGACGAACTGGGGAAGGATTGCCAATCCCACGGTCATGTAGACGGCCAGATGGGCAAGGATATTCCGCAGACCGCTGAGTGATTCTGCCGCCATGGGTTTCAGGGCGGTCATGGCGTAGGTATTTCTTCCCGCGAGAAAACGCTGGACGAAGAACATGACGATGGTGAGCCCGATCACGATGCAGCAGATGGCTGCCGCGAAGCCGTCATCCCCCGATACTTCTCCCATGAACTGGTTGTAAATAAGGACGGGGAGTGTCTTGTACCCCTCGCCGATGAGCATGGGGGTACCGAAGTCGGCAAAGACACGCATGAAAACGAGCATGGAGCTGGCAAGGAGCGTGGGCATGACAAGAGGCACGATGATTTTCCAAATGCGCCCCATGCGGCTGCACCCCAGGCTTTCCGCCGCTTCATTCAAAGAGTTGTCCAGATTTTTCAGCGCTCCTGATACGTAAATGTAAACGAGGGGGAACGACTGGAGCGTAAAGACGAGGACAATGCCGGCAAAGCCGTACACACCGCCATAATGGAGTCCGAAGGTGTCGTTCAGGAACTGGGTGATGACGCCCTGCCGCCCGAGCATCTGTATCCACGCGTATGCCCCGATGAAAGGCGGCGACAGATAGGAGATAACGATGAGGATATTCAGGAAACTGCTTCCTTTTATTTTCACGCTCCTCATGAGGTATGCCAGCGGGAGGCCGAGAGCCGCCGATAAAATCGTGGAAACGACAGTCACTTTCAGCGAGTTTACCATCGTTCCCCAATAGAATTTTTTGGCGAAGAAATGGACAAAATTCTGAAGCGTGAGCACCCCTGTATCCCCATGAATGACACTCCGGTACAGAATGAGGAATATGGGATACATGATGAAAAGGGCGAAAGCCGCAAGAATGACGACACTGAAAAGGTTCCAGACAGTCAGATTCTTTTTCATAGTCCTTCCTCTCTGATCAATGTTTCTTCCGTTGCCCGGCGGAAGACATTGATCCGCCCGGCTTTGACGGTAAGCGTGACGGCGCTGCCGTCGGGAAGAATATCGTGGCCTTCCTGGGTCTGGAGAATCTCTAATTCCTGCCCTCCGTCAGTGGTGATGAAGTAATGGGTGGTAAGTCCGAGGAAGACGGAAGAACGGATCACGCCGCGGATCCCCTCTTTCGTGCCGGGTTCCATATCAAATTCTTCCGGACGGACGGAAATGATGACCTCTTCTCCGTCCTCTACGTCGCCTGATAAGTTATCCATGTCTACAAGCCAGTCTTCATTTTCTTTAAAGGAAATGCTTGTCTTATCTCCTTTTTTCACGATATGTCCGTCCAGCAGGTTGGAGAGCCCGATGAAAGTCGAAACGAAAACGTTCTTCGGCCTTTTATAAATATCCGCCGGTCTGCCGATCTGGCAGATGACCCCGCCATTCATGACGGCGATACGGTCGGACACCGCCAGCGCCTCTTCCTGGTCGTGGGTGACATACACCGTGGTTATATCCACCCGGCGCTGGATCTGCTTGATGGCATTCCTCATTTCGATACGGAGTTTCGCATCCAAGTTGGACAGCGGTTCATCCATCAGAAGTACCTGCGGCCGGATGACGATCGCCCGCGCAAGGGCGACACGCTGCTGCTGCCCGCCGGAAAGCGCTGTGGGCATACGGTCTTTCAGGTGGTCGATCTTCACGATCTTCAGGATTTTATCCACCCGCTCTTCGATTTCCTTTTCAGGCACCTTCCGCATCCGCAGACCGAAAGCCACATTATCTTTCACCGACATGTGGGGGAAAATGGCGTAATTCTGGAAAACCATGCCCATATTTCTTTTATCCGTCGCCACATCGTTGATAACTTTCCCGTCGACAGAAATCGTACCGCCTTCGATGGAATTGAATCCGATAATCATACGGAGCAGTGTCGTTTTACCGCAGCCCGACGGCCCTAAAAGGGTGAAAAATTCGCCCGGCATAATATCCACGGACAGGCCGTTCACCACCACCGTATCTCCGTACTTCTTCACTACTTTGTCTATATTGATAGAAACACTCATAATAACCTCGTGATTCAAGTAACATCTATGAAAAAGGACGTCAGGCGAAATGCCCGACGCCCTCTGATGACCTGATTACTACTACTGTCTGGAATTTTCCAGATGTTTATTCCATTCCGCCACGACTTCTTTCTTATGGGCAGCTACCCAGCCTTCGTCATAATTCTTGAACAAAGCGATTGTGTCCTGGGGTGTCATGTAGTCAGCAAGCTTCACACCCTTGCGGAGCGGACGGACAGTGAGCGTCTTTCCTGCCGCTTCCTGGATCTTCTGGGAAAGCATGAAATCGACAAATTTCTTCGCATTTTCCATATGTTTCGCGCCTTTGATGATCTGTACGGATTCGCCCGGGAAAATAGCTCCCTCTTTCGGGAATACGACTTCTACATCAGCGCCGTTCTTCACATAGGTAGCAGCCGGATCTTCCCAGGTAAGCCCTACGGTATACTCGCCGTCGGCAGCACCTTTATGGACAGCGCCGGAACTGTTCAGGAATTTCCCGTCCACATTCTTAATAAAGTTATCCACATACGCCCAAGCTTCGGGGGACATGGGATCTCCATCCTTTCCCTTGGCGTAAAGCATCGCCATGAGCACCTGGAACGCGGAGCTGGAATTGGCGGGGTCGCCGCAGGCAATCTTGCCTTTCAGCGCCGGATTGAGAAGATCGTCAAACCCGGCAATCTTCATATCGCCCGCCAGTTTTTTATTAACGATGAAAACAGTGGGATCGGCAAATGCGGGAGAGAAATATCCTGTCTTATTTTTGGCGGCATCAATCATATTCGCATCTTCCGGAGATACATATTTCTCAAAAAGTTCTTTCTGGGAATCCAGCATCGTCTGGTCAGCCGCCCAGAGAATATCGCCCTGGGGATTGTCCTTTTCAGACGCCACACGTTTCACGAGGGGGCCCGTCCCCGCCACAATGACATTGACTTTAATCCCCGTTTCTTTTTCAAAAGCGGGAATGACAAGATTGTTTAAGCTTTCGCTGCGCGCCGTGTAAACGGTCAGCACCTTTTCCTCTGCGGGAGCGGCCTTGGCAGTATCCTTTTTATCTCCGCCGCAGCCGGAAAATACGGAACAGAGCACAGCAGCACATGCCACCGCCAAAGCTGCTTTCTTCAATCTTTTCATGACAATCCTCCTTGCCTTTCATCGTAAGTAAACTTCCTATTTAAATAATACCATGTATATTGTACCATTATTCATTCCTGTGTCTACACCTTATAAGCACAATGTATAGCTTGCCTGCAACTGTATAGGAAATACTCATAGAGTGACCAACAGGCATACCGATGTGTGCGGAAACGGGTACGCAGAAAGCAGGAAATATATACTTCCATTACTATGCCAAAATAAAAGCGCCGATTGCCGGTCAGCGTCTGTATTTCATTCGGCAGCTCCTGCCGCTGCCTTTTCCTTTTCCCCTTTGGGAAATATAAGATTCAGAAGAACCGCCACGATGAAAACCACCGCTACACAGTTCTCTGCGAATACGCTCCGCAGCAGTTCGGGAAATATGCGGAAAATCTGCGGTGTCTGCGTGAATCCCAGTCCGATGGAAAGAGACAGGGCGGCAATACTCATATTTCTCTGTGAATATCCGCAGCGGCTGATCATCTGCACACCGGACACCACGATGGAGCCGAACATCATAAGCGTACAGCCGCCGAGGACGGCCTCAGGCAGTGACGCCAAAATGACCCCCAGCGCGGGAATAAGTCCTGCCAGAACCATGATGACAGCGCCGCTGGCGATGGCTTTCCTGTTCACCACATGTGTCATGGCGATAAGCCCCACATTCTGGCTGAAAGATGTAATCGGCAAACACCCGAAGAGAGAAGACACGGCAGAAACAAACCCGTCCACGGCAATGGAGCCGGATATTTCCCTGTCTTTCGCCTCCCGATTGAACCCCATAGCGGCAAGCGCCGAGGTGTCGCCCAGCGTTTCTGTGGCAGACACCAGGAAAATAAGGAACACAGAAAAGATGGCGTCATAATGAAATTCCAGAGAATAAGGCATGAAAACCGGCAGAGACACAAAGGATACTTCCGTCAGGCGGCTCAAATCAACCATACCGTAGAAATATGCCGCGGCGTATCCCACAAAAAGTCCGAAAAGGACAGATAACTGCTTATAGAAAGATTTCGCCCGGATATTAAAAATAAGACAGGAAACCAGAGTAATCGTACCGACAATGAGGAACCGGGCATCACCGAATTCAGGATGGCCGAAACCGCCGCCAAAAGAATTCGCTCCGATGGGAAGCAGTGAAAACCCGATGGCCGTCACGACAGTCGCCGAAACGATGGGCGGTACCAGTTTCCGCCACCATGTCGCGCCAAGGCCGAGGATCCCCTCCAGAACCCCTCCCACAAGGACAGCGCCGAGAATAGCACCGTAGCCGTATTTCAATCCGATCACACAAAAAACAGAAACAAAGGTAAAGCTGATCCCCATGATGACAGGAAGTCCGCTGCCCAGACGGAAAAAAGGATACATCTGGAGCAGGGAGCCGATGCCTGCAATGATCATGGCCGCCTGGACAACAGCGCCCGCTTCTGAGGCAGGCACCTTTACCACGCCCGTTACAATAAGGATCGGCGCGATATTTGCCACAAACATGGCAAGAACGTGCTGGAGACCGAAAGGCACTGCTTTGCGGACAGATATTTTCCCATCCGCTTCATAAATCGGATCTGTATTCATTCCGGCCTCCTCAGCGAAACGTAATGACGCCTGTTTCGGCATCCATTTTTTCAATAACTGCCAGAGAGCGGACATCATATCCCGCTTCACGGAGCGCGTCGCCGCCGCCCTGGAAGCCTTTTTCGATGCAGATGCCGATGCCTTCCACGATACCATCCGCCTGTTTTACCAGATCAAGAAGCCCGCTCACGGCGCAGCCGTTGGCAAGAAAATCGTCCATGATGAGGATATGTTCGCCGGGTTTCAGATATTTCTTTGATACCACCACATGGTTTTTCCGATTATGAGTATATGACATAACCTCCGTAGCAAACATTTCCTTATCCATATTGCTTCCCGCAGATTTCTTCGCAAAAACAACAGGCACGCCGAAGTACACCGCCGTAAGGCAGGCAATGCCGATCCCCGACGCTTCGATCGTCAGAATCTTGTCCACTTTCCGATCACCGAAAAGCTTTTTAAATTCCTTCCCCAGTTCACTGATAAAAGGCACATCGATCTGATGATTCAGAAAACTGTCCACCTTGAGCACATTCCCCGGACGGATCACCCCGTCGCTCAAAATTTTCTCCTGCAGTAAATTCAGCTCTGCCACCCTGATACCCCCTCCAAAGACAATACACACCCTATAATTTATTTATTATAACATAGCTTATAGACGACAGCTCACAGCTGATAGCTTTTATTTATCTTATTACCGTCTTCCCCACCACGGGTACAGATCCTTCACGTTCGTTCAGGATGACGACTGACGTTTCCCTCATTATGACGCCTTACCGTCTTATACAAGGATCATGGAGTCGGTCGTCAGAAGGAGCTGTGGCGCACGCAGTGCGATTGAGGATACTCGCTTGTCGTAATGATTTAAATCGTAAAAGAATAGTTAGCTTGTAGCTGACAGCTCACAGCTGATAGCTTTTATCTTCTTACGACTTTCCTCACCACGAATACAGATCCTTCCCATTCGCTTCGGATGACGACTGACGTTTCCCTCATTATGACGCCTTACCGTCTCCGTCATTATGATGCTTTCCGTTCCCCATTGTTAGTGACGTGCTTTCCCAAAATCGTCATTCTGAACGGGGCAAGAATGCTTTGTGAGAAAGCAGGGAAACGGGACGGTGAAATGGAGTGAAGAATCTATTACCCGGATGACATCTTACCGCTTTCCTTACCACAATAGCAGATCCTTCGCTTCCGCTCAGGATGACGTCTTAACGTCTTATACAAGGATCATGGAGCCGGCCGTCAGAAGGAGCTGCTGGCGCACGTAGTGCGATTGAGGATACTCGCTTGTCGTAATGATTTAAATCGTAAAAGAATAGTTAGCTTGTAGCTGACAGCTCACAGCTGATAGCTTTTATCTTCTTACGACTTTCCTCACCACGAATACAGATCCTTCCCATTCGCTTCGGATGACGACTGACGTTTCCCTCATTATGACGCCTTACCGTCTCCGTCATTATGATGCTTTCCGTTCCCCATTGTTAGTGACGTGCTTTCCCAAAATCGTCATTCTGAACGGGGCAAGAATGCTTTGTGAAAAAGCAGGAAAACGGGACGGTGAAATGGAGTGAAGAATCTATTACCCGGATGACATCTTACGGATTCCCCTCACCACGAACACAGATTCTTCCCATTCGTCCAGGATGACGATTAACATTTCCCTCCTCACTACAATAGCAAATCCTTTGTTGTTATTTCGTATTACACCTAACGGAAATCATATGCTTCGGATTTTAACTCACAGCTAACGGCTAACAGCTCACAGCTTGTAGCTGACAGCTCACAGCTGATAGCTTTTATCTTCTTACCGCTTTCCTCACCACGGCAGCAAACTCCTTACGATCGCTCCAGGTAACGAGGGACGGACAACGCTTATCCTCCAGTTTCCGGATTACATCCTATCCCCCGCCCACATAAAAATACGGTACCCATCATACCTGACGGATACCGTACTTTCTGTTTCTTATACTATTCCCTTGTCTTTGCTTTCCGGGTTACGCTTCCGGTGAAATATGGGAACCGTACACATCACGGTAGTCACCCTTTTCTTTATTGCTTTCATTATTGACACGGACGCGTTCTACCTTATGCCGGTCATTATCCTTGCCGGAAATACGGTCGACACGGGTGCGGTCCAGATCCTTTATCCGATTGATTTCGGGATCGAATTCACCGATGGCTTTTGCCATATCGCTGTCAATAGGTGCGCCGTTCTGCAGTGCGCGGTAAATAATGGCCGCAAATTCATAGCGGGTCATGGAACGGTCACCCTTGAACTCTCCATCCGGATACCCTTCCAAAAGACCTCTGTCTGCCAATGATTTCACATAAGAATATGCCCAGTGGTCTTTAGGCACATCGGGGAAATTAACATCCTTCATTACCGATGTCCCAGACTGCATGGCTCCGCGCATAGCTTTAATCTCAGCACTTTGCGCCTTGACAATCGCTTTCAGGTCTTCTACTTCCTTGGCCAAAGCTACCCGTGAGGTAGATACATGGTTGCCCTGTCCCAGCTTCACGCTGACTCCGGCATTCACCATGTTTTCTCCTCCGCCGAAGGAACCTCCTACGCTGAACATGGTGTCTTCATTGGGACGGTAGAATGCCCCTACCGCGACTGCATGGGCGTCTTTGTAGTTGCCGTAGCCCGCTGCCACATCCCACTTGTCATCAGGGTCAAAGTCCAGCGGATGGAGGGCGGCCAGTGCTGCCGCTCCTGCTCCTACTCTGTCCATCCGGTCTCCCAGTTCATTGACGGCTCCTCCTATGTTGTTGATTGTCTGGTTTGTTTTCCACAGCTGCCCCCCGTTGACGGCGTCAGTGCTGTTTGCGCTGATGTCTCCAGCTGCTACGTTGGTGATTTTCTTGTTCCCTGCGTTGATGCCGCTGTTGTCGATTTTCACGTCTCCCACGGTCAGGGTGTTGGTGGTCACACTGTTCAGGCCTTTGAGATCTTTGGCCATGCGGACTTTCAGGTTGTTATTGCCGTCGGATACGACGCCGAGGTTGTCTTCTGTGGTCAGTTTGTTGGTGTCTGTAATCCCTCCGACTACGTTCACCTGTTCATTCAGTTTCTTCTTGATGACCGCTCCTGTATCGCCGCCGTATTTCATGCCGTCATTTAGGGTAGCCACTTCTTCTTTGGTGCCATCGGGTTTCTCGTATACGATACGGGTCGTGGTCGTCCCCGGCGCGCCGTCTACTCCGGGTTTACCGTCACTGGTAACGGAGATGTTTGTCGTCTGGCCGTCGTTACCATTAATACCGATTTTACCATTTTTGCCGTCTTTACCTGCAGCGATGATTGTTTCGGTCTTCAGGTTCTTGTCCATTTTGACGGTGAGGTTTCCGTTTGAGTCGGCAAAGGTTTTGATGTTTTCACCGGAGTATTCGGAGGCAGCTTTTGTCCCTTCTCCCTTGATAGTGACTTTTTCTCCCAAGTTCCGGTGGAATTCTCCGTCATTACCGGCAAAGTCCATGCCTTTATTTGTCAGTTCCGTGGATGTGTTGGTAATCTTATTGTCCACTTCTTTAAGCTGGTCTTCTGTGGCCGCCTGCCCGCTGGTGATGTTGTTCGGATCCCAGGTTTTATTGGTCAGTCCGTTGACGGTTCCGTCTTTCCCGTTGATTTTCACTTTTCCGGCATCGATGTTTCCTGTCGTGCCATTAATGGTGACTTTATCTCCGGCTTTGATGATGCCTGTTGTTCCGTCGATGGATACCTGTTTGGCCGGATCAGTTCCCAATGTGACTTTGTCACCGAGTCCGATAGTATATTCCGTACCGCCGGACGCATTGGGTCTTTCGGTAACAGTTACATTGCTGTCTTTGGCTTTGACGGTCGTATGTTTAGCAGCTTCTCCGGCAACGGTATTCAGTTGGTTTACATTGACCGCGTCTGTGCCGTTGATGCCATCAGCAACATTGGTGATGGTGTTTCCCCCATTGTTGAGGCCGTTCTTGGTCAGGGATACAGGATTTCCAGCCGCGCCGTTATTGATTGTAACGCCGTCATTGTTCATAACCGTATTGCCGGTTGTCACGCTTTCGAGGCCTTTCAGGGCTTTGGCAAGACGGACTTTCAGGTTGTTGCTGCCATCGGATACGACGCCGAGGTTGTCTTCTGTTGTGAGTTTGTTTGTGTCTGTAATCCCTCCGATTACGTTCACTTGTTCGTTCAGTTTCTTCTTAATGACCGCTCCTGTATCGCCGCCGTATTTCATGCCGTCGTCCAATGTGGCCACATCATGTTTCGTGCCGTCTTTTTCTTCAATAACGAGGCGGGTGATGTTGGTGCCGTCCACACCAGGTTTGCCGTCGCCGCCTTTGATGGTAAGTCCGTTCGCGCCATTGGCACCGTTCAGGCCGATGGAACCGTCTTTACCGTTGATAGCGACAGCAGAACCGTCTTTGCCCTTGACTCCGATGGAACCGTCTTTTCCGGCCGCCCCCGTTTTACCGACGGTAAGCTCGTCATTCAGCTTCAAATCATAAGTGGCTTGACCATTATTGTCTGTCTTGGTAATAAGCAGGTTTCCATCAGTACGATTTTCCTGCCCGTCCACTTTAACGATGGTATGTTTCCCTGCTAATTCTTTTACTTCATTCAACTGACCGCCATTGACAGCATCTTTAGAGTTAGGGGCTACGTCTCCATCCGCTACATTGGTGATTTTCGCACCGCCGACATCTACTGTATTGGTAGTATCGCCAAGCGTAATCTTGGCTCCCGTCGTACCACCGGCAGGAGTGGTTTGTTGATTAGAAATCGATGTGATTCCTGTCAGATCGCCGGATACATTCACCGCATAGGTTTTGACTGTACCATTCGCTCCGGCTTCTGTACCGGGGGTAACGGTCGTATTTTTACCATTGACAACTTTTACCGCATCCGCCGCAATATCGTTAATAACAGTCTTGCCCGCATTGGTAATGTTATCCAGGTTAGTATTCGCTTTATCACCCAGCTTGGTATCCATTGTAGGCTTATCGTAGTAATTATTGTTCAGATAGGTATTCACTGTATCACCGGTTACAGTCTTATTATCTCCGGCAGCAATCGTACCTCCGCAACTTCAATGTCCGAAAAGACGCAAAAACCACTGGCTGTCCGAAACAACTGACTGTCAGTGGTTTTTGTATGCCAATTTATACAACTCATTTCATTATTGCACTTAATTTCAACTCAACGGTTTATGAAGTATAAAAAAGACAGGTAAAAATCTTTCTTCTCCGGAAAGCAAACAGTCAATCTTCCATAGCAAATTAAGTTGGCGCCTTTCTTGCCAATTCAGCGCCACCTATTTCCATGAGCCCGGTAGCACACGCAGTGCGATTGAGGATACTTAATCGCCATGATGACTCAAATCGTAAAAGAATATTTAGCTGACAGCTGACAGCTTTTATCTTCTTACCGCTTTCCCTCATTACGGTAATAGATCCTTCGCTGCCGCTCAGGATGACATCTTACCGCATACCTCACCACAGTAACAGATTCTTCGCTGCCGCTCAGGATGACGCCTTTCGTTCTCCGTCATTATGACGCTTTCCGTTCCCCATTACTAGTGACGTGCTTTCCCCAAATCGTCATTCTGAACGGTGGCAAGAATGCCTTGTGGGAAAGACGGAAAGCAGAACGATGACACGGAGTGAAGAATCTATTACCCCAATGACGTCTTACCGCTTTCCTCACCATGGATACAGATCCTTTACATTTCGTTTCGGATGACGACTAACGTTCTCCTCATTATGACGCCTTAACGTCCGGTGTCATTCAGCACTTTTAGCTGCCGGCTTACAGCTTTGACCCCAAACAGCCGATTTCTGTTACTCCATATACTTTCTCCCTTGCCGGTACACGTTTCCTACCGCGTCACCGAGAGCAATATACTTCCCGCCGGCCGGATCAAAGGTAATCGCCTGTAATTTCTTCACGTCAATCTTTCCATCGGTCAGAATGTCTTCATCGACCAAGATATTCACGATATCCCCAACGAAATGGTAATCCTCGCCTACCTTCGTCACCTTGGATACTTTGCACTCCAAGGTCAAAGGAAATTCCGAAAGCACCGGTGCGTCCACAAATTCGCTCTTCACCGCATGAAGTCCGGCGCGCGCCACCTTATCAGGTACACGGTTTCCCGACACGATCCCCAGATAATCCGCTTCCGCCATCGTGGAAACGGTCGCCATGCTTACGGTAAAAGCTTTCTTTTCCAATAGATTCGCCACGGTCTTATGGGTATGGTCCAGCATAAATCCCACCCGGTTCGTATCATAAATCCCGCCCCAGGCCGCCACCATGCCGTCCGCCGTGCCGTCCGCGTCATAGGAAGCAATTACAAGCACCGGCTGCGGGTACAGCCAGGTATTCGGTTTAAAATGCTTTTTCATGATCGATTCTCCTTACCATATCTATTCTGCAATTTATTCTGACATCTTCCTAATAAATCCTTAAATCGGCATAATGCTTTCTTTTTAGTAAGTGAAAGATCTCCCGTAGATGTACTTAAATTACTAACTTCTTGGTGTAAAGTATTTATATTATCCATGTCTAATTGTAAAAATTCATCAAAATTGTCTATATTATAAATAACCCTGAGCCCTTTTAGCATGAAGTATATTTCTCCCACATGTGCATTTTTCAATTTATTCATGAATTTGATCGGATTAACATACCATAAAAATTTTCTATCTTCCATAAATTCAGTTAGGTTTTCTCTACATTTTCTAGGAAATTTCTCATCCCACACATTATTAACAAGAAAATCATATTGATTTCGTCTCATTTTTCTCCATTTTTCATCCAACAATTCATATATTGAAGCCGCCAACTCATTATATATTTTTAATACTTGCTCAGATGGAGTCCAACCCGAAATATATAACGATTCTTTATAAATTTTATCTGGAGTCATTCTTAATTTACACTTTATTTCCTCAATAATTTTTACTATATTACAATTACATATTGGGAATTTTTCATTTTTAAGTGATGCAAGAATAAAAATTATATTTTTATAATAGCTAATATTCAAATTCCTTTTAGCAATTTCCCCACTCAATTTTCGTAAATTTTCGTTTATCTCATCAACTGTATCTAATTGCTCCCAGCGGCATAAACTATTATAGGCACTATTTTGTAACTGATCATTCTCTTGCATCACCACATAAAATTCTTTAACTGTTCTTTTTATCTCGTCTTCATTAAATATGTGATGTAATAAATAATTTTCTACAAATTTATATTGATATGTTAACCCATTAGAAAATACTGAACCCATTCCTGAATGTGGCACATATAATTCCCCTTCTTCCCACTGAGTAACCTTCTTATTCTCTTTCTTTAAAGCTATTGATGTTTCCATCACACATCTAAACATATCTTCAAAAAAGATTTTTATATACGACTCTCCATAGTTCATATCAGCACTAGCTAAAATTTCTTTTATTTTAAGATATAGTTTTTCAAAAGAAAGCAGTCCAAAATAAAGCGTTCTAATATTCCCACAGCTTTCACCATTAAATATATCTAAAATTAGCTGCTTTTTACTCATCAAAATTCTCTTTATATCATTATCTTTAATTGTATTTTCTACTATGTTTGCATAAGCATTTTCAAGGTTAGCTTTATAATATAGTGTTAATCCAATTGTTTTTTCTTTATATTTTTTATATAAGCTTGATTCAGATGCTCCATCATTCATTTCACTATTTGGGGATTCCCCTAATAATTCCCCTTCATTTCCAATTAGTATAACTTTTATATTATTATTCTCAGTAATATTACTAATAAATCCCAGCAATTCATCCATAGGAACCTTACATCGCTCCATATCATCCATGACTAATATCACATTATTAAGTATTTGCTTTTGTCCAATTATTTCTTTTACCTTATCACGATTAAGTCCTAGATAGTCTAATAGAAATTTTAGCACGATAATAATTTTGCTTGAACAATTTAGTATTTTATTTTTAATATAAATTAGATATTTTAGCCTCTTTGGCTTGCTTTTATTAAATAATTTCATATCAATAGTACGTGAAATTGCCAATTTATAAATATCAACATTTAACTGCATAATTGTAGCTATTCCATAAAGTGATATATAATATACATTTTTCTTGTTTAGTCCACTCATAAAATTTTTTATAAAAAATGTTTTACCCGATCCCCATTTACCATTAATTAAAACAGAAAGAGTATATTTATCATCATTAATATAATCCACTAAAACCCTTTCAATATCTTGATTTTTCACCTTTTTCCTCCTTTATACTACTATTAGTTATGTCTCCATTCAGTACAATTTTCAAATTATTGCTTCTTTCCTATCTCTCAGATGCTTTTCTTCCAGCACCTCATAGGCCGCCGTTTTGTCTATAATCTGATGCATGAATGTGTCCATTTCGCTTCCTTTGGTATAATCCGCCGGTACATAGTAGCGGATGCGTTCGTCCCGAATCATCCGGCGTACCGTGTCTTTGCTGTCCGTATTTTCCGAATCATAAACCCCGACGGAATGGCCGCCCAGTGAATTGACAAGGCGCATACAGGGAATATCCGTGGCGCTGTCGCCGATGTATACGATATTTCTGAACGGGACGCGCAGCTCTCCTTCCGCGAAGTGGTCATTCACCGCATTGTCATTGATGTCCAAAATTCCTTTCTCTATGCGGAAAAGGAACTGCGTCTTATTCGTGTAATTGATCACCTGCGCCGGCCAGCAGGGCTCTCCATGCTCATTGTAATAAAAGGAACTGGCGTAAATATGGGTGAAATATTTCGCGATCGCCGTCCCTTCTATGATTTCCCGCAGCCCGGAAGAAATAATGTAATGCTCCACAAGAATGCCCCGCCTTTCCCCGTAGGCATTGATCCGGCGGAACCATCCTTTGATGCCGTCGTATAGCCTAACCTTGCCGCCGTACTGTTTCAGCCGTTCCTTGTTCAGGATTTCCTTCCCTCTGGCGCTTTGAAGCATTTTATACATGTACGCCAGGTTCTGATCCATGCAGTGGTCTTCCGCCAGCCGGTTCGATTCCTCCCAAAAGCTGTCCACGTCATAATCCACGGCACGGATATATCCGTCCTGCATATTTTCAGGGGAAAGCGTCCGGTCGAAATCATAGCAGACCGCCAGCACAGGCCTGCCTTCTATTTCCCTGCGCGCTGTTTTCACAATATACACTTCCTTTCTGTCCGTATCTTTTAAAATCATTATACTGCAATACAAAAAAGAGAGCCCTTTAAAACAAGACTCTCTCACTTTTCATATAAATATTTTACCCGCCGGTTAATAAACGAATTGAGTCCATGCCCCTGCGCCGCCAGACGCTTCATTTCCTCCACATTCTCCCGTCCGGCACTTTCGTAAGAATAGCGATACACACTCTCCGTATCTGCAAATTCCACCTCGATATAGGTATCGTTAACTTTGCAAGCCGTTGTACATTACTGTTATGATTAAATCAATAATATTTCATCATAATCCATTATATTCTGAGTCGTTATATCACAAAAAAATTCATCCGGATCACTATCTTCCCTACTCTCTGTTAAAGCCGTAGGTCCTGACAATATGAAAGAATCTGGATCACTATCCTCCCTACTTCGAGTTTCACAAGTAGTACCCCTAATAACAGGTACCTCAGTATCCCGATTACTTATTATTAAATTCCCATATTCGCTTAGTATATGCATTTTCATATTTTTATGCCCCCCTATGACTACTATTCATTAATTTTTTGCTATCATCAAAAAAAACAATATTAACATAAAAAAATTCACCCATTCCTGTAAATTACACATATAACCGACAGATAAATCAGCCTGCTTCTTTAAACTTTGCCAATCATAATAATATTGTTTAAGTATTTCTAACTCTTTGTTTTTACTTTTCTTTAAATCGCCAAATGTACTCTTGTTTATTTTAGAAACTTTAATGCTGTTGATCTGCCAGGAATATATATTAATTAATGCATAGACAGCACCTCCCGATAAAATCCGTTCCATAAAACTTGATCCAGCAATTCGATTAATACTCATTGTTAAAACAACAGATCCAACTCCAACTATGAATGTAATATAAGTATTTAATTTGTTCCGACTTACATTAATTCTATTTTCTTCATTTTTTATATGATAATATAACTTTTCCTTTTCGATCTTTTTATCTACCTCACTAATCCTTTGCAAATGCCAATAATATTCTCTTGACAAACAATTTATACATTTATATCCTTCATCAGATTTATTTTGTGATTCAAATGTTAAAATATAATATATTTGAAACCCGCTCTTTTTCCTATTATAAGTCATTACATAAATACTGTATGGACCTAAACTTAAACTAAACAAACTATATCTACAATTCCAACTAATTCTTGTAATTGTACCATAATTTTCATCATTACTTACACAAAGCAATGGACTATGCGACCAGACCCACAAAATCATACCAATCATACCACGGATCAAAATAGATTACCTCTCATTCAGATAGTCAACAATTCTATAAGAAATACTAAGATCTAATATTTTCTCTAACCATAGCCATTGCCCATTAGGATTAACCTCCAAAAAGATCCATTTCCCTCGTTCATCTACAATAAAATCAAACGCCCCAAAATTTAACCTAAATTCATTCAACATATTAATGCACATTCTTTGAATAAATTTAGGGCATTCAATAATAGAATATTTTATATTCTCATAATCTGCTCTCCAATCCAACCGATTTTCTGCATCAATTCTAACTGTAAAGAAAAAACCATTTATGTAAGTTAAACGTACCTCATACGCTTTTTTTATATATTTTTGTACATAAACCGGAGTTAATGATATATCTCTTTCTGCACGATAATTAAAAAAATTTGTCTGAAATATCTCTACACCCTTATTAATCCGTATTCTCCCAGTTGTAATTGGTTTAATTATAGCATCCAGCTTACTAAAACTTGCCGTTTCATTATTATCATTGCCTATATAAGACATTGGAATAAGCATGCCTTTCTGGATCGCATACAATAACTGTGTAACCTTATTTTCTGCTCGGCGCAAAATATAAGGTTTAGTTAGTACTCTTCCCTTATATGAATCCACAATCCCATTAATAATGGAAATTATATCTTTGGCAATCATGTTATGATATACACTTAAATAATCTCTCATATCAGGCAACATGGGCTTTCTATAATAAATACTATTTATATTATCTTTATATACAACATCACTTCCAATAGAAATAGTCCATCCATTTTCACTTCCAACACATATCTTATATTTAGAAAACTCATCAACATTAACTCTAAAGAAATCAACCTCAGAATATTTTTTCATAATATAATCTACTGTACAATCAACAGAACTGGTTATTATCAAAATCATATTTTCAGTTTCACCTCTCTCTTAATGTTAATCCCCAATTGAATATAAAAGACTTGAGATAATTAGACCCTATCCCTAATATCCGTCCCTCTTCTCAACAACTGACGAATCTTATTCCTCTCTTCTCTATTCATACTCGTAAAATATATAACTCCGCTGTACAGTATAGTATAACTAATCATTTTAATCACGAAAACCGTGTTACTGCCGCTCATCGTCATTATATTTATAAAATATCCAATGATACAGCAAAACACGATCCTAAATGAAATTTTTATAATCTGTTTCCAGAACTCTTTAATTTGTAAACCGGTAACAGAAGAGTAGTACCAGTTCATAACCAGCCCATTTCCGATAAACATAGAAAATCCGGTTGCAAAGGCACAACCTATACCGCCATATTTCATTCCCAAAGGTATCGCAAGAATCAGATTTAAGATGCCAATGCCAAAATAAACCTTAGCACGAAAATCATAATGATTCTGTGCCTGTAAAATAGAAAGTCCTATATTCTGAATCAAGTCAATCGTGAACGGAATAATAATAAGCAGTGTCATCCAATATGCATCTTCAAACCCGTCTCCTGCCCAGATTTGAATAAACTGTTTCCCGAAAATGATAAAACCTGTAGCTACCAGTCCCAATAAAAAATATTGCCAGCGTCCAATTTGTATAAATAACCCCGACAGCTTCTGTACCGGTTCTTTTCGAGCAACCATTTCTGTAATATGCGGAAGATATACACCGGAAATCGCATTCGACAATGCCATATAATTCATGTAAATGAGCGCCGCAATGGAATAAACAGCTACCGCAAATGTACCGCTGACGATCCCCAATATAACCTGATTAGTTTTAAAAAACACCTGATCAATTAATGAAATGGCAAACACACTCAACGCAAGCTTTTTAAACTCATGAATCAATTTGCTGTCCCAATAATGAAACCGAATACGAATACCCAGTTTTTCAAAACAGTAATATCCCCGCACAAAAATCAGGATTATATTCATTAGTGTCTGAACCATTGCTACAGAAAACGCACTTGGATATTGCCGTAATACCAATATAACCAAAAGCGGCTGTAATACTAATTCAACTGTTTCTGCGCCCTTTAAAAATAAAAATTTTTCATGGGCATTAATTACCGCACGGAAAACCATAGTAGAAAGTGTAAGGGCAATATTAAAAAGAAGTAAAAGAAACAGACTCTTCGCCTCTCCCACTTCCTTTGCCGTCATACTTCCTGCAAATATCTGATTCAGGAAAAAATAACAAACACTTCCGATACATAAAACAAATACAGCAATAAAGCCATATCCCCGAAGAGAAATAGCCAGGATATTTTCCATACCAGCAATATCATTTAACGCCTTATACTTTGCATAAAATCTTACAACTGCTGCTGTCAGGCCAAAATCCATAATGCTGAAATAAGCAATAAAGGAACCTATCAGCTGATATAGGCCATACCCGCTGCTTCCGATATAGAAAAGCAATAAAGGCACATAAAGAAACCCTACCAGTGCATGTAAAAAAATATTTACATAGCTGATAACAATACCGATTTTCCGCTCATTCATCCATCCGATCCTTGCCCTAAAACCACCGCATAAGATAAACCTAAAAGAAGCCATAACCCATAAACTACAGATAAAGAATCATTTGCTCCTACAACCAACGCGGCAATCACCGCAATTAATAGACAAACATACTCTCTACATTTTTTCTTTTTTATTAACCAAATTAATTTATATAATATCCAGCCGAATGGAAATAAAAATGCAGATAGCCCCATCAAACCATTTGCGGAAAAACGTTCCACATATTCATTCATTGCACCAATAGGATATTTTAATATGCCAAATTTATTTTGATTCCCTATCCACATTTTAACTCCAGGATTCTCTTTTTCTGCAAACTCAAAATAATCTTTTGTATAAGAATCATTCAGATATGTCCCTTTCCCTAATAAAGGTGATTTCATCCCCATCCTAAAATGTGCTTTTAACAAAGCATATCTTGAACCATTACTTCTTTTATCTTCTCCAGCTAGTGAACCCAAATTCTTATCTACCACCTCCACTGCAGAAATTTTAGGTGGCTCAATTATGTCTTTAGATATACCAATATTATCTATATAATTTATAAACCTTACGGATAAGAAAAATATACCCAGGCTAATACTTAGAATCATAATTACTATCTTGAAATAACGTCTCCAATCAAGCATAAGTAATCCTGCCACCATAAGCATTGTTATACCTAAAAACATAGCATATGCAGTACGTGCCTGAGTCAAAAAAATCATAAAGATAAATAAAGAATATCCTGTACCCAAAACAAACTTGAATCTTTTGTCTCTTGAATCATTTAAAAGATAAAACCAAAGTACCGGAAGCAATATAGCTGCATAGTTTCCCATATGTGATGGTTCTGGAAAAACTGAACGTAATTGTTTATCAGGCCAAAGCAATGGCGGCCACCAATCATGCTCTACTTTAATAACATGAATATATGGATTTATTTGTTCCAAAAATTGTTTTCCGAACTCTCCACCTGCCAGATATTGGATTTCAAAAACACTATATCCGATTACAAAAATAAGAGAACATAATATCCCTTTAGTAAAAAAATTGAATCCACGTTTCCAATCATCATGATACCAACAAAAAATCATATAAGAAATACCAAATGTCATAATAAACTTTAGAACAATTCCACCAAATCTAAATATCACCCATAATAGTGCTATTGCTTTTCCTTCTATTGTTATTCCTATCTTTTCACAAAAAATAATTATCGTTGCCATTTTTCCCATCTGTTCAATTGGCACACTAACAATAGCATCATAATATGGATAATGAATTAATCCTACAATCAATGAAATAAAAAGTATACATAAATATACCCCACCATAAAGAAGAAATCTTTTGTATTCTACTAAAACATTCCCAGATTTTAAATGGCAGTATATGGTATATATAGCTCCAAATAGAATAGGATATGCAACTAAATTATTCCCTATTCCACTTCCTAAAAACTTTAATTGAACTATATCGGGAATATTATTGAATACAAGACATATCCCCATAATAAGAAATAAAAAATCTCTAATTTCAGTATGAACCATATTCATTTCACCCTTTTATAAATCATACATCTATCTACTTCTGAAAAAATACAATAAAAAAAGTAACCGAGTTTTAAATAAAATGTATAGGACTTTTCCTTTAACACTCAAATAAATTATATTATTTACATTGCAACCGGCGCTCCAAGGAAACTGTTTTAGCAAAGAGTGATATTCAATAAATGCTCCTTTCATACTCCCTTGATAAAATTCTGAGAAATAATAATTTGGCAATAAATCTTTTAATACATGCAAACTTTCATTTAAATAGCAACATTCTGTCTTCTTATCCTTAACATATTTCCACATAGCAGACAAACGCTCTTCATGCTTTTTTATAAAATCAGTCCGAAACCGATGCAAGGTTGAATCTTTACGCTGAATATAATAGTACCATAATTTTTTGATAACACCCGCTCGAATTGGATTCGACAGAAGGCGTAAGTTCCATTCTTCATCCTCACCAAAAGCCAACTTTTCATCAAATAAATTCCGTTCAGCAAGACTTTTTTTTACCATTTTGGCAATAGGTCCACGACTGACATATCCCTTTCCACATTTAAAACGACTCTGGCTTATATCAAACATATGGCAATACAATTCTTCAAGACCCTCTATATCCAAAAGATCAGCGGTAGAAAATAGATATTTTTTGTATGCTATATTTACAAGACGAGAGCAGTTTAATTTATCCTCCTTTACAGATTGCAGCATTCCATAAAGAATATCCAAATCATATTTCTGCAGTACCTGATACGCATCCATGAGCATACAGGGACAAATGATATCATCACCATCTACAAATGTAATATAATTCCCTACAGCATATTTTATCCCCAAATTTCTTGCTTTTGAAACACCATTATTTACAGTATGTATTACTCTGTAACGTGTGAAAAACCGCTTGGACAAGCGGTCAATATTTCTTGCACATGTTTCATTGCTCCCGTCATCAATAACAATAACTTCAAAATCTTTATATTGTTGTTGAGATATACTTGCAAAGCAATCCGCCATTTCTTTTTCTTTATTATTATAAACGGGAATAATGATGGAAAAAAAAGACATATTCACATATCTCCGCAAAAACTATCTAATACTGTTACATCCACATTGGATAAAAATTGATCAATTGCCTTGCATTCCGCCAAAACCTCGTCTTCAGTCATCAGAAATCCATTCCTACCATCCCTGATATTGTAAAGGAATTCCACAATTTCGTATCGAAGGCCTTCCCCATCAAACTTATAAAAATATTTTCTATTTTTATTGACATCTTCATACCTGACTTCAAAAAACTCCGTTTTCCACCATGGCGCCGGCACATAAATATACCCCTTAGTCCCGGAGATAACCAAATCCCCTTCCGCTTTGGAGCGAATTGACACTATGGCACCTGCCATTGCATCCTCATATATGAAATTTAATTTTGTAATCATATCTATATGATTTTCTTTTTGTGTCACAAAACTTACACGTTTATAATTTGTTCCAAGCAACTTAAAAATAGCAAGCAAGGGATAAGCTGCCAAAGACTCCATGCTGCCTCCTGCAATTCTGATTTGGTTATTCAGTCCTTTCCCAAGTATTTGTGTAAAATTGGCTTCTACATTAACAAGCTTCCCGATCTGCCCGCTGCGTGCAAGTGAAACCATTTTCCCAAATGCGGGACAATAAGCGGTTTTAAGGCCTTCCATCAGTATTACATGTTGTTTTTGTGCTAATTCCATCAGTTTTTTCGCTTTCTGGTAATCACTGCAGAAAGGAAATTCTGTCAACACATGTTTTCCTGTCTTGATAGCCTTTTCTATGTACAGCAGCCGTTCATGCAGCGGGGCATTGATATATACCGCATCTGCACAAGAAAGGAGAGCCTCATACGTCTCATATCGTTCTAAATCTTTATATTTTATCGATTTGTACTCACTGTATTCCCCCTCATTAGCAGCATATACACCTGCAACCTCAACACCACTGACAAACTTCAATTCATTCAAAAATCTATCTAAGATAGACTCATTGCCAACTATCCCCAAACGCAGATTATTGATATTTCTTATTTGTGTACTGGAAATCCCCTTTGTACGTTCCAAATAAATCACATGGCAATATTCATTCAAATAATCAAAATAACCCTTCCAGTCAGATCCTACAGTAAAAATATCCACTCCGTATTTTTTGATATCATCAATCTTTTGTCCAAAATATTCTTCAACGACAATTTCATCTGCAAAACCGGTTGCCTTCACATTTTCAATGCGGGTCATCAAAGAATCACGTACGTTAAACTTGCCCCTGGACTTATCGAAATAATCAGAGGTCACTCCTACGATAAGATAATCCCCTAATTCTTTAGCTCTTTTCAGAAGATTATAATGTCCCTGATGAAACAGATCATATGTACCATAAGTTATAACTTTCTTCATAGTATCTCCGTATTGACAAATTAAAAGTATAAATTTTTACAGATATTTATTTATCAATATCAAAAAACGCGTCAAGAAAAATTCGCATTGCTTTCACTGAGCCAACAGATACCCTTATATAATCCTTTAAAAATTCATTGTTATATGCATGTACTAATACATTTTTCTTCCCCGCGAGTTCCTTTGCGACTGAAACTGCATCATGCCTTGGCTTTACAAAAATAAAATTCCCCCTGCAATCACGACACTCATATCCATGATTTCGTAATTCTGCAAGAACATATTCCTTTCCTTTTTTTTCTGTTTCTATCAAATTCCTAATAATGTCAGGACGTTCCAAAAGCTTCTCCCCAAAAAGCAATGCCACCGCATTTACATCAAAAGTTAATTTGGCATTTCTTACATAGTTAATAATTTCAGGTGTACCAATAATAACGCCTAAACGACATGCCGCAATAGAAAATAATTTAGAAAAAGTACGCAAAATAATAACATTGTCATTCTGCTTCACATAATTTAAAAATGTCTTGTCATAAAAATAATGATACGCTTCATCAATAATAACTACTGCTCCCACAGATTTCGCCTTTGTGATTACCTTTTGCAACTCTTTTTCTGTATATACATTACCAATAGGATTATTTGGATTTAACAAAACAATAATTCTTGTTTCTTCATTCACTGCCGCAAGAATATTTTCTATTTTGATTGTAAAGTCCTTTTCATAAGCTACAGGAACATGTTTATATCCTAAAATAGAACAATTTACCCAGTACATTTCAAAAGAAGGTGATACTGTAACTACAGATTTTCCTCTTTCACCAAAAGTTTCTAAGAGATACCGGATTGCCATGTCTGACCCATTGGTTGCTGTCACATTTTCAAAACTCATATCGATAAATTCAGCATATTTCTTTAAAAATCTATCGGGCTCAGGATATACGGACAAAAACTCCGGTGTAATATTCTTTAATACGGAATCAACAAACTCCTTTGGCAACCCCTCAGGGTTTTCGTTCATATCATATCTATAGTATTCATACCGTCCCTGCTCGGGAAATACACGTACTGTATTTTTTATATTCTTATTGACATGAATCAAAATAAATGCTCCTTTTATTTTAATAACCCTAATGATACAAAGATGCCATTAAATAATTCATTGATAGCTTAATATTTTAATTTTGCTTTCTTTATCGCTTTAGTCGCCAAAATAATAATAACTGCGACTGCAGATCCTCCATAATAAACAAAGCAATAGAATATTACCAAATCTAAACCATTGAAAATAGTGGCAAGCAAAATCAAAAGCGGCAAAATACCTCCAATACCTAAAGTTTCTTCAATTCGTACCCTGAAACTCCCCACTTTACTATGATCTTTCCTTAAATCATTCTCAATTTCTAATACACCTTTTTCAGATAATTCTTTCTCCGTATTTTTATATTTTTGATAAATGAGTCTCATCAATGAGTCAGCACTTGATGCTAATGCCCCTAACAAAATAATCCAAGCATTTCCAGGCTTAAGTAGAGTTCCACCAAAATTATAAGCAGCTATCCCCATTGCGCTCCCCATAAGCCCCACCAAGATATAACTGCTCATTGAATCTGCAAACTCACCAAACGGTTGCTTCCTTACACTACGAGCTAAATTCCCATCAACACAGTCCAACCAAGACCATACACTAAATAGGACCGCACCACATATACATAAGCCCTTAGAATCAAAAAGGAACAAAATGCACCCTATAATCGCTACAATCACGGAAAAGTATGATACGGTATTAGCACTAATTCCATGATTTGCTGCAAAACTAGATCCATAAAAAGAAAGAGGACGATAAAATTTTTGCACCACAAATGCATCTTTTTTTCTCTTCCATTCCGGCATATTATCTTTAAAATACTTTGCAGTATATTTCATATTAATACCTCCCGTAATCATTATCATAGTATATAATCATTGATATTCTCATATAATTCCATAAGTCTTTTGCTTTCCACCTTAATATCAAACCCTGCTTTCCTTAAATCTTCTATAGAGGTTCTTCTACCTAACTTACTTTTAGAAAACTCCACAATCACCCTTCCCCAACTATCAACGCCATCAGATAATCTTTTATATTTAACCAATTCTGTACATTTCATTTCCAAAGGAACTGCAGTAGATGCAAGAACATTTAATCCATTGGTTTGTGCCTCTACTCCTACCATCCCCAAACCTTCATAATTCGATGGGAAAATAAATACATCCATAGCATTATATAAATCAGCAACATCATCCCTAATTCCAAGAAATTTAACTTTATTATTTATCTTTAACAATTTTGTTTTCTTCTGCATTAAACTCTTTAACGGTCCATCACCAATCAACATTAATTCTAAATTAGGCTGCTGTTGCAAAGCAAAATTAAAAACATCAATTAGAAATTCATGGTTTTTCTGAAACACGAAACGACCAACGTGGCCAACAACGAACTTTCCCTCCAGCCCTAAACTATGCCTCAGTTGGTTACGCTTCTCAAGATCGAACGCAAATTTCTCCAAATTAATTGCATTGTGAATAACAGTAACTTTATTATCAGTCTTAGCAACCTTCTGCCCATACATCCATAATGCGGCAAAATTACTACATGCCCAATAATGAGTAGCAAATAATTTCGAGAATGGACGTAATATAGATTTTAAGATATTACGTTTAGCCTCACCTGGAGACGATGTACTATGATTATGAAGTATTCTTACCGGCACTTTTGCTATCCAAGCAGGAAACAAAGAAAATACGCTAAGTGTATTCATATTGACATGAATGATTTTATAGTTATATTTTCGAATGATATGATAGACCTCAATCATGAATGCAATTGGATTTTTATAATATGGTGTAACCTTATAAACCCTCCCTCCCATTGCATCTATCTGTTCAGTAATATCAATTTTGTTATCATCATGAACAATAAAGTCAAACTGCACTTTATCCCTATTTATATGTTTGTAGTACTCCAAGATAACAGCTTCAACACCACCGCCTCCTACAATTCCTAGAACTTGCAGAATACGAATAGGTTTTTCCATCAATACGCCCCCTTACGCCTCAAAACCACACTGACTGTCCGCCAGAGCATGACTATATCCAGCCATATGCTCCAGTTATGGACATACCAGCTGTCCATGCGGACACGCTCAGGATAGTCTATATCACTTCGTCCGCTTACCTGCCACACACCGGTAATGCCGGGAAGGACACTGTAGTATTCTTTGATAAATTTTTCATAGCGGGGCACTTCTTTTCGGACGATCGGCCTCGGTCCTACAAGGCTCATTTCCCCTTTTAATACATTGATCAGCTGCGGAAGTTCATCAAGGCTTGTTTTCCTGAGGAAGGCTCCGCTTCTGGTAATGCGGGGATCATTTTTCAGTTTGAAATCTCTGTCCCATTCTTCTTTTGCAGCAGGATCCGATGCCAGAAGTTCTTCAAGCACTTCCTGGGAATTCACACACATGCTGCGGAATTTATAGCAGTCAAATTCTTTCCCATTTTTCCCAATCCGCCGATGCTTATAAATGACCGGTCCCGGCGAATCATGGTATATCCAGGCAGCCACTATGAAAAGGACCGGCAGAATACATATGCCGCCGATTATGGTTGCTGCGACATCAAAAAGCCTCTTGACTATCTGGTTCGATTTCCTTGACAGATTATTTTTGATATGGAGCACCATGATTTTCGCATCGAAAAAGGACTCCGCTTCTATGTTGGACATCGGCACCTCCACCAGGTTCGGGATGACACCCACGTCTTTCACTAAAAACTGGGCCCGGTAAATGAGATCCGACAGGGAGGACTGGGACAATCCAGGCGCGGCAATCAAGACGGATTCCACACTTGTTTCCCGCACTACTTTTTCCAAATCACCAAATCCGCCAAGGATAGGGTATCGGTTAATATACTCCGTCTTTGGCTTATTATCTTCCAGAAATCCGATGATTTTGTACCCCATGCCGGAATCCTTCCGTATTTCCTTTGTAATGGCTTCTCCGGAAAGTCCGGCGCCGAGAATAAGGATAGGAATCTGAAGAAGGCGGAGTTTACGAAGGATCTTATTTGTCAGAAAACGAACGAAACAGAGAAGTATAAAATTAAATAATACAAAGAAAATCACAAAGAGCCGCGATACTTCTCCAGCCACCTGGGCAATAAACATAAGAATAATGGAAAACACCGTTCCATACAAAGAGGCATAGAACAGTTTCTCTGTTATTTTATAAGTAAGCATCCGCTTGGTATACAGCCCGCTGTACAGGATAAAGGGCATAAAAACCAAAGGAATCCAGAAAAATATATAAGATAAGTTGATATGATATATGTTATAAGTCATCACGATGTTTCTGAGATGCAGTGCCAAACACGCTGAAAGGGTCAATGCCATATAGTCTCCCACAGCAAAGACAAGGCCTGCCAGAAGTTTCCTGTCCGCAAATCCGTTCATTTTTTTATGCTGCTTTGCAGGCTGACTGTTTTCCTGTTTCATCCTCTACCTCAAAGAATAATCTTGTATCACTATAAATTTTACATTTTTTACAGTATAACGTATCTGCTTCACACACGCTACTAATATACCGCCAAAGCTGTCTCTTATAAAATCGGATCCCGCGAATGGATTGCCGCTTCCTTGTATCTGCTCCGGCATTCACCGAAAGATACCAACGCCGCGAAGATGCTGCAGAAGAAGTATCTATCGAACAGCAGCCTTAATCAAAAGGTTTTTGCTCTCCTCTCTCTTCTTGTGCATTATACCGGCTTGTTTAATATAAGAAGTCCGTTCCAAAATATTCATAATAAGCATAAACTGCAAGATTCCTTTTTATTTGATTTTTCTTGCATGCAGCAAAAACGCATGATACTATTCTTTAAAAGGAGATTTAAAGAATATACAAAAACTTATTAATCAGTAAATTAGATATAAAATCAGATTCTGTAAACAAACCTGTGTTTTCTTAAATGCTGCAGCCACCAACCTCATAGACAAAGAGAACGAACCTGAAAGACAGCCGCCCCCACAAGATTAAACAAAATCGCAGAATGCTTTCATCATTCCTGCTCCGTTTTCTCTTCAATGCAGCAAGAGATACGAGCGAAGATATATGATTTCACCTTAAAACTTGTAAAGAAACGAAATATAAGGAGTAACAAAGCCCTCATTTTTACTCAATCAGGGGAATACTATTCTTTATTCCCCTATTTTTCCAAAAATGTTGGAGGTTAATATGAAAAATAAAATCGTGAACAGGAAGCTAAGAGATGGTAACTAGCTACTAGCGGCTAAAAGCCAAAAAAAAAAAAAAAAAAAAAAAACGGTATACTG
>OGQE01000418.1_pt1 | contig 50173 bp, 42 predicted proteins | sample 1553131 | NCBI WGS metagenome assembly OGQE01 (sample SAMEA2579929, study PRJEB22360) | human gut metagenome | biome: human gut; feature: human-associated habitat; material: faeces | place: Denmark | collected 2008/2010
CAGGTTCTTTTTCACCAATCATGTTACGCAATGTCTGTTTTACCATTCTCCATTGAGTGAACAGGTCGTGTTCCGGCTGATGTTCGAAATCGTGCATCGGGCTCTTGCAGAAGAATGACAACCATGTCTGGATGCCACACATGCCGGCACGCATAGCCAAATCACTGAACAACACCAAATCGAGTGCAATAGGAGCAGCAAGGATAGAGTCACGGCAAAGGAAGTTTACCTTGATTTCCATCGGATAGCCCATCCATCCGAAGATGTCGATGTTATCCCATGCTTCTTTGTTGTCCTTACGTGGAGGATAGTAGTTGATACGTACTTTATGATAAACGTCTCCATAGAGGTCCGGATATTTCTCCGGTTCGAAGATAGTGTCGATTACTGACAGCTTACTAACTTCCTTTGTCTTGAAGTTGTCCGGATCGTCCAGTACTTCACCGTCACGATTACCCAGAATGTTAGTAGAGAACCAGCCGTTCACACCCAGCATACGGGTCTTGAACATCGGTGCCAATACTGTTTTCATCAGTGTCTGACCGCTCTTGAAGTCTTTTCCTGAAATAGGTACATTCTTTTGTTTAGAGAATTCCCACATTGCAGGAGTATCTACACACAAGTTAGGAGCACCCATTACAAACGGAGCATCTTCTGCAATAGCAGCATATGCATAACACATACTCGGAGAGATAACTTCTGTATTGTTATCTTTCATTGCTTTCTCCAAAGCAGCGAGTGACATGTGTTCGTCAGACAGCGGAATGTAGATTTCGGTACTTGCAGCCCACAATACAACCACACGTTCGCAGTTGTTGGCAGCCTTGAAGTCGCGGATGTCCTGACGGAGTTGTTCTACCATTTCCCAACGGGTAGCAGCCTTCTTGATATGAGTACCGTTCAGACGTTTCGCCCAGTTGTGATCGAAAGCTGCCGGCATAGGCTTGATAGCTTCCAGTTCATCTTTCACACCATTCAGGTCTTTTTCTTTCAAAACCTCAGCATACATGGCAGCTTCGTATGCGTTATCCGGGAAAATATCCCAACCACCGAAAACAATGTCGTTCAAATCAGTCAAAGGCACAACGTCTTTGATGAGTTTTTCTTCGTTGTTTTCCATGCGCATTGTGGCTAACTGTGTAATAGATCCTATCGGTTTTGCCAGTCCCTTGCGAGAGGCTAGTGTACCTACAATCATCGTGGTAGCTACCGCACCACCCACTCCGACTACCAGTACGCCAAGACGCCCGGTAGCGGGTTTAATTTCTTGTTTCATTTCTATTCTATTAAAATTAAACTAAAATTGATGCAAAAATAAGATTAATTAATTACTAATACAGTCTTTATTTGTCATATAAACATTGCAATTAGCAGGATTTAACTTTTAAAAGGTCATGTGGAGACTTATTCTCAAGCCGGACTTATCAACATCGGGAGAATCCCGGTATGTAAGCCGCCAGACATAGTCCAGACGTAATACCTTGAAAATGTTTTCAATGCCCACACCCGCTTCTACGTAAGGTGTTTTTCCCATTGTACGGGTGTTTGCTATCGGAAAAGCGAACAAACCATCGGTCATATCCGGATTATTTTTATCACTCAAATGCCCATAAAGTCCACGACAGGAAACTATTTCCCTCCACTTCAGTTTTTTCAACAAAGGTATGCGATTGAACAACCATCCGTTGAGGAAATACGTCACATCCCATGAGAAATATTCGTCATTCATGAATTCCATTGCGTTCATTAATGAATAAGATTCCGGCTGAATGGTATAAGAAAGGTTCGCATTGGGCATGATGAGCAGCGGAAACGGTACTTTGTCCCACACCTTCCCGGCTTTCAATATAATATCTGTATAACCGAAAGCGGAAAACCAGAAACGTTTCTGTATGCCTGCTTCAGTATGATTATAAGTATAGTCGCTTCCTAGCACTCCTTTTCCGGCAATGGTATGCGACAGCGTAAACACCGGAGCATCCAGCGATACGGGAAAGCGGTTCCACTGCGTCTGGAAAAATTTTTCATTCGGCGCATAACGCAGTTTTAATTCTGCCGCACTGGTAGAGAAGTCTTTGACCGGAGAATAGACCTCCCCCTCTTTCTTCAAGAAAGGGATAAGATAGGTAGATTCGTCTGTCCGCCGGCGTGCCGTGAGCTGGAAAGAAAAGCCGGAATAGAACTCATTGGTATAAGTCATTTCTGCTTGCTGATAATAACCGATACGGTCATCCTTCTCACGTTTCAAGGCAAGGAATACGTTGTCCTTACTTGTATAAAGGTAGTTCTGACCGTATTGATTAACGTCCGACTCATAGCGTACTTTCAACGAATGAATGGGGAACTCGTTGGCATATTCTTTCTTCTTCTTGAATGAGTATTCAATTTCCGCCAACCCTTTTACTCTTTCATCTTTAAATCCGTAAGCAATATATCCTTTGCCAAACAGATGGGGATTAAGCCATGCGGTCGTCATCCCACCACCACGAATACGCGGTCCTTCGAGGGTATTACCACTGATTGTCGCGTTCATCGGCCCGATATAGAAAAGAGGCGCTTCCTTAGAAGTAGGAATATATCCGGTGAAAAGAATGGATAATATCTTCTCCGTCCAATAGTAAACCGGATAGCCACGTAGCTGTGTCATCAGGCAATCTACCGAATTCTCCTGTTGGGAGATGGCTGCTTGCGGACGATTCTCCGCCCAGAAGGTTTCGGGACGTGACAAGGCTTCGGTTTCTTCGATGATGCGTTCCGGCTTGCCGAAAACTTTATCAGCTTCTGCGGTCGGAGCAAAAGAATAGTTACTGTAATCTGCTACCCGACGGGCAAAGATACCGTCTTGTCCTTCAGTCAGTTTAAATTCTACGGTGATGCTTTCGTGGTCGAGCAAACGGGTACCGTCTTCCGCACGCTTGAACTCTTGTTCGAGCAACATATAGTCTACGAAGTTCAGATTGATCTTCTTTGGGAAGTTCAGCACGGCACGTTTGACGAAATAAGTGGAGTCGAGTGTCACGTAGAGGTGTCCGTTAAAGCCGAAAGACTCGGAATTAAAAGGAGTGAAGGCAAGGTCTGCACATGTTTCACCACCTATCTGCAAAGTATCCATCAGGTAATATTTGTAGAATCCTGTACCGATACGGGACAAAGGACTGACAAACTTATTAGTGAACAGAGAAATGTTGTTCTCGTAAATATCTACGTCTTTAAAAACTTCATTGATAGCAGCCTGCATTCCTTGTTTGGAAAGAAATTCATCTACCCCCGCCTGTTTGCGCCCCTTTACCCATTGCTTTTCGGAATGAGGGGATTTACGGTAATAGTCGGTAGCAAGCAGTTCCCGTGCAGATACAGTCAGGATAGGTTTTCCGGTTACGGCGGAAGTATCCACATACTCTGTCAGGAAGTCGAATTTACGGTATAACCATTTCTTCTGTTTCTCCTCGTCGAAATTATTCAGGGCAAAGGTTGTCTTCTCATAACGCTCCCGTTGCCAGAAATCCTTTTCATTGGGTGAATGGTCGTCACGGTGTTCTATCATCCGGCGGACAAACTCCACGGCAGGATTGTCTTTCTTCTTGTAATGTTCCCGCTTGGGTTTTACCAGTACTTCATTGAGAGCATACGTAGCAGGAGAAAGAGCTACCTTATACGAAAGGTTACGGGCCGGATGAATCAAACGGCTGTATTCATTATAGCCTACGGTCGAAATAACAAGGGTTCCTTCGGAACGGTGTGTCTTGAAGTAAAAGCGGCCATCACTTCCGGTAGTTGTTCCTTCGGTCGTATTTTTCAGGCGTACGGATACATAAGATAAAGGTTCTCTTGTCAGAGAATCAGTCACCACGCCTTGCACTATGTACTGGGCATTTAGCGGAACACTGACAGCCAATAAAAGAAAGAGCGATAATGCACCTTTGATTATTAATCTCATACCTTGATATCCTATTGAATTGAGCGGGGCAAAGGTATGAGGGATTTTAGAACAAAAAAAGGTCTATATAGCGGAAGAACTGTTCTCCTTTGACGTTTGATCAGGGAAAAAGAATACGGAATCTGGTCAATCCGTCGGTATACGTCCGCAAAGAGAAGGTACAGCCATGACGCATCAGAACCTCACGGATAAAGATCAGTCCGATTCCCTGCCCATTGGGTTTAGTGGAAAAGAACGGGCTAAACAGCTTTGCCTCTGTTTCCTTGCTGATTCCCTTGCCATTATCTACCACTTCGATAGTGGCGGGAGAAAGGGTACGGACAATAATTTCTCCATCCTTTTCGATACTTTCCGCAGCATTCTTGATGATGTTCACCAGTACTTGTTCGAAAAGAGAGGCATCCATTTTTACTTCTTTCAACGTTTCGTCTATCTCCAGACGAAGGGTTATATTCCGGTCGGTACACATGCCCTCCATAAAACGCTTACACGTAAATGCGAGGTCATTCAGGTCGACCGAAGTAAGCGTTGGCTCGGGGATCTTCACTACATCGGCAAAACGAGTGATAAAACGGCTCATCGAGAAACAGCGTTCGATGCATACACGCATGACATCGCATATATCATCCATCTCTTCTTCGGTAGAAAGCGCCTGCTCTACTGTATCCAGTGTAGAGGTGATTCCGGCTGTGGTATTGTTCACCTCATGGGCAATCATGCGGATCACTTTCTCATAGGCTTTTTTCTCGGCCTTCATTACTTCGTCCGTCAGACTTTCTATCAGGAAGAAAGGATGCTGAAATCCACGGTCAATAAAAGAAGAATGCGTACATCTATAAATATTCGAGTCATTCAGGCGGACGGTCACTGTCTCTCCTTTTGGAACATTTGCCAGTTCGACAGCAAGCGGAGAGTCTATCTCGCTCATTTTCCTACCTTGAACATCTTCCTGACGGACACCCAGCATCTTCTGTGCCATCGGGTTAAGTTCTGAAAGATCATCATCCAGAGAGGTGATGATAACTCCCATCGGAGAAGCTTTAATCAGCAAGTCAAGGAAGTTGTTTTGTTCGCGGAGACGAAGACGTTCGTTCTTAAGTTGTTCCATCATCCGGTTAAAGACGTTCACGATACGGTCGGCTTCATATTGTCCCACAGGACTTAGCCGACTGCTGAAATTCTGTTCACGCAACAATTCCATACCGCTTCCGATAGAGTTCAGCGGCTTTACAATCTTACGATAGAAAAACTGGAGATAGCACAGGATAAAAAGGATCAGCCCCTCCCCTACATAGAAATAGATCAGGTTCAACCGGCTTGAAAGGAAAAGTAATCCACCCCCCAACAACAGAAGCAGGAAAACGAGTATACCAAAGAATCCTTTTATACGCATAATGATAGTTATCTGCTAAACACTGATTCCAAACTTCTCCAGACGCCGATAGAGTGCAGCGCGACTGATACCAAGTGCCGTGGCTACCTGACTCAGATTTCCTTTATGACGTTCCAAAGCCTGCAGAATTGTCTGCCGTTCTATTTCATCCAGCGTCATACCTGCCAAAGAAGCGCCTTCGGCAACTTTCTGATCTTCATGACGGATATATTGAGCATCAAAATCGGCAGCATCAAGTATCGGTTTCCCATTGACCAGAATCGTACGCTCTACCAGATTCTTCAACTCCCTGATATTTCCCGGATAGGGTAAACGGCTCAGGAACTGCATAGCATCCGCAGAAAATTCAGTGCGGGGAAGCCCATTGGCTTCTGCCTGACGATCGGCAAAGTGACGTGCCAGCAAAGGAATATCCTCCCGACGTTCACGCAAAGCCGGCAGTTTGACTGTTATCAGATTGATACGGTAAAACAAATCTTCCCGGAAAGTACGTTCACTCACCATCTTGCGCAAATCAGCATTGGTAGCAGAGACAACACGAATATCGGTCTTACGCGGACGGCTGTCTCCCAATACTTCAAACGTCTGATCCTGTAACACCCGCAAGAGCTTTACCTGACAGGAAGGATCGAGATCTCCGATTTCGTCCAGGAAAATCGTCCCTTTATTCGCCATTTCAAAACGTCCGATACGGTCGGAGGAAGCATCTGTAAAAGCTCCTTTCTTATGACCGAACATTTCACTTTCGAACAGGCTTTGGGATATTCCTCCCAGGTTCACTTTAACAAAAGGTTGTCTGGCACGCTGACTGTTGATATGTATCGCTTCAGCTATCAGTTCCTTACCTGTCCCACTTTCTCCGGTTATCAATACGGAAGCATTCGTCTTCGCTATACGGGCAATGGTATTCAGTACTTCCATCAGCCCCTGACTGCGACCGATGATATGCCGACGGTCAAAAGTTTCATTCTGCTCCTGCGTTGTCTCTTTGAAAGAGCCCGCCAGTTCCAAAGCTGTCCCAATACGCTGCAATAATGCCGCGTTATTCCAAGGTTTGGTGATAAAATCGAAAGCTCCTGCCTGCATACCTTGCACTGCCAGCTGTATGCTTCCCCATGCAGTCATCAGTATCACCGGAGTCTCCGGACGGAATATTTTCACTTGCTTTAGCAGTGTCAGACCTTCTTCGCCCGTAGTAGAAAGGGTGAAGTTCATATCCATCAAGATTAAATCCGGCGCTACGGAACGTACCACCTCCATAGCTTCCCGGGGACCGGGAACTGCCTGTGCTTCATAACCGGCCCGCTTCAGCATAAAACTGAGTGAAAAACGCACTGCACTGTCGTCGTCTATTATTAAAATCATAGCTTATATTTCTTATGACAAAGATATCGCAAATACTCAACACCGGCAACAGATTCTCTGATTAATAGCTATTGCCGTACTATTTCTTCAAAGTCAGCCTCTAATTCTGTGTTAGCCTGAAAATCCCAAAGAGTCAGACTACGAATCTGATAAAAGTAATACCAGTAATAATAAAGTTCGGAGATATGTTTCCGGCGCGCTTCATCTTTGGAGTTCTGTGCATCATTCAAGTCCAGCGTGTTGATTTTACCAATCAGGAAGGTTTCAATACTGGTCTTGTAACGTTGCTGTGCTATTCCGTCCGCTTCTTTGGCTATTGCCAACTGTTGTGCCTGGTTATTGAAATGCTCTACCAGCAAGAAAATATCCTGGTTGAAATTGATCTGTTCCTGCCGGATTTTCGAAAGCACTACATCCCGGTTGCTTTTCGCTACCCGTACCTTTCCACGTCTCTTTCCCCAGTCCAGAATCGGAATCTGAACACCTACCTGCACAATCTGATTGTCCTGCAAGTTTTTATAAACACTGGAAAGTTCACGACTCTCCCCCGTATACCCCACACTGGCAAACAAATTAATGCTGCGCAGATTGCCACGCGCCGTAGCTACCGCATAATCGGCCTCCAGCTGGCGGCGACGAATATTCTGAGCAAAGGAATTACGTTCCAGTGCCTTATTCAATACCATATTATATTCCATCTTGCCACCGTCTACGGTCTCGGGAACCACAGGACAAAGGACTTCATCCTCTCCTATTCCCAGAAAAGCACGGAGCTGAAACATTTTGGCATTCAGATCACTTTCCGCTTCAGTCAATGCGGCTTTCGCATTCAGAGCCGAAAGTTTTAATTGAAGAAGCTCATTTTCTGAAATCTGCCCCATCTTGCGTTTAGCTATAGCAACCTCGTAAAGTTGATTGGCATTCGTCAGATTCTGCCGTGCAGTTCCAAGAGTCTCTTTCGCCAACAGCAGATCAAAATAATAGGTAATAGTCCGCATCGTTACTTCTTCGGTAGCCGTGATAAACTCTGCTTTCGCTTCGGCATAGCGTACAGGTTCTATACGCCGGTTCCACTTCACGTTATTCACGCCAAGAATCGGTTGCGTCAGTTTCAAAGTGACGGGAACAGACATCAGGTGACGGTCACCATTATTACCTAACTGCTTCAGGTAGTCGAGAGAGGAGGTCAATGAAAGTTGCCCACCGGTAAGCCAGATATTCTGGTCGATGGAGAGTTCACCGGAAAGCCCTAAAGCACTGTTGCGGACAAAACTATAAGAGCCGTCAGGATTCTGATAGGAACCGTAAGACTTATTGTAATTAGGCAATGTTCCTTTCAGATTAATTTCCGGAAGAAGATCGGCACGGAAGGTCCGATATTCCCAATAAGATGTTTTTAACTCATTCAAGGCAACAGCAGCGTCAACAGACTGCACACGCGCCATAGCGATAGCTTCATTCAAGGTGATTTCCCTCTCCTTCTGTGCCGACACTGCCAAAGGCAGGCAAACTGCAGCCAAAACAAACAATATACTTTTCTTTTTCATTGTACACGGTATTTTCCATTCAGATAGAATCAAACCATGTGCCAAAAGAATAATACATTTACTATCAATCGTTTATAAAAAGACGCCAGTGTTCATTTTCGGACACTATGCACAAAAATGAACGTTCTGTTTTATTCGCAGAAATTCGGGATACGTACTGTGAAACGAGTTCCCTTGCCTACTTCGGAGGTCACAAAGATAGTACCTTTCAGACGTTCAACGATCGTCTGGCAGATACTTAATCCCAGCCCTGCCCCCTGAGTAAAGTTATCCACTTTATAGAATCGTTCGAAGATATGCCGGATACCCTCTTCGGAAATACCGACTCCTGTATCTTCTACAAAGATTCTGGTGTATCCGGGGTCTTCATCTTCCTCATATCCGAAAGTGATGGAGCCGTAACTCGTAAACTTAGCAGCATTATTTATCAGATTATTTACGACTTGTTGCAAACGGACATTATCTGTCACCAGATATTTTTTCTCATTGTCGGGCATACGAAGAACCAACTCTACTCTCGGTGGCATATTCAGCCGTTGCGAATCATGCACAGTCTTCAGCAGCAGAGGCAAATTATGATTGGCAAACATAAATTCCATTGTTCCCGACTCGATACGTGATAAATCAAGAATATCGTTAATCAATGCAAGCAACAGCCCGCAATTCTTATTGATCGTTGCTATAAATTGTGCTATTTCTTCTTCGGTAAAGCCACTTGTATCACTCAGTAAGTCGGAGAAACCGACAATAGCATTCAACGGCGTACGGATCTCATGGCTCATATTGGCAAGGAAAGCCGATTTCAGTTTATCTGCCTGGAGCGCTTTATCACGTGCCTCCCGCATCTCCTGTTCCGCTGTTTTATAACGCTGGATACTTTGACATACACCTAATATATTATACAACGAGTCTCTTGTCAGACCGGAAATGACAGAGGAACGGTATTCCCACCATTCATATTCTCCATTGGCATTACGCTGACGGAAATTCAAACGGGTATTGGTTTCTTTTCCCGCCAATGTTTTATCAAAGAGAATACGCATTTCCTTCAAATCCTCCGGATAAACCATACGATCCATTTCATCACGGGTAATGGAAGTGATCGATCCGTCATACCCAAAGCGCACAAGAAATCCTTGCGGAAAAATGAAGCTGTTACTCTCCACATCAAACTGCCAGGGGTAGATGGCACTCTCCTCCACAGCCATGTTAAAGAAACGTTTCTGCATTTCTTCATCTGATACGTTACGTGCTGAAAGAGCCATGCCTGTAATCTGTCCTCCGGAATGGATCGGAACAATCTCTCCGGAAACCGGGAAATAATGCTCACTGTGGACTTCTTTCATAAAGGAACCATCAGGAATAATAATACTTTGCCCGGTTTCTTCCACCTTCCTCAACATATTGTGAAGGATATCCTGACCATTATAGTATATCTTGAAAATACTGCCCGCCATCATTCCTTCATAATTCCGTCCTCCCGATTCCGATGGCAAATGAAGCATCTTCAGCAGAGAACGGTTCGTGAAGTGGATATGAAGATCGGTATCATACGTAATCACACCGTCACGTATGGAATGGAAGATATTATCAAATTCATTACGCTGCTCCACCAGTTTATTCTGTACCAACAAGCGAGTCTGGGCATGTATCCGCCGTTTGGCTTCACGTCGGTTAACGCGAATCAGCCACACAATAGAGGCTATCAGCAATGCCAGAATAGATGGATAGAGGAAAATAAATAATAATTTGTATCTTTCCCAATACGGGCGATTGACAATGACACCGCTGGAAGACACCTTATCCGGATCTATGTGAAAAAAGTCCAGCTGCTTGTAGTCGAAAATAAATCCTTGCTTTGTCTCCGTCACTCCCAACTCCAATGGAGATTCACCCTTCAAGACTCTCGATGCCTTCGTTGCAGCAGATACCGCAGAAGTATATGCATCCGCATCATACGCAGCAAATACACCGTTCATCAATCCCACATTCTGACTGGAAAAGACGGGAGCTTTGGAGTTCTTCCCAACAAATGAAAGGAATGGTGACCATTTCGGGGCAACAACAATACGCGCATAACTATTGCGGGGATAGCAGATAGCTGCAATAATATGATTGGTTGACTCGTGCTGGGTATTGTAGAGTTTCATGTTGTAATCCGGATTTTCCTCCTGAAAAAGCAACCACTCTTGTTTGAAGTCCTCACGCCCCTTGTTACTCAGAAAGCTGTTGTCAATCACGCATATCACTTCTTTCCGCTGGGGAAATACCTTTCGTGCCTGCTTTAAAATTACATGAAAATCAGGATTGGCGGTAAATCCACATACATTAGGGAGGCTCGCTATAAGTTCATTATCGGGATACTTGATTCCAAAAAACACAACCGGAACCTGATAAGGCAACGAATCGCCGGAAGAAAAAAGTGTGTAGAAAGCCTCATCGCTTGCTGTGATAATCAGATCCGTTTTCTTGTCACGGGCGCGCTGACAAAAACGGCGCATAATCACCTTCTCTGAGTTGAATGACCAAAAATCCGCATCCAGATATTCAGTAGTAATATTCACAGTCAGTCCATTCTCTCTGAACCCCTTTGCCAACCCCTCATTCAGGTCATTGTGCCAGGGAGTTTGAGAGGTATATGATTGAATAAAAAGTACGTTGTATGTGTGTTCCGCTGCCGCCACCCGGGCAAAAACAGCAAAGAGCAAAACTACAAACAAACAGTAATATTGTCGGTTCATAAGCTAAGAAGCTGCATTGTTTTCAACATTTTGCCTACAAAGATAAGTTATTATATTGAAAACAATGCAAATAGCTCCAGTTTTTTATTCCTCCCGCAAGGCTTCTGCCGGCTGCACGCGAATGGCCTGCCGGGCAGGGAACCAAATGCCTATGAGTATCATCAAAGCCATCAAAAAACAGGTCGCACAGAACGCTATAAGAAAACGAAGGATACTCCATTCTATACCACCTTCTGTCAGTTCCAGATATCCTATATTATAACAAAGAACAGCAGCAGGAACAGCAGCCAGAGTCAACAGCAACAATCCTTCTTTATTAAGACGGTGCCAAATCCCCATACGGGTGGAACCGACTGCAATACGAAGTCCGAGCTCTCCACGACGGTGCTGGGTGCGGAACCAAAACGTACCGACAATGCCCAAGAGTATATTAACTAGCAGGAAGCCCATCATCCAGAACCGCGTCTGCATCTGATTGACATTGCTACGATTGTAGATTTCGCGTATCGCTTCGTAATCGTGTACTTTCAGTATGAAGAGGTTTCCTACACTTAACTGAGTATCCGAGAGTTCCATCAGACGTTCCGAAAAACCGGCAGCGGTATTCGGCTTTACACGCAGGCAAACTTCAACATTGACTGGATACAGGTCGTCATTATTCTCGGCTAACTCTGTCTCTGTAAAAGGTACAGCCATATATCGGTCACCATAATTAGACCAAAAGTCATTGTAACGTACTTTGGTAGATACGGCGGCTATTTTATAGACATTGGTAGAATCATCCACATTTATTACTTCTTTTCCGAGTAGTGTGCGGTCACCTTTATAATCGTCGGGCCATATATTCTCACCAATAACCGAATTTCCATTCTTTATAGCCTGCACCAAAGGCCGATAGCCCTGACCATCCGCGCTCTGATAACGGAATACCTGAAAGAATTCCGGCGTCACCGGACGTTTCAACGGACTACGTACCAACGTATCAAGGCGAAATCTGATACCGGAATTACTTCCTATATACGGACGTGCATTCACTGATATGGAGACTGCCTCCACTTCCGGCAAACGACGCAGGCGGTTAGTCAGCTCAATAATGTCTTGCCCTGTCGTCGTTTCTTTCTGTCCTTTCGGGATATAAGAATCACTCTTATTATTTTTCAGACTGAGTTCCAGATAGTAAGTATTGGTAATGTCATATCCCAACGGTTCGTAATAAGTACGCGCTGTTGCATAAGTCCAATCGACAATGTACCACAGTACAACGAAAACAATCAGCAATTCTGCCCACAGCCACCCATTCGAACGGCGTTCATTCCATATTTGTTTTAACAGTTGCATCTTTTTTAAAATTAGTTTGTTGAATGTTCCGGTTATCTCTCATTGATGGCATCCACAATATTGGTCCGTGTCACTCTCCATGCCGGAATTGCCGCACTCAATAAATTAAGTGTGAAGCAGGCAAAGAACGCCAGCAAGAATACAGCAGGATCGAACAACAGATCCATACACATTGCACGCAAATCCGTCACACCATTATCCATAAAGTCTATAGAAAACAGCATACTTCCCAAAAAGAAGGTAGCGGCATAGCTCAAAACTAATCCGAGCACTCCACCCAACAGTGAATAAAGCATATTTTCAGAAAGCACCTGCATCATCAGTTCGCGTCTAGGTGCACCAAAAGCTTTTCGAACACCAATTTCAGAAAGGCGTTTGCGCATACGCGACAATGTCAGTCCGGAAAGGTTGACAGCAGGAACAATCAACAAAATGATTAAAGTTATTACATACTGACGGACAGCCTGCTTCACAGCCGGAGGATTATTGGCCGAATATCGTTGTGCCGCTACGAAATAAGTGTCCGGCTGGTCACGATAAAGTAATTTATAATCCGGATAACCTTCCATATATTTGTCCCTAAGACGTTCGGCTTCCATACGGATCGCCGGAAAATCATCCTGCGATTTAGCCAGAATGTAAACACTCACCATTCCCATAATTCCATAGTTTTCCCAACTGGCAGTAAACGCATCCGTAGAACTCAAAGGAATCCATATCTGGGCATAAGCATATCGTGCCAGTTTGGAAACAGGGCGCACTACCCCACAAATCATATAAGCAGAATGATTTAAAAGGAATGTTTTTCCGACTACATCCGTCGTTCCGAACAATTGGCGGGCTATATCCTCAGTTATCACTGCCTTTGTTGCACCGGCATCAAAAGTTGCCTTATCAAACGGATACCCCGAAAGGAAATCGAACTGGAATACTTTCCAGAAATCATCATCGACCTGCAATACGCTGCAACTAACCTTTTCACCCGCAGGCTTGGCGGCCAACATCGTTTCCGCAAAACTGCTAGTGATAGAAACGGCCTCGGGCGTAGTCATATCTTTAAAACAAGCTTTCGCTGTCTTATAAGAAACAGGGCCGTTACTCTGCCAGTTCTCATTAGTTTTATACTGAAAACCTGCATACCTGAAAATCAACATGCGGTCACGGTAACTTTCCGGAGCAAAAGGTGCAATGGTAGCACGCAATGTGATTACGATCACCATAATCATAGCGATAGCCAATGCCGTACCTATGATGGAGATAGAAGAAAGTAACTTATTCTCCTTCAACAGGTGAAATGCTTGTTTGAAATAGAGTTTTATCATTGTTGTTGCATTATCTTCTCATTCATTTTCATACTTATCAGAATCGCCAGCCTTTAGTGCTCACATCCGGACATTTCAACTTTTTATGATTGATTCTCCCCACTCCGTCACGTTTCAGAGAAGCCCTGTCTGCCTTGCCGGACAAAGTGATATTCCCCACCCCATCCACCTTGGCTTTTACAGTATTACAGTTTACATTCATTTCCATATTCCCTACTCCGTCTACTATTAATTGCACCTCATCACAACGAAGATTTTTCACCTCACAATTTCCTACTCCATCAAGTTTAAAAGTAATGTTTTTCAGTTTCAAAGATTCTCTGGCATTGAAGTTACCGACACCATCTATCTTGACGTTGTTCAAATCCGGAGCTGTTATATAAAATGTCAGGTTCTTGACGTTTTTTACATTCTTCTGCTTATATTCAATAACTAATGTTTCTCCCTTTACGGTTACTTTGGTCTTATCAACATACTCAAAAGGTCCTTCCATCCTACAGGAATATGTGTCCGACTGAGTAAAAACAATGTTACCTACAGACTGAAGATTGATTGCGGAAAATTCGCCCACTTTACAGTCTTCACTCACATTTTGTGCCCAAAGCGGACAAAGTGCCACACTTAACAATACGGCCACTGCTGTTATAAAAATATTCTTCGTCATGATTATCTGTTTTAGAATTTTCAACTAGAGATTACTGCACCTGGCGACCGTCAAAGAAACGAATAGTCCTGGAGGTCTGTTTAGCCTGTTCTTCATTATGCGTCACCATCACAATCGTACGCCCGTCTTCCTTATTCAGCCGATGGAGAAGTTCCATGACTTCCGCTCCCATCTTAGAATCCAGATTACCGGTAGGCTCATCGGCAAGAATGATCTCCGGATTGCCAACGATTGCACGTGCTATTGCCACACGCTGGCACTGACCACCGGAAAGTTGCGTAGGGAAGTGATTCATACGATGACTTAATCCGACTTTTTCCAGTACTTCTTTTGCCAGACGTTTACGTTCACTATTGCTGATACGACGATAGAGCAACGGTAATTCAACATTATCCATCACATTGAGCGAGTTAATCAGATGGAAGGACTGGAATACAAAACCCAGCGTTTTGTTACGGAAAGCCGCCAGTTGCTTATCTTTCATTCCCTCGGTGTGCGTACCATTAATTTCAATCGTCCCCGTTGTAGGTGCATCAAGCAGCCCCATGATATTCAACAACGTGGATTTACCACATCCGGACGGTCCCATAATACTCAGAAATTCCCCGCGTTCTACTGTCAGGTTCACATTTTCCAATGCGACCGTTTCGATCTCGTCCGTACGGTAAATCTTGGAAAGAGAAGTCAATGTTATCATAATTATAAGTATTTAATTTATTCTATATCATATTTCATTATACCCAACCCATACGAAACCTATTATCCGTTTTATCTCATTTTCAGCTTATTCTTGTTCTTGTAAGAACTCATATCACTGACAACCACTACATCTCCCGGCTGCAAACCACTCACCACTTCCACATATTCAAAGTTTGAATCTCCTAGTTGAACTTTACGTTTCACCAACTCATCGTCTGCCGTCTGAACAAAAAGCTCATACTCACCACGTCCTACATAGAAAGAAGCGTTCGCCATCCGCATTACATCTTCTTTCACGGCGTTCATCACATAAACGTCCGTTTTCAGCCCCGAACGTAAACGATGGTTATTATCATCTTTCAACTGCACTGTAAAGGAAATAACTCCGTTTTTAGACAAAGGTGTCACACTGCTGACCGTTCCTTCCAGTTTGTCATTACCTATCTTCACAACCGCTTTTCCTCCGGCAGCAACCCGGTCGCCATACGTATCAGCTATCTCACCTTCTACTTTAAAATGGCTTAAATCTGAAATGACAGCCACCTGCCCGCCTTGGGATATCTGGGCACCAATCTGATTATTAATATAGGTAAGAATAGCTTTACGTGGAGAACGAATCTGGGCATCGTCCAATGTACGCTTCATTTCGGCAAGACTTTTACGAAAGATATTGAAATCCAGTTCCTGTACTTTCAATTCGGCTGCCGCTACTTCTTTTTCGTTCTTATATTGCTGTTGAAGCTGCTCGTATTCCAGCTGTGCTACGTTATAACTCAATTCTGCCTGACGCACTTTATCTGTGGTTCCTGCTCCCAGACTATCCAGATAGTGTTCATTTCGAAGTTCTACTTTCATACGACTCAACTTCATGGCGGAAACCTTAATCTGCATCGCCATATCAGAAAGTTTCGTCTGATTATTAACACGGAGCTGATCCAGCTTATAGCGGCGCATCTGCTCTTCGTCAAGCAGTTTCTTATATTCTGTTTCCGTGCTCTGAAGATCAAGTTTCAAAATCGGAGTACCTACTTCCACACTGTCCCCACCTTTTTTGTACACCTCGACGATGCGGCTGTTGATAGGTGAATTGATAATTTCTTCAAATGCGGGCACTACTTTGCCGGATGCACTGACACTAACTTCAATCATCCCTTTGTCAACCGTAGAAAGTACCAGATCCTTCTTTTCTACTCCTGTCCGCATGATTGATATAAGTACGCCGACAACAATAATACCTGCTGCTCCTATTGATGAATAACGGATGATTTTTTTATTGCGTTCTTTATTGCGCACCTCTTTCGGAATTTCTCTGTCCATATCTAAGTATTTACAATTTCACATTCAGTTGTTTTGCCTTTTATTATACCAAATCTATGCCAAAATCATAATCATCTGATTAACAACGGATAGTAACAAAAACAGGGTGTCCGATATCGGACACCCTGTACGAATTCACCGCTCAAAAATATAGTGACGCCATCCTGTTATCATAGCGTCACTATCCTCTTATGATGGCGTCACTATCACGACTGGATAGCGTCACCATCGCAAAACGGCATTATTCCTTTTTCGGTTCGGCTGACTGCGGCTCCTGTTTTGCCGGCTGCGGCTCTTGTATGAGTTCTTTGCCCCAATGAGTCGTAGCTTCTATTGTTTCCCTGTCACGGATTTCTTTCGCTTTACGGGCATAGACTATCATACGCATAGACTGATCGTATGTAAAATAATTCCAGACCCAGTTCAGCAATACCACGACTTTATTTCGTACTCCAAGAATAGAACGCAGATGGACTACCAGCCACATCACCCAAGCAAACCATCCTTGCATTTTCACTTTACTGAATTCAGCTACGGCACGATTACGGCCAACGGTTGCCATCGAGCCTAAATTGCGATAATGAAAAGGCTTCATCTCTTTTCCTTTTTCCAGACGGATCAGATTCTTTGCCAGTAATTCTCCCTGCTGAATGGCAACCTGTGCCAATTGGGGATGTCCGTTCGGATAATCTTCGTCACCGGAAAGGATACACAAGTCACCAATCGCAAATATATTATTCGTACCTTCTACCCTGTTAAAAGCATCTACTTTGATACGGCCTCCACGACCGATAGCAGCTGCATTCATATTTCCAAAAGAAACTCCGGTAACTCCGCTTACCCAAATGAAAGTACGGGTAGCAATCTCACTGCCATCTTCAAGTGTCACTTTATGGTTACGATAATCCGTAACACGCTTATTCAAAAGAATATTGACTCCCATTTCGCGCAGGAACTGTTCCGCATGGCTCGATGAGTCCTCCGACATTCCGGCGAGTAATCGTGGACCGGCCTCTATCAGATAAATATGCATCAGACTACTGGGCATATCGGGATAATCATTCGGCAATACAAATTTCTTCATTTCCGAAAGCACTCCTGCAACTTCCACCCCCGTAGCTCCGCCACCAACGACCACAACGTTCAGTAATTCCTGTTGCTCCTGTTTGTTGGAGCAGGTTACCGCACGTTCCAGATTGGCCAAAAGAGCATTTCTCAATCCCATAGCCTCGGATACATTTTTCATAGGCATGGCTTCTTCTTCAATATGCTTATTACCGAAGAAATTGGTCGTAGTACCTGCCGCCAGCACAAGATAATCGTATTCTGCCTTACCTATGGAAGTCTGTATCAGATTCTTTTCGGGAAAAATGGCACGTACTTCCGCCATCCGGAAATAAAAATCTTTCCGATGCTGGAATATCTTACGGAAAGGGAAGGAAATGGAAGTCGGTTCCATACCTGCCGAAGCCACCTGATAAATTAACGGAGGAAACTGATGATAGTTATTCTTATCTATCAACACCACTTGAAAGCCTGATTTTTTCAGCTTATTAGCCAGTTTCAAGCCACCGAAACCACCGCCTACTATGACGACACGTTTCTTACTGTCCTTTGCAATATTAAGACTCATATATTAATCATGTTTTATCATACATAATAACATACGGGCAGAACATTTAGTTTTCACACGGCAGTACTTTTGCAAAGAAAAAGGCAGCAATTTCTTCCCCGGTGGCGAAGCACCTCCTCATCGGTGCCGAAGGGGGTGTTCCCCGGTGCCGGAGCATAGCTTCATCGGTGCCGGAGAAAAACGGATATAACAGCCTTCTAGCGAAGACGCAGACGATCTCCTACCTCCGGAATATATTCTCCGTCCTTACGGTTCATCTTATACAGATTTTTGAGACGGATACCATATTTCTGCGAAATGCCATGCATGGAGTCTCCATCTCTTACAATATATACGGTGTGAGGCTTGGACGCCTTCTTCTTTTTACTCTTCAGGTAAATAATATCTCCGTCCACGAGTGTATAATCACGCTGCAAATCATTATATTTCACCAATTTCTTCCAGCTGATATCAAATTCTTTACCCAAATCTTTGAAGGTATCTCCGCTACGGGCTACGATATAAGCGATATCATTGGCAATATATACCGGATGCGGACTCAGCAGCCAAGGGTTCTTTCGCAGTTTGCGCTCCGAGTAAACGCCTTTGCTGTCATATTTATATAAATCGTAATCTTCGATAATCGTAATCAGACGATTGGCATAGGAAGGATCGGTGGCATATCCCGCTTTTTTCAGTCCGCGTGCCCATCCCTTGTAATCAGTGATGTCCAGTTTAAAAAGAAAGGCATAACGAGCGCCTCTCCGCAAGAAATCAGAATGGTCTTCGTACGAATCACGGGGATGGCTATATGCCCGAAAACATTCATTACGCGCGTCATCATCATGACGAACGGTGCGCCCGCGCCAACTGCCACCACACTTTATACCAAAGTGGTTATTGCTCTTACGTGCCAACTGACTGTTTCCAGCCCCACTCTCCAGCAATCCTTGTGCCAGCGTGATACTTGCGGGAATTTTATGGAGTTTCATCTGCTCCACAGCCAAGTCACTATACTTATTTATATATTCTACATAACGTGCATTCCGTCTTTGCGCCTGTACCCCTACGGCAAAGAAAATAAGGACAGTTAAAAAGACCAGTCTATACAATTTGTTCTCCATTTTGATTGATATGTGGATTATTGGTCACAAAAATCTGAAAAATAATTGGGATTATCAATCTCTTTTCTAACTTTGTAACATTAATAATGTAGAACTAACCTATTTACCTATATGAAGGACCTCACAATTACCGCTATAATTAAAGTATATCAATACGATGAACTGAATGAGGCTGACCAGTCATTAATGAAAACAGCCATGGAAGCAACTGCCCGCAGCTACGCTCCCTATTCACATTTCTCAGTAGGCGCCGCCGCACTGCTGAACGACGGGACCATTGTGACAGGAACCAATCAGGAGAATGCAGCTTATCCGTCAGGGCTTTGCGCGGAACGTACTACCCTGTTTTATGCCAACTCGCAGTATCCCGACCAACCGATCAAGACCCTCGCTATTGCAGCAAGAACCGAAAAGGATTTTATAGAAAAACCTATTCCTCCTTGCGGCGCCTGCCGCCAGGTTATTCTGGAGACGGAGAAACGCTACGGACAACCGATCCGCATTCTGCTATATGGCAAAGAATGTATCTACGAAGTAAAAAGCATCGGCGACTTACTGCCACTATCATTTGACGCATCAGCTATGGAGGAATAAATATGTTACAACAGTATCACACCAAACTAAAAGGAACACTCGCACTCACAGATTCATATCTGACAGAGAAGGCTTTGCAAAAAGAAAAAGGGCTCTATAAGTTTATATGGGTCCGGCAAGGAAGCATCACTGTAGAAATCGACCATCAGGAAATGGTGCTTTCAAAAGACGATGTTATCTCACTGACTCATCTGCAACATCTTGAATTTAAATCAATAGAAGGCGAATATATGACTTTGCTATTCAACAGTAACTTCTATTGTATCTATGGAAATGACCACGAAGTATCATGCAGTGGCTTCCTGTTCAACGGTTCGTCCCATCTTGTCAGGTTCACTCTGAATGAAAAAGAACGCCGGCAACTGGATCAGATTACCGAAGCCATGGAAAACGAGTTTACCGTTTCCGACAGCCTGCAGGAAGAAATGCTACGTATCCTGCTGAAGCGCTTCATTATCCAATGCACACGAATCGCCCGTCAGCGACTGGATATCACGCGGGAAAAGGAATCCGGCTTTGAGATTGTCCGCCAGTACTACAATCTGGTAGACGAGCATTACCGGACCAAGAAGCAGGTACAAGACTATGCCGACATGCTTCACAAGTCTCCCAAAACACTTTCGAACATTTTCTCAACCTGTAAGTTACCTTCTCCGCTAAGGGTCATTCACGAACGCGTAGAAGCAGAAGCCAAACGCCTGCTGCTTTATAGCAGCAAAAGCGCTAAAGAGATTGCCGACATTCTGGGCTTTGAAGATCAGGCTTCCTTCAGCCGTTTTTTCAAAAACATGACAGGTCAGAGCGCCGTACAATTCAGAAATACGGAAGAAGGGAAGAATTGATAAGCGAAGCGGAAGTATTGCCATTTCGGGGGGATGCAGAAAGCACGATCTTTGCGGTATAAAGTTAAACCATTAAAAAGACCGCAAAATGAAAGAGAAATTGATTGCTTTACTCACCTTCACCTCCAGCCTGAAGAATTTCGGAATTAAGTTTATCCGTGTAGCTATCCTAGTCGTATTCGTATGGATCGGCGGATTGAAATACTTCCATTATGAAGCCGACGGAATTGTTCCGTTTGTAGCCAACAGTCCATTCATGAGTTTTTTCTATGCGAAAGATGCTCCTGAATATAAAGAACACAAAAATCCGGAAGGAGCTTTCGTTCCGGAAAACCGTGCATGGCATGAAGCCAACAACACGTATACTTTCTCTTATGGATTGGGAGCACTCATTATGAGTATCGGCATATTGGTATTCCTGGGGATTTTCTTCCCGAAAGTAGCGTTGATAGGTGATACGCTTGCCATCATTATGACATTAGGTACCCTATCCTTTCTTGTTACCACGCCCGAAGTCTGGGTCCCCAACCTGGGCGGTGAAGAGTTTGGCTTCCCGTTACTGTCCGGTGCCGGAAGATTGGTTATCAAAGATATTGTTATTCTTGCAGGAGCCGTAGTGCTTCTTTCAGACTCGTCACAACGCGTACTCAAAACACTAAAAAAAGACTGATTCCACTGATGCAGAATGCCCTGACTTCCCGGAACTAACGCAAACAATATACTTTTTTATCTGTTATACTACTGAATATATATCGTTAATGAAAGGAAGTTATGAAACAATATGATGCAATAATTATAGGGTTCGGCAAGGCAGGCAAAACGCTTGCTGCCGAACTTTCCAACAGAGGATGGCAGGTTGCCATCGTCGAGCGGTCCAATGAAATGTACGGAGGGGCTTGCCCTAATGTGGCTTGTATACCTACCAAGAGTTTGATTCACGAATCAGAGATATCAACTCTGCTTTATCATGACAATTTTGACAAGCAGAGCAACATGTATACACAGGCTATTGCCAGAAAGAACAAACTGACCTCTTTTTTAAGAGAAAATAACTACGAAAGATTAAGTAAACGTCCTAATGTAACTATTTACACGGGAATGGGATCTTTTGTTTCGCCCAATACTGTGAAAGTGGTTCTCTCTGAAGAAGAAATCGAATTGCAGGGAAAGGAGATTTTTATCAATACCGGCTCCACGCCCATCATTCCGAATATAGAAGGTATTCAGCAAAGTAGAAATGTGTACACCAGTACTACTCTCCTGGATCTGGATATCCTGCCTAAACACCTGATTATCATAGGTGGCGGTTATATTGGCCTGGAATTTGCGTCCATGTATGCCGGATTCGGAAGCAAAGTCACTATCCTCGAAGCAGGAAACAGATTTATGCCCCGCAATGACTCGGATATTGCCAAAAGTATCCGGGAGGTAATGGAAAAGAAAGGTATTGAGATCCGCTTGAATGTGCGTACACAGTCTATTCATGATACGCATGACGGGGTGACTCTGACTTATTCGGATGCTTCCGACGGTACCCCTTACTTTGTAGATGGAGATGCTATTCTGGTAGCAACAGGTCGTAAGCCGATGATTGAAGGACTGAACCTGCAAGCAGCCGGAATAGAAGTTGATGCCCATGGCGCTATTGTTGTCAATGACCAGTTACGTACCAATACGCCCCATATATGGGCAATGGGGGATGTAAAAGGAGGCGCACAATTCACGTATGTCTCACTGGATGATTATCGTATTATCCGGGACCAACTTTTCGGAGATAAAAAGCGGGATATCAACGACCGGAATCCGTTGCCCTATGCCGTATTCATCGACCCGCCGCTGGCACATATCGGAATTACGGAAGAAGAAGCACTAAAAAGGGGGTATTCTTTTAAAGTTTCCCGATTACCGGCAACTTCCGTTGTCCGTTCACGTACTTTGCAACAAACTGATGGCATGTTGAAAGCTATCATCAACAGCCATAGCGGGAAAATAATGGGTTGTACCCTATTCTGTACGGATGCTCCGGAACTGATTAATATCGTCACGATGGCTATGAAGACCGGGCAACACTATACATTCCTGCGCGACTTCATCTTTACGCATCCCAGCATGAGTGAAGGATTGAACCAATTATTCGACGTATAAAATTGAATAGAGCCTCTAAACCACATAAACGGAGGCTCTAAAATATCTTTTTAACTGAAATAGAGCGATATTTATAAGAAAGTATTATCTTTGCGACCAAGTTAAACTATATACTTACCACAATGAGAATTTCTAAGTAAGACAACACTTCTAGTAAACATCACTTTTCATCTATGCTTTTTCATAACCGTTAAGCATCACGAAATTCGTGTTGTTTAGCCAGTATTGTGTTTGTCGTTCCCTTACCCCGTGATTATCTTCACCCAGTTTTCAACCTCAAACCCAATAGACCATCATGCCTATTAGTATTCAACAAATCAGCTATATCCATCCGGATAAAGAAGTATTATTCAGTGACCTTAACTTTGCCATCAGCAAAGGACAAAAATTAGGATTAGTCGGTAATAACGGCTGTGGCAAATCCACATTGCTACAAATCATTGCCGGACAACGATCACCATCTTCCGGTGTCATTGTCCGTCCGGACGACCTGTATTATATTCCACAGCATTTCGGACAATATGATTCGCTGACCATTGCACAAGCTTTGCAGACAGACCATAAACAAGAAGCTTTGCACGCTATCCTCGCAGGGGATGCCTCAACCGAAAATTTCACAATTCTGAACGATGACTGGAACATAGAAGAACGTTCCATGGCCGCTCTTGATTCCTGGGGATTAGGACAGTTCACGTTATCCTATCCAATGAATCTGCTTAGCGGAGGAGAAAAGACACGTGTATTTCTGGCAGGTATGGACATTCATAATCCATCCGTTATCCTTATGGACGAACCAACCAATCATCTCGACTCATCGGGCCGGCAACGTTTATATGATTGGGTACAAAAATGGCGTTCTACACTGCTGATAGTAAGCCACGACCGTACAATCCTCAACCTCCTTCCGGAAATCTGTGAGTTAGAAAAACATCAGCTTACGTATTATGGTGGCAATTATGAGTTCTACAAGGAACAGAAAAACATCATGCAGCAAGCCTTGTTAGAACGAATCGAAGAAAAGGACAAAGCGCTCCGACTCGCCCGCAAAGTAGCCCGCGAAACAGCTGAACGCAGAGAGAAACAGAATGTACGTGGCGAGAAAGCGAACATGAAAAAAGGTGTTCCACGCATCGTATTAAATTCATTGCAGAGCAAATCGGAAAAGAGTACTGCAAAACTCAACAACGCCCATCAGGAAAAAGCCGGGAAACTGACAGATGAACGAAATCAACTCAAAAGTTCGCTTCCTTCAACAGCAGTATTAAAAACCGATTTCAACAGTTCCTCTCTCCATTCGGGAAAAATACTTGTTACGGCAGAAAAGATTAATTTCAGCTATCATCAGATGGATAATAAAGAGAGCCAAAATACTTCAGGCACCGACAACCCGGAACAATTTCTTTGGAAGACTCCTCTCAGCTTCCAGATAAAAAGCGGAGACCGTCTCTGTGTAAAAGGGCTGAACGGCAGTGGAAAAACAACTCTGCTGAAATTAATCACAGGACAACTCCAGACTCAGACAGGGACACTGACAAGAGCAGATTTCACTTACGTCTACCTAAATCAGGAGTATTCTATCATTGATGACCGGAGCAGTGTTTTAGAGCAAGCTTACGCTTTCAATAGTCGTAACCTGCCGGAACATGAAATAAAGATCATCCTAAACCGTTTTTTATTTCCCGCTGCCGAATGGGACAAATCCTGCCGGAAACTCAGTGGGGGAGAAAAAATGCGACTGGCTTTCTGCTGCCTGATGATCAGCAATAATACACCCGATATGTTTATACTGGACGAACCGACCAACAATCTGGATATACAAAGCATTGAAATTATTACTGCTACCATCAAAAACTACACGGGCACTGTCATAGCCATCTCACATGACGACTACTTTATCAAAGAGATTGACATTGACCAGCCTATTTTATTGCATTAATAAAACAGTTTTCATAACTTCGCAGTTCGAAGAATACAGAAAGAAAAAAATGAGTCAAACAGCACAATCCTGGTGGTTCGTCTTCTACAAAGACGAACTACTGCTTGAAAAGAAAGAGAACGGCACATTTGCCCTCCCTTATGGAGAGATACCTCCCGTCTTTATGATAGAAAAGACTACCGTACATGATGTAACGACTTTAGAAGGAAGTAATTGCAAAGCCTTCTCCCTGGCCCGTCCTATTGAAGAATCGGCCAAGTATGTATTAGTCGGGCTTAGGGCTTCTTATGAATGCCTGCCCGTAGCCCATTACCAGGCAGCAGGGAAAGCACACGAAATATTACATTGGGATAGAAACAGCCGGTTCTGTTCTGCCTGTGGCACACCGATGGAGCAAAAGGAATCCATCATGAAAAAGTGCCCTAACTGCGGTCGGGAGGTTTATCCGGCTATCTCTACCGCTATTCTTGTATTAGTGAGAAAAGGTGATTCTATCCTACTGGTTCATGCCCGCAATTTTAAAGGCAGCTTCAACAGCCTCGTTGCCGGGTTTCTGGAAACGGGAGAAACACTGGAAGAATGTGTAGCCCGCGAAGTAAAAGAAGAAACGGGACTGGATGTGAAGAACATCACTTATTTCGGCAATCAGCCCTGGCCTTATCCCAGCGGATTAATGGTCGGTTTTATTGCAGATTATGCCGGAGGTGAAATCACATTACAGGATGAGGAACTCAGTTCCGGTGATTTCTATACCCGGGATCATTTACCGGAACTACCCCGTAAACTGAGTCTGGCACGGAAAATGATCGACTGGTGGCTGGACTGTTCCAATAAATAGCCAAAATGGATGATAAGTATCCCTATTATCTTTTGCATTACCATTGCACTTAGTTTATTCTCTTATTACTATTTTGAGAAGCCCGCTAACAAATGGGTAAAACGAATATTCACTAAAAAAACAATCATAAATCAACCCCATGGAATTATCAACAAAAACATCACGAATTGAGGTAGTAGACGCCCTCAGAGGCTTCGCCGTCATGGCTATCCTCCTGGTACATAACCTGGAACATTTTATTTTTCCTGTTTATCCGGAAAGTTCCCCCGAATGGCTGACTATTCTGGACAATGGCGTACTCAATGTAATATTCTCTTTGTTTGCCGGAAAATCTTATGCGATATTCGCTCTGCTTTTCGGATTTACCTTTTATATCCAATCACATAATCAGCTGCTAAAAGGAAAAGATTTCGGTTATCGTTTCCTATGGAGAATGATATTACTTGCAGGTTTTGCCACTCTCAATGCCGCTTTCTTTCCGGCAGGGGATGTACTGCTCTTGTTTGCAGTAGTGAGCCTTATATTATTTATTGTACGCAAATGGAGCGATAAAGCAATTCTGATTACTTCTATCATATTCCTGCTACAGCCTATTGAATGGTATCACTATGTGATGAGCCTTTTCAATCCGGGCTATACCCTACCTGACCTGAATGTCGGAGCAATGTACGATGAAGTAGCAGCCTATACTAAAGGCGGGAATTTCTGGGAATTCCTGACAGGCAACGTCACACTGGGACAAAAAGCCAGTTTGTTCTGGGCTATTGGCGCCGGACGTTTTTTACAGACAGCAGGACTTTTCCTTTTTGGTCTGTATATCGGACGAAAACAGCTATTCGTCACTACCGAATCTCATCTGAAATTCTGGATAAAGGCACTTATCATAGCAGCCATCTGTTTTGCCCCACTTTATTCTCTGAAAGAACAAATCATGCAAAGTGACAGCAGCCTGATCAAACAGACAGTAGGTACGGCTTTGGATATGTGGCAGAAGTTTGCATTCACCATCGTACTGGTTTCTTCCTTTATTCTGCTTTATCAAAAAGAAAGATTCAAGAAAGCCGTGTCCAACCTCCGATTCTACGGTAAGATGAGTCTAACAAACTATATCAGCCAATCTATACTGGGAGCTATCATCTATTTCCCGTTCGGCTTCTATCTGGCTCCTTATTGTGGATATACCCTCAGTCTGATCATCGGTATTGTCCTTCTTCTGTTACAGGTACAATTCTGCAAATGGTGGCTGGCCAGACACAAACAAGGTCCGCTGGAAACAATCTGGCACAAATGGACTTGGCTGGGAACTAAAAAGTAAAATACAGAAATGAAAGAATGCAGACTACGAAGTACACGCCATACGACTATATCAACTATACACGTTCATTGAAAGTACCACACAATTGTGCAACTCAGTAGTCTGCATATAAAAAACGGTGCGTGACAGATTGCGCTTGTGCCTGCAATTCGCCTCCCTCGTTTCTCCCGTTATTTCAATATTTTGAATTTGCCGATAACAGGAAGTTCTTTCGCTTTCCCATTTGCCGCATTAATGATGCCGATAACGGCAAGCACAGCAAAGACAATGCTGACAAGACCGAGAAGGCTGACAACAAAATAAAGCCTCCACGAAATAGCTAAAACGACAGCACTCAAGATACTATACGCAACTCCGTATAAGACAGCGGCAATACACAGCACCAATCCTTGGTTGGAATGGAAGCGAGCGAACTTAGACTCCTTAGCTGCAAAAATCGGTATCAGTACCAGTATACCGAAATAAGCCAGCACCGCCATCACTTTGTTTTGCTCGATGTCCGCCTGATTGTACCCGCCGGCAGGTTGCTGTGATTGAGCAGATTGAGTCGCATTTACTTCTACAGGTGCTCCGCAAGCCGGACAGAATTTGATTCCTTCTTCAATTTTTTGACCACATTTTCCACAGAATGCCATAATTTGTTTCCTCCTATTAATTAGTTATTTTTTAGATTAGAAAGTGTATACCATCATTGTGAGATCGATATGTCTTTTGTTCCGGCTATTCGCCAAGACCGGTTGCCAGATTTTTCAGTGAATCCAGTTCACTACCGAAAAACAGGATAACGACCAAGACGATTATTCCCGAAAGTACCGTCCCGATTATCATCCAGACAAGCATGGCACGCGCCATATTCCGTTTACTTACTTTATGACAACCTCCGCATGCCCAGATAATAAGACATATCATATTGATGAGCGGGAGCATCAGCAACAAAAAAATGCCAATATAACCGCCTGTCGTGATAGGCTCTTCCGTGTAGACAGCCGCAGGTTGTTGAACAGGAGGCTGTTGGGCCTGAACCATATATATCGGTGGCTGTTGGACAGACTGCGGTTGCGACACTGGTTGCAGTTGCGGTGCAAGTTGCTCAGTTCCTTCCGCCGCCAATGCTGCTCCGCATGAAACACAAAACTTAATATCGTCGGGCACCTTATTTCCACAATTGGTACAAATAGCCATAATTTATTTCTCCTTAACAATTAAATAAATATTGTTGTTGTCTTATATTCTATCGCTTCCCCTATCGTCATTTACTGTTCGTTTCGATTTTATTTTTCTTCATCACTCGCCGATTGGAGTTCTTCAAGGGTTTTCTTCACCTCGTCGCCGGTCGATTTAACTTCTTCAAGGACCTTCTTCACATCGTCACCGGTCGTCGTTTCCACTCCTTCAAGCGCTTTCTTCACATCCTCGCCGGTTACTCCGCTTTCTTTCAGTTCTTTTCCCAATTCGTCGCCAACCACCTTAAACCCGGCACTTACCAATACGGCAGCCCATTTCGTCACTTTACCTACGATTTTAAGTTTATCAAGCGCACCCACTTCATCGTTTTCCAATGCGTCGTTCAGTACTTTCAGAGGTTCTTCCATCTCTTTGTCTAGAGCTTCAAAGTCCTTTTTTGTCATCTTGTCTTTGTTCTTCTCGACCTTTTCGATAGATTTATCAATTTTTTCCATTGCTTTGTCTACCGGAGACTTCGCGCAAGCCACAATTAACAGAATGCTTGTCATACATGCCAGAACTACAAAAAAATTTCTCATATCCATCAGTTTTTAAAGTATTAATATATCATAGAATCCCTTATTCATAGCCGTTTGTTTATATTCGTTGACGTTCCATTATCTCCCCATACGCATCGAAGAAGATTCGTCCTTCTCCCATCGCACCGAAGCACTTCACGTCGGTATACCACAAAGCAGAGTATCACCTTTCTCCACCTCGGGCAAGCGGACAAGTTTCACTTGCGCCTGTTTTTTCTTATTTTGTCTCCACACACGGTGCTATCTCGTCGTCCGCCTCTCTCCCTGTGGCGAAGACATCGGAAGAAAGAACATCTTCTGAGAGAAAAAAGGGAAAGAGGGGACGAGAGAAACAGCGTGTTTATCGCATCAGAACTTGTAGGCCACTCCTGCCGAAATAAGCAGGCGACTCCAATCACCACCAACCTTGTACTTCAGCTCGGCATTGATAACAAACTTTTCGGAAAGATTGAAGTCCGCACCGGCACCGATGTTAAATCCGAACTCCGAATTGGATGCGCTGCCTCCACCATAGTTTCCGTATTCACCCAGATCCATCTCAGGAACGCTTACTTTGATTCCCCAAATACCTGCTCCTGCCACAGGATACAATGTGATGGCATCGGCAACCGGGAATAGGTAGTGTACGTTTACACCCGCATTCCACATATTGATATTATCTTTTTTCAGGAAGTAAGTGAACGATGGTTCAAGACGCAATCGGTTAATCACGTTCCACTGGAATTTCGCCCCGATACCGATGTTGGACAACCCGTCACCCGATCCGTATACCACTCGAGCACCCACTGCCGTTTCACCTTTCTCCTGAGCACTTGCTACTGTAATGCAGAGCACGGCTACCATCAATAATAAAATTCTTCTCATAATTACTTAAATTTAAAAATGTTTCCTACTCTATAAGCTTTTCGGTTTCGCTATGTGTTCCTCCTTTAAAGGTCGATGTGCAAAGTCTCCCGTTCCATCAACCCATACCTCCCATGGCCTGCATCGCCCTTTTGATGTCGTCTTTGTTCAGATCGATATAATAGTCCAGTTTGTTGCAAGTCAGCGTTTTTCCTGAAAGTTTAAACAAGACTTTATCTTCAGCGTCCAAATTTTCGTATACCATCTGTGCTATTTGCTCAGTCGGGCACGTCACGGAACAAGAAGCACCGGTACATGAATTGCCGTTGAACTTGAACGTATACACATAAGCGACCGTGTACTTCGTTCCCGGAACCGTGTAGCTGTATTTAAACGTAGCCGTGTTCCCATCTTCACTCCATCCTGTTTTTACGTTTTCTACCCCACCCGGTTCCTCTTTCTCTTCATCATCGTCACTGCATGCGGGGAATGCCAAAGCAAACATCAGGCAGAGTCCTGCCATTTTCAACCAAAGACCAAATGTTTTCATAATTATCACTATTTATTTTTTTCCCTACTCTATAAGCTTTTCGGGTTTCGCTTGTGTTTTTCCTTCTAACAAACCTTTGATATCCTATACTGTCGGATCGGGTGCTTCTTCTTCACCTCCACTTTCGCCCCCGCCTTCGCTACCTCCTCCGGAAGAAGAGCCATCGGAACCCTTTCCTCCCCATTCTTCCCAAAAGATTTTATCACTAACAAGAGAGCGGGTGACAGTACGGTTTCCGTTTGTACGGGTAGACTCGGGGATAAAACGGATACGGACACCCGTAATTTGCGCCGCTGTCACCTTTTCGGGAGAGTCTACCCCCTGTCCGTTGGCTGCGGCGGTATAGTAAAACGTTCCCAGTCCTTCGAGTTTGACGGTACGCCCCTGCGCCATGTAATCGCTCAATACATCCGCCAGATCTTTCAGCACAGCGTACGTGTCGGCACGGCTGACGGTAGAAATCTTAGAAAGGCGGTCCGCCACTTCGTCCGTGGTGACAGGTTTGCCCACGGTAACAACTTGCGGATACCACTTGCCGTTAATCTTCTTTTGTTGTTTCTTAAAGAATGCCATATCATTTTGTTTTTTGTCATTAATGCATTTCTTGACTATGTTGCTCCCTGATGAGTCCGAAACTGAACAAAGTTCAACCTAGGGGTGAACCTAGTTGAAGCCAAGGGTGTACCGGGTTGAGCCCAGGGGTAAACTTTTCCTGCTCTGGAGCGCTTGTGGAACGACCGTCGTTTCATGCACCTTTGATAGTTAATAATTTGTCAATAAATCATTGATCGTATCGTTTTTGTCGGGCAAGATACTTACCTCAGTATCTACGCCCACCAACTTGGAGAAAACATACAGGTCTTTGTTCGAAAGACGTATGCACCCCATTGTAATTCGTCCGGGTATCAATTCAGGCTTGGATGTTCCGTGTATCCCGATGCCCGTCCAGTGCTGTCCGTACTCACGTCCTGCGCCGATACTGTCGCCATCGGTACCCCAATTCCGCCAAGGAGCATCCACAGGAGCAATATGCATACAATCTGGTTATTGTCATAGAAGAACACAATCATATTGTTTTTTTATTTTATGGTTACTGCTTCCTCTCATATGGGTGCACAAAAAAAGCGTGCAAACCTTTAATGATTGGTCTACACGCTTTAAAATTCTATTGATGTCCGCTCGGCTTACTCTATAATACTGCCGCAATCTTTCGGATATTGGCAAGCCTTTCGAGAAAGGATTTATCTGACCTAGCTACTTGAATGTTATAATCGACTTGCAATTTAATCAACGGCTCGGCATCAATACCGAGTGCGGCCTCAAACAGCAGAGCGTATTCTGCAGAAACAGCACGTTTGCCGTTCAGTATCTCATTGAGTAACGTGGGAGAAATTCCCATCTGCGCAGCGAGTTTTCTTTGCGATATGCCGCGGTATTCGATTTCATCTTTCAAAATCTCACCCGGATGTATCGGTTCGGATGGAGTCAGATTGTTGGCAATCATCTTCGGGTCAACACCTTCTATTTTAATCATAACGCTATTGTTTATAATGGTTCGACAAATCTATTATGTTGCATACGATAATAATCGGTTCTTCCATCGTTTCCCTCACGGTGAACTCAACCCGGTATTTATCATTCACCCTGATGGATGAAATACCATTTTTATCGCCTTTCAGCACTTCGTAGTTCAACGAATTATATTTTGCCAGCGATTCGATGTCCGGCACTTTTTTCATTAACTGAATACATTTTTGATAGCGTCTTACGATGTCGGGCTGATAACGGTGCTTCTTGTCACCCGTCTTCCCTTTCTCGTAAAGGTCCTGCAAGTATGTCTCTTCAAATGTAATGAACATATTATTCTCGTATTATGTTGCAAAGATAATCTCTTTTGCCGATATTCACAAATAAGTGAACACGTTTTAAGGGGCTTTCCTTCATTTTAAAGCGTGTAAACCAATACGTCAAAGAGCTCTTTTTCTATACAATATATATAGTCGTACAAAATTATATTTTCACGAACTCTACCCGACGGTTCTTCGCGCGTCCCTCATCCGTTGCGTTGTCGGCGATGGGATTTGCCTGACCCTTGCCGGAGGAGGTGAGGCGGTCGGCGGCGATGCCCATTTCCACCAGCTTATCGACGATGGCTTTCGAGCGGGCTTCGGAGAGCGTTTGGTTGCTCGTGGCGTTGCCGGTGCTGTCGGTGTGTCCCTCGACGGAGAATTTCAGGTCGGGGTTCTCGTTCATCAGTTGCACGATGCGGTTGATTTCGCCCATGGATTCCGGCTTGATGACGGACTTGCCCACGTCGAAGGTGATGCCGTAGGTGATGAATTTGCCTTCCGACATCATGCGGTCGTAGAGGGGAACGGCGCCTTTGGCGATGCGGAAGTTCTTGAAGAAATAGAGTTTCGGAGCTTCCGTATAAGCCCTGATTGTAAAGTAGGCAGGCTTGTTCATATTCGGAATGCTGATAACACGTGTCTGGTCAATATACAGTTTCAGCGCACGCTGGTTGAAAGAGACTGAAACATGATGCCAAGCCTCGGTTGTAAGTGTAAGATTCTGTGTCTCTCCGGAACGATGTTCCGTTCCTGTATACCATTCATAATAAGAGGAGCTTGCAAATTCAGATAAGTCACTACTGCCGTTAGGCCACGGCATAGTCCTTACCTCGAAACATTTTTTGTCATTGCCATCATAAAAAGTAAGGATATATGTGCCGTTCATCCAATAACCTCCAAATTCGCCCTTAGCATTAAGCCCTCCGTTGCGGGCATAAAAGTCATATTCCAATGTGAACTTTTCAGGAAAGTATTTCTTCTCTTTCATCAATGGAACTACAGCCCCCCTGTTCAACAGTTCAAACGCTTTTACCCCGTCGATGCTGATGATTTCGGCACTGCCGCTCAGCGCATCCCACTGACTGGGGAACTCCCCCATCTGCTCATTGGCTTGGTCATCGTCAAACATCACCTCATCGCCTGCGACAAAGTCGAATTTGTTCCAATTCATCGTTGAAGATTTCTTTGCTTGTTTTCCACCTTCTTCTGCATTCTCGTTCGTATCTTCCGTCTCACCGCCTGTGGTATTATCACTTCCCGTATTCCCTTTTCCCGTCACGGCATCTTCCGCCTTACCGAATGCCTTATCCACGGTCTTGTCCGCAGCTTCGTTCACTTTGTCCTCGACTTTCTTCTTAGACCTCTCTTCCACCCGCTTCGCAGTCTTTTTGGCTACCTTTTCCAGCCAACCCTGCGAATAAACTTCCGTTGTTCCTGCAAGTAGCAATACGGTAAAAACAAATAGTAGTCTTTTCATCTTTCCTTTATTTTTTAGATTAACAATACATTTTTTATCCATTCCGTCTCTTTATCCTTTCCGCATCTCCCTCCCGCTTCTTTTCAAACATGCTCATATACTTGCGGGGAGTCATCTTTTCGTATCCATTGAAACGAGTAAAAAAGACGGAACGTGAACGAAAGCCACACTGTACTCCTACTTCTTCAATCATCAACCGACTGTTTGTTGCAGCCATCTCCCGCAACATCTTTTTTGCCTCTTCTATCCGCATCCGGTTGATCAAATCATAGAAATTGCGCCCCATATACCCATTGATTGATTTAGATATAATCTTGGTCGAAATACCTGTATCTCTCGATAACTCCCACAGCGAATATCCCGGTTCCCGATAGCGCTTTTCTGTTTCCAAATAAGCGACAATCCGTTGACAGTATTCCGCCATTTGCCTTGTAGAAAGCGTAAATTGCGCCGTATCATCCAAAGACCGGATCTCTTTCTGTATATCCTTATTTGCCATTATTCTTCCATCTTTATTTCCGTTCATTTCATCCCTATTTACCTTAACGCGTCCGAATACGCCAATACAACTCTGCCCAGAATCTCTTAAAAGACCGGAACATGCCTCTCATACCTTTTTCCTTTCTGCGATCAGCTTCCATTCGCGCAGCCGCTTTCTCCATACGCGCTATGCGCTCGTCGCGAGCAATCGGTTCATCGCGTGAAATACATTCGTCAATGATTTCTATTACCTCTTCATACGAAAGCAATGGTCTCGTGTCTTTATCTTCATCCATGTTCTATACAATTTAATGAATCATTGATTTCTATGCTCACAAAATTAAGCTTATCGCACATTACCCGTTTGTACTATTTGCGCATTTATTTTATATAATTCACCCACTTTTAACTATCAGAATTTGACTTATATGCGCATCATCCGAATGTAAAGCACTGATTATAAACAGATTTCAGCCACAAATCGGACAAATAAAAACTATTTACAATATTATATCAAGTAAAACCGGTCGGAAGGTATAAAACCGGGGCATAGGATCTAAAATGAACGGAAAGATTACAGAATTTTCTTACGATATTGCGAAGGTGTCATCTGAAAAGTCTGCTTAAACATCCGTGAGAAATAGGAGATTTCAGGAAAGCCACATTTCATTGCAATATCACCCACCGGAGTATTGGTAGAAGCAAGCAGGCGCTTCGCTTTATCCATCCGCATCTGGAGGATATAACCGGAACTGCTGAAACCGGTAATCGCTTTCACCTTGCGATTCAATTGCGACAGGCTCATACACATTTTGTTCGCCAAGAGGTCCGAATTCAGATTATGATGTCCCATCAAAGAGTAAATCAAGTCATTCAGACGAGTTAAAAACTCTTGGTCAGCTACCGACAGCTCGACAGCCTGATCGGTACCTTCATGCAAAGCATGAGAATATTTCTCGCGCAGCAGACGCCGTTGCTCCAACAGTTTGACTATGCGAACTTTCAATTCGTCGGCATTGAAAGGTTTTTGCAGGAAAGCATCAGCACCCGTATCCAATCCACGCACCCGATCTTCTTCCTCACTCTTCGCCGTTATGATGATAATAGGTATATGGTTCAATATATCCGAATGGCGAATCTCACGGCAAAGCTCATAACCGTCCATCTCAGGCATCATCAAATCCGTAAGAATCAAATCGGGCATATACTCTTTTGCTTTCTCCAATCCTTCATTACCATTGCGGGCATACAGTAAATGATAGTCTTTCTTCAATAATTGATCAATATAATAAGACACGTCTTCATTGTCTTCTACTATTAATATAGAAGAGTGCATGGAGTCATTTATTTCTCTGTTTTCACCGGCTCTCTCTACATCATAATCCTCAGCAAGCATCACTCCTCCACCGTTGACCGATAAGGGCTGGAAAAAGTCAGACTTTTCGTCAGGCAAGTATTTCTCCCACAAAGAATTTCCATGCTGCAATGGCAAAGTGATCATAAATTTGGTTCCTTCTCCCAATCGACTCTCCACTTTTATATGACCATACATACACTCCGTCATTTGCTTTACCAATGATAATCCGATGCCTGACCCGGTATCGGAACCACCATTATTCTCTCCCTGATAAAAGGTATCAAATATGTGAGGCAGATCTCCCGCATCTATACCTACTCCCGTATCTACGACGTAAATCATCAGTTTATCTTTATTTCGTGACATCAACAGTGATACTCGTCCTTCCTTAGGAGTAAATTTAAGAGCATTTGACAATAAATTACGAATAATCTTGCAAAGGTATTCGGGTACAAAGTCCATCATGATGCTCATCTCTTCCGGAATAAAACGAAGGTCTACCCGTTTTTGCTGCGCATATACCTGGTAGTTCTCTATGAGCATTCGAATATACGCAACTACATCCCCTGTGCGCCACTCCGGCTCTCCGACCTCCGATCTGACTTTTGAGACTTCCAGCAACTGATTGACCAGATCCAACAGACTCTGTCCTTGCCGGCTGATCGTTTCAATACTCTTTTGCAGTTCTTCCCTGTTCATACCACCCTTCTGTAATTGTTCCAACAGTCCCAATATCACCGTCAGCGGTGTACGAAACTCATGTGTTACATTCGTAAAAAAGTTACTTCTCACCTTCTCCATCTGTTTCATGGCACGGTTATGACGAGACTTCATCCGCGATACATACCACAAAAGTCCTGCCGCCGCTCCTACAAGTAACAGCGCAAACAGGCTGACTAACAGATATATATTTTTAGTGCGTTGTTGCATCTCATAGGTGCCACGCAATAAAGTCATCTCGCGCAGACTCCTTTCCCTTTCATAATTGACCCTCAGGTTCTGAATATGATTCACATTATCCACATTCTTTACGCTATCGGCATAAGCGCGACTTCGTATATAAGAGTCGAGTGCTTGCCTACAATCACCTGCCTTTTCATAACAAAGATACCTCAAGCGATACACCTCGCTGAGATGTTCCCAAGCATGAATGGCATCAGCGGTTCGTTGAGCCTTATCCAAGTAAACTTTTGCAACGCGAATATTCCCTTTCGAGATATTAACACGAACCAATGAAAGACACGCTTCGAGCCAGTGCCAGTCATCTCCTGTTTTTTCCATCAGATCATAAGCATTCCGATACTCCCGAAGAGCATCGTTCCATTTCCCTTTTAGCGCAAACAATCTTCCAAAGTGATTATGACATAACGAAATACCCAAATCGGAATGGGCTTTACGATTATGTTCCATAGAAAGTTGATAATACACCAATGCCGAATCAATCATTCCCCGTGTCTCGAATACCGATCCTAAATTTGCATAATTCATAGCTTGACCTAAATCGCTGTGCAATTCCTGTTCCCCGGCAAGTGTCACACGAAAAATACTGTCGGCAGCATCCAAATTATCCAATGTCAGGTAAACATTACCAATGCCGCTCAAAGACATCACACGATTCTTCTTGGCTATGAAAGTAGTCTTATTAGAAGATCGTTCACAAAGCATCAATGCCTGATAATGGTAAGAAGACGCCTCGTCCATAATACCCAGCCGGCGGAAATTAGTGCCTAAATTATTCAAAGCCTGAATTATTTCAACTGTATCTTGCAGCTGCATAGCATACATCAATCCTTTGCGATGATAATCAATCGCCTTATCAAAATGGGCAGTCTCCCTGTAACGCTTCCCCAGTTCTTTACATGTGAGAATCATTCCCGATTTGTTTTTTATATATTGATAATGCTCAAGCCATATAATCAAGGAGTCCATGGATGGAGAAGTTTTTATAAGACTATCGATAGTCTCCCGTTGTATAACGGATCTTCTTTCCGAAGTTACCTGATGACAGGCAAGCATCCAAAAACTACCTATGAGTATAAGTAGCAGGAAGAAGACATTTCTATAGGTAATAATAAAGTTATCCATCACTATTGTCATGTATGTGTATAAAAAAGAAAGCGTGGGACTATCAGCTGATTTTAAGAGATAGGCTCTGGTAAACCCATGCAGTAAAATAAGCAACAGCCCACGCCTTTGACTATATACTTATTGCATATAACAATGACGTGAAGAGTACAGCTTATTCTCCTGCGAAAAATTTACCAGATTTTATCTCTGAGAACAAAGCTAAACACTTTCCATGTGTTTAAAATGTCTGCTATATAAACGATAGCGTTGCAAATATAGCAAGTTTTTCAGACTTACAATGTGTGTTTGCACTCTTTTTAGGGCTGTTGCTCCTTTTTTGTCAACCAAAACAAATAGAACTTCTATAACGAATTCTTTTCGCAGCAAAAGAAGCGCAAAATAACGAAACTTCCTAACTTTTGAGATACATATAAATTCAGATGCACGGATTTAAGACTAAAAGTCCTACTATAGGCGATGTTATCTGTAAAGAAAGCAGGCCACGAAGTACACACAAACTACAAACGAACAACTTATGAAAATGAAACGTTACGTATCACTCTAAAGCATCAACAAAATCGTGTATCTCCGCAGCCTGCATGTTTAAATTGAGATGATTTACATAGAACAAGATTTCTGTAAGAAGGATTAGAAAGGGAACTTAAAGAATGCAAAGGAAATGAAAGACCGATGAGAAGCCGGATACAGACAATCGAAAAAGAAAGAAACAATCTACAGAATATCCATAAAAAGAAACGCCTCCATAATCTTCACATAAGACTATGGAGGCGTTATTTATTGATGATCTGTTTTATTCTGAAATATCAGTAATGCGACAGAGGATCAGATACCCAATGATTTCTTCACTGCTTCAATCTTTTCCATTGCGGCAGCATCAGCAGATGCGAAACAGTTGCGGCAGCCCATTTCTCCCTGTACTTCCATATAGAACTTGATCTTCGGTTCTGTTCCTGACGGACGAACGGAAACTTTGCTTCCGTCTTCTGTGAAATACTGGAGTACATTAGATGTTTCCGGCATATCAAGAGCAGTCACCTTACCTTCAGCATCTGTCTGCTTCAGTGTCTTGTAGTCTTTGCTCAGAATCACTTTGGAACCACCCAGTTCTTTCGGAGGATTAGCACGGAAGTTTTCCATCATAGCCTTGATCTCCTCAGCACCGCTCTTACCCGGTTTCACTACGTTCACTGTGAATTCTTTTGAGAATCCATATTCTACATAGATATCCAGCAGCAACTGATACAACGACTTACCGTTATCTTTTGCCCATGCAGCTACTTCTGCAATCAGACAGCAAGCCGATACGGCATCTTTATCACGTACGAAATCTTCAGCCAGGAATCCGTAGCTCTCTTCACCGCCACCGATATATTTCTTTTTGCCTTCACGCAGACGGATTTCACGTGCGATCCACTTGAATCCGGTATAGCAGTCAAGCATCTCAATGTTGTTCTTATCAGCAATCTTCTTGATAAGTTCGGTAGTAACGATAGTCTTCACACAGAACTCATTACCCTTAATCTTACCCAGTTGCTTGTATTGAGTCAGAATATAGTAAAGGTACATCATACAAGTCTGGTTACCGTTAATCAGTACCCATTCGCCCTTGTCATCCTTGCAGGCGATACCTACACGGTCAGCATCCGGATCGGAAGCCATGACAAGTTCAGCATCAATTTCCTTAGCCAGATTCACGGCCATAGAAAGTGCTTCCGCATTTTCAGGGTTTGGAGATACTACAGTCGGGAAGTTACCATCCTTGATCATCTGTTCGGGAACAGTAAATACGTTTTCAAATCCCCACATCTTCAATGCACGCGGAATCAGCATCATACCTGTGCCGTGAATCGGAGTATAAACGATCTTCATATCTTTATGACGGGCGATAGCTTCGGGATCGATAGAGACAGTCTTCACCATATCGAGGTAAATCTTATCGATATCTTCACCGATGATCTGAATCAGATCCGGGTTGCCCTGAAACTTGATATCAGCAGCAGAAGCAATATTATTCACTTCATCAATGATACCTGCATCATGCGGTGCCAATACTTGTGCACCATCATCCCAGTATGCTTTGTAACCATTGTATTCTTTCGGATTGTGAGAAGCAGTCAGGATAATACCGCTCTGACAGCCAAGGTGGCGGATAGCGAAAGACATTTCCGGAGTCGGACGCATATCATCAAACAGATATACCTTAATGCCATTAGCAGAGAAGATGTTGGCAGAAGTTTCTGCAAACAGACGACTGTTATTACGACAGTCGTGACCAACCACTACAGAAATCTGAGGCAGATCTTTGAAGTTCTTTTTCAGATAGTTGGAAAGCCCCTGTGTAGCAGCACCTACCGTATAGATATTCATGCGGTTGCTACCTACTCCCATGATACCACGCAAACCACCCGTTCCAAATTCAAGATCTTTGTAGAATGCTTCGATCAATTCTGTTTTATCTTCGTTCTCCAACATGCGTTTCACTTCAGCCTGAGTTTCGGCATCATAAGCCGGGGTCAGCCATTTTTCGGCTTTCTCAGTGACCTGCTTGATAAGTTCCTGATTTTCCATTTCGATTATTGTTTATTGGTTAATGATTATTTCTCTATTCTCTGTCAATCCTTGAATATATGCCAAGTCTTGAGCACACAAATGTAAAAGAATAAGTTTATAAATCCTAGTTATTTAATGAAGAATTAAGAATGAAGAATGAAGAATTAATGTTTTTGAGATATACTGCGCCAGCCAATTCTTCATTCTTCATTCATCATTCATCATTTCACCAAGTACCTGTCTCCGGTCTGCTTCACATATTCCTCCAGAAATTCTTTCGGGTATCCGGGACGAATGACTCCGGCAGGCTGCCCGATAGAATTCCGTTCAAACTGTCCGTCCTTCATACGTTTCACTACTCCATCATTGTATTTCACAATCAGGAAAGTACCCAGCTGCTTCCAGGTATCGAAGGTACTTTGAGCAGTCATATTGGTATAGTTAGTCAGGAAAGCGATTGCAGCATTCTTATCTTTTGCCAGCAACTTGGCAGCCATTTCTTCAATGCCTTCCTGCGCATTGTTAAAGGTTGTCTCCATCTCTTTCTGAGCTGCACGCACGTCACCAATCATCAGATCATAACGCGGATAGACCATATTAGACACCCAGTTGAAAATCCAGAAAGCAGAATTCCAGGAGAAAGTGATATAGTCTGCTCCGTCCACTCGCGTATAGCACACCGGAGCTTTCGTGGCACAGCAATATACAGGAGTAAATACCGCCATATTCGCATCATCCACTCCAAACCAAAGAACACCGCCTATAGGGTCCGGCTTGTTGGCACGCATTTGTGCAACAAATACAAAGCCACTTTGTTGAGTCGAAATCGGGCGCTCGTTGAAATATTCCTTGTCTCCTACTTTAAAATTCAGCGGAGAAAGGCGATACGGAGTTTTATAAGGACCGGCACCGAAGTCATTGGAAATATCAAGCGGTGTTCCTTCATAATGGTCACGCATCATATCTTTCACATCCTGTACGGAAAGTTTGCGGTTCGGCTTCACGAAAAGAGGCATCGGAGTGTCCGTCTTTCCTTCAATATAAGGAAGATAGTCATTGCCATGATCAGTAAATTTATTGAAATAGCTCCACACACGTGCTTCGCAGAAACGGCGTGCACCGAAATCAAGCGGTGCATAAGCCTCCGCAAAGCTGAAATCCTTATTCACGCCATTGAAGTATCCTTTCTCACGGGCAAAGGAAATCACATCCGGAGAAGTGATACAGTTTTCCTTGTCGTTCATGTCAAACTGGTGGATACGCGACTGATTGGCATGAGCCGAGATACAGTCATCCGGCACACGTACAGCCACCCAGACAGCCCCGCGGATGCCCGGTCCTTTACCGATCATTTCCATAATCCAGATTTCATTCGGGTCGGCAATCGTAAAGGATTCACCTTCGCTATAATAGCCATATTGCTGCACCAAGTCGGTCATGATGCGGATTGCCTCGCGTGCAGAGCGTGAGCGCTGCAATCCTATATAGATCAGACTTCCATAATCGATGATTCCGGTAGAATCCGCCAGTTCCGGACGTCCGCCGAAGGTTGTTTCGCCAATGGTTACCTGAAATTCATTCATATTGCCCGTCACATTATAAGTCTGGCGTGCCTGCTCGATTTCTCCCAGATACTTACCTGTATCCCATTCATAGACTTTCAGCATGGTCCCTTTGGGATAAGTAGCAGCCGGATAATGATAAAGCTCACCGAACAGCCCATACGAGTCGGCTGAATAAGAAACAATAGTCGAACCGTCGGTAGAGGCATTTTTGCCGACAATCAGGTTCGTACAAGCGAAAGAATTCGCAAGAGCCGCCAAGGAGAGGACAGCAGATAGAATGATTTTCTTCATATATGATACATTTTATTAGTTTACCAAACAAAAGTCTCTTTCGAAACGGTCTGATTTCCACAAGCATCCGTAACGGTCATTTCTACGATATGCTTACCGCCTTTCTTCACATGCTTCGGGTCGAGTACACATTCCCAATAGGACTTAACAATATTAGGACGTCCGAAAAGTGCATATTCACCGTCAATCGTTCCATGATAGGAAGCAATCCCCGCTCCTTCATCTTTCAGTCGATAGACGATCTTCCAGTTTCGCCCCCACAGATTCTTATTAACAGGTATGATTTCCGGAGGAACCGTATCTACAGCCACCGTATAAGTTCCCAGTTCACGAATAGATGCTTTCATAAATCCATCTTCGTATGTTCCTCCTACACTGTATTTAGTCCCTTTCGGAGTCACGCGTGCCACATAATATTTCGTAGTATCCGCCACTGGCTTACGCCGCAGTCCGATTCGCAATTCACAGCCTGCGTGCAGTGAAACCGGCTTATCATTCAGCTGATAAGTAAATGCGACAGCTCCACTATCTGCTTTCACCTGATATTGAAGAGGCACATTGTCATATAGCATTCCTTTCGGAACAACGAGACTCAATCCCGGTTCCTGCAGATAATTTGTCTTATCCCAGGCAAAGTAATACTTCTCCCGATGATTTAACGGTTCAACCGGCTGTTTCTTGCCACGTACCGTAAAGTGATAGCGGGAAGTATTGCCAAAGGCATCCTTCAAAGTATACTGAAACTGATAATCCCGTTCTTCATCAATCGTAATCAGGCCCCGATTATTGTTCGACGCCTTCAACAGCCGCAACGTATTTCCCGGGTCGATAAACGATTTCATGTACTGGCCATGCGTCCAAGAGTTTATCATTCGGTTTTCTTCCTGCGAAAAACGGTCTACCGTACTTCGGAACACTTCGGTTCCATCCACCGCAAGCACTACAGAATATACTCCATAATGATTGCTTACCCCGTCCATATAGTCATACGCCTTGATGCCCGCACCGATGATTCCCCACGCTTCCACGGGCCGTTCAGTATTTGGAAGAATTGTTTTATTCTCCTGACTTCCGCCGACCACTCCTTTCCCCGGTTGAGGAAAAAGCATGATGCCATCCGCTTTCGGTGCACGGGTATCTTTGAGATTCTTTTTAAAGAAAGGCATCGGATCGATATAATCTCCCGTCTCTGTTTCGAACACATCCAGATGGAGATGCGGACCGAATGAATATCCGGTATTTCCACTTAAGGCAATCTTCTGTCCCGCCTTCACCGGATATTCACCGGGTTCGGGAATAATCTCCACCTCCCAGTTCTCATTTTCATATTGAAGTTTCTCTACCCTTTCGGCAATGGGAGAAAGAAAAGCGCTCAGATGGCGATTGATAGTAGAATAGCCGTTGTCGTAGCAGACATCAAGCACATAGCCCGAACCGTTGGTGACACGTATACGCGAAATATACCCGTCAGCAAGCGCCCGAACCGGTTTGCCGATCGTTCCTCCCGTCTTAAAATCTAATCCGCCATGAAAGTGATTGGAACGAATTTCTCCGAAGTTTCCACTCAATGTAAGGGGAAAGTCAAAAGGTGGCACAAAAGCAGCCTGCTTTGTTTCCTGTGCATACCCCTCCACGCAACAAGCCAACAAGAAAGCAGCAATATATCTTTTCATTATCTTCTTCACTTTTTTACTTCCGCAAATGTACATTATTCCAACTAGATTACGAAATAATCAATGAGAATGATTGGCAATAGATGCCAGTTAATACTTCTTTTTACTATCCTAATTTACCGACAATAAGAAAAATCTCATACTAATTGAAAAAAAAATCATAATTCTACGTCTTTTTCCCCATTTTTGCGTCATTATATCAGATCGCGGTCTCAACATAAAGAATAATAACGAAAATAAAAATGGAAGAATCAAACATCAGTAACGAAGATGTACTTGCTAATAAGCTGGCAGAACTCATAGAAGTTGAACGACCACACTTATTACAATATGCATGCTACAAAATCGGTAATTTTGTCGATGCCGAAGACGTAATACAAGACGTTTTTATACAATTACATGCCAAAAAGCAAGATTCAAAAGGAAATGCGCTATCAAACATGCGCAATTATCTATACCGGAGTTTAGCAAACTTGTGTACTGATCGCCTACGGCGAAGTCAGAACCTGCATTTTGTACCTTTGGAGCAAATAGCTGAACAAAGTGAAGAAAAGATAGAAAACTTCGAACAGGAATTTCAATTCATATCTTCATTGCTTGCCGCTATTCCCGAAGAGCAAGCCGAAATAATACGACTGCGAATCCACAGTGACAAAAGCTTTGCTGATATAGCCAAAATATTGGATATTCCCTTAACTACGGTTAAATCACGCTTTCAATATGGCATTGAGAAAATAAGGAAGGGGATGCAAAAGCAAAACCCAAAATGAAGTACAAATAAAAAACTATTAAAAATGATGAAATGCAAAGAATTTAAGAAAAACCTAGTCGAACTGTGTGATAAGAATGCAGATCCTGAACTAGTTGCCGAATATATGCAGCATATGGAAGAATGTGCTGAATGCAAGTCTTATTATGATGATTATATGGCTACCGTAAATATGCTACGTCCGCATCATACTCCTGTAGAACAGCAGACTATAAGACACGGAATAAAGAAGGAAAAGAATCCGTCCGAACGAATGCATAAAGAGAAACGGAACAAATTTAAACTGATACGGAGGAAAGCCATGCAAATAGCGGCATCATTAATTATATTTGTTGCAGGTGTAGGAACGGGCTTAAGCAATCTATTCTCAAGCGATGCCAAAGCCATAACACCTCCATCAACTGTTTTTGCCCAAGCTATTCAAAACCTGCATAATGTAGGCAGTTTTGTTATCCATGTTTATGCACGCACTTTATCGAATGAGAATCTTGCTTACTTTGATCCGGATGCCGATTTTGTAGAACACAGTCTAAAAGTACTCCATCAGAATGATTCTATTTTCTGGAGATTTGAAAAGGAAGATGAAAGAACAATAGTATTCGATGGCAAAGAACAATACATGTGGCAAAAAAACGGAACAAAATTAAGAGGTCCCGCAGAAGCTACTTTTCTGGAAGGATTCACCTCTTTACTCAATCCGGAAAAGCTTTTGGAACAACAAAAGACGGCGATCAGCAACACTCCCAATGCCAATATAGAAATGAGAGAAACTGATTCGACAACAATCGTAATAGCACACACAGAAATATACGATAACAATTTAACTCCTCTGCTCAACGATTCTGAGGTAAAGAAATACAAAGGCACAATAGAGTATGTATTTACTAAAAAAGAAGGATTGCTCAAAAAGGTGCAAATATGGGTAGAACGCAATGGAGAAAAAATCGTAATATTCAAAAGTTCTGATATAGAATACAACACCTTTTTATCTAAAGAAGCACTCCTGCAACTGCCTGATGCAGACAGTTCCCAATGGCTTCAAGCTGAAGAGCCACACTTGGAAACAGGCTATCGCCTAAGCACTTTGCAAAAAGAGACAGCCACAGAAGCAGCACGCAGAATCATCACAGCGCTGACGACAGGAGAGCTTCAGCAGGCAGAAGAGGCACTTTATTACTATAGTCAAGAATTGCCACAACTCACAAAGGAACTGAAAGGCTGCCAAGCGTCCGAATTCAGCGCTCCTAAACACAAAGATGATTACGCCGGCGTATACATATTCTATAGACTCACTTGTCCCGACGGCACATCAGACATGCGTCATGTAGCACTACGTTGTGATAATGACCAGAAAATATGGATTCTCGATGGAGGTTTCTAAAAGTTTAAAGCCCACCGTTTGACGTTCTGCTCTAAAACATCCCCTTGCGAATAACAACGTAAGGGGATTTTTCGTACATTGGTCCATGTTAAACTCTTAATACATAACGTTATGATTATCGGAATACCCAAAGAAATCAAGAATAACGAGAATCGAGTAGGCATGACGCCTTCCGGAGTTGCCGAAGTGGTGAAGCAAGGTCACCAAGTATATATCCAGCATACTGCGGGCATCAATAGCGGCTTTCCGGATGAAGCGTATCTGTCTGTCGGTGCACAAGTGCTTCCGACAATAGAAGATGTTTATGCTACCACCGATATGATTGTGAAGGTAAAAGAACCTATCGCACCCGAATATAACCTGATCCGGAAAGGGCAATTATTATTCACTTATTTCCACTTTGCATCCGATAAGGAGTTGACTCTGGCCATGATCGCCAATAAATCAGTATGTCTTGCCTATGAAACTGTAGAAAAAGCGGATCATTCATTACCTCTGCTCATTCCAATGAGCGAAGTTGCCGGACGTATGTCTATTCAGGAAGGAGCCCGTTTTCTGGAGAAGCCGCAGGGAGGTAAAGGGATACTTTTAGGGGGTGTCCCCGGAGTAAAGCCTGCCAAAGTATTGATTCTCGGAGGTGGTATTGTCGGAAGTAATGCAGCGCAGATGGCTGCGGGGATGGGTGCGGATGTTACAGTTGCAGATATTAATCTGTCACGCCTCCGCTATCTCAGCGAGACATTACCGAAAAATGTCAAGACACTGTACGCATCCGAATTAAGGATAAAGAAGGAATTGCCGGATGTTGATTTGGTCATCGGTTCCGTGCTGATTCCGGGGAATAAAGCACCTCATCTGATAACCAGAAAGATGCTTGCGATGATGCAGCCCGGTACGGTACTCGTGGATGTAGCAATAGATCAGGGAGGATGTTTCGAAACGTCTCATCCTACGACTCACAGTGCGCCTACTTATGTGATAGACGGTATCGTTCATTACGCCGTAGCCAATATTCCGGGAGCGGTACCTTATACTTCTACACTGGCTTTGACCAATGCTACTCTCCCTTATGTCATTGCTTTAGCAAATAAAGGATGGAAAAAAGCTTGTAAAGACGACCCGGCACTAGCACTCGGTTTGAATGTAGTGGAAGGAAAAGTGGTATATAAAGCAGTAGCGGATGTATTCGATCTAAAATATGAACCTATAAACTGATTAAGCAGCCAACTTTCTGAAGTAGTTTAGTTCTGAAGTAGTTAAGTTTTTCCAAACCCGACTGCTTCAGAACTTCTTTTTCTATACATATTTCTTTTCCGCTGCCCGCTGCATAGCCTCCACCAATTCATTCATGACTTCCGCTACTGATTGCTGACGGGAAACAATAGCCGACACCTGCCCTATCTCCAGTTCACCTTCTTCCAGATCCCCTTCAAATATTCCTTTCTTCGCACGGCCTCTCCCAAGCAAAGTCCGCAATTCTTCGGCAGAAGCCCCACTATCTTCAGCTTTCTCCACAGCATCCCGGAAATTATTCCTTACGAGACGTGTCGGAGCCAGTTTCTTCAGTAATAATTTAGTATCTCCTTCTCCCAGGCTCAGACAGTATTCTTTAAAGACCGGACTTGCAGAACTCTCGTCTGTCAGTGCAAAACGAGTACCGATTTGTACTCCTTCCGCTCCCAGCACCATTGCAGCCAATATACCTTCTCCCGTACCGACGCCTCCCGCAGCGATCAAAGGCAAAGTGGTCGCATTGCGTACCGCAGGAATCAGACAGAAAGTGGTCGTTTCTTCACGTCCGTTATGTCCGCCGGCTTCGAAACCTTCAGCAACTACCGCATCCACTCCTGCCTCTTCACACTTCACCGCAAAACGGGAAGAGGAAACGACATGAGCCACGATAATTCCACGTTCGTGCAACCATCCGGTCCATGCCTTAGGGTTTCCGGCAGAAGTAAAAACGATCTTGACGCCTTCTTCCGCCACAATCGCCATAATCTCTTCTATCTGGGGATACATCAAAGGAATGTTTACGCCAAAAGGACGGTCTGTAGCCGCACGACACTTACGAATATGTTCGCGAAGAGTTTCCGGATGCATAGATCCTGCGCCAAGCAGTCCCAATCCTCCCGCATTACTTACCGCGGAAGCCAGACGCCAACCGCTGCACCACACCATACCACCTTGAATAATAGGATACTGAATACCGAAAAGAGAAGTAATTCTGTTCATAAATGAATCGTTTTTCAATGTGTTAATTCGCTAATATGGAACATGACACATGTCCACATTTAATAAAACAATTTCAACGGGCAATCTGTTCAATGGGACGGTTTATCAATACAGTTGTCGAATCTCCATAAGCTCTCAACACTTCCAGCGTACGTTCCCGACGCTCTTTTCCTTTTTTATCCCAGAAGTTTTTGGTGAAAACCGCCATCAGGTCAAGTCCGCCTATTGTTCCTCCATTTATATATACGCCGCTGCCTCCAAACAAAGGAATCGGACTATCCATCACCACCGAATTAACCATCATTCCGTTTGCCCGTTCGGTCAACTGGCGGAAACGCACCCCACTCGCCCGTATCTCTTCCAATAACTTACGGACACCACCTGCCATCGGGTTACGCGCCCAGTTACTGTATGATCTCTGGTGACGCATTTCGTAGTGAGGATCTCCACGCCATGTATTCTTATCCATTCTTATTTTCTTCTGAAAAACAGGGTCCCAATTATAAGGAGTGTTCGCTTTATAAGGCATCAGGCTCAGCACGACTTTCGGTTTGGGCAATGCTTCGGGAAGAGATTCGTCGGGCAGCATCCATTTTTTCTCCACCGACATGCGGGGCGTACCTACGGCACTGCCAAAATCAATCTGCTTGACCACATCCTGATTCAAATGCAGCTCCCGGTCACTGTCCAGCAACTTCCTCAGACGCAAGGAATCTTCCTTTGTCCATTCCTGCGCATATGCCAGCAAAGCTGTCAGACACAGTACGGTAGCTGTAATAAAACGTTTTATCAATTCACTCATCTTTTCACCTCTGTTTTCTATATTCCTCACGTACACTTGCTGTGCGTGCACGCATTCGCTTCTTTTTGGACATGGCACGCCCCCTGTCAGTAGTCCGAAGACTACTGATACCAATAAACGTTGCCTCATGTTTTTTAGTTTTTATGCCCCGAAGTTTTTTTCTTTTTTTACCACCATCGGTATCCAGTGCCACAGAGCGGTTCGTCATAGCACGGATCGATTGTCCAGGATGTCTTCGGATATTTCCGGCCTTCCCACCATCGGCGATAGCAGGCTGCTGCGTCCAGCACTTCGTCATCGGTCAGAAAAAAGATTGCTTCGTAATTGTCGGCATTTGCCAGTACCATTCTGCAACCCAATGACGGGGCTGTCCCCTGACGGATAGACTCTATTACCCAAAGCATACATTCGCCTAAACGGATTTTACCGTTATTGGTATTATAGACTGAGGGGAAAGAAGGAATAATAGTCAGATCTTCCGCATATTTCAATAGTTCGGGAATGTCCTCTTCTGTAAAGTGAGGAACTTCCACCACTCCTTTTTCATTCTTCATATTATATGTGCCTGCCTTCAACTGTTTCACAAAGAGGCTCACATTGGGATTTTCATAATCCATTTCTTCGCTGGTGCATCCTGCAAAGGATACTACCATCAGGCTAACAGCCATCCATAGCATTATAAGTGTTTTTTTCATTTTCATAAGGATTAATACGTCATACGAAGTCCGCAAAGTAAATTAAAGTTAGTTGGCCGTTTCGTGCGTACCGTAGCCAGTTTCGAATCTGTCTTGAAATGATGGGAAACACCTGGCTCGGCAAAAACTGCCAGTCGGTCATTAATCTTATAAGTGATTCCGATGCCGGCAGTCACTGCCAGCTGGATAGGCTCCTCTTTAAAACTGTTGTCCGGCGCACCGGCTATGCATTTATCTGCCACACCGCCTACTGTAGCGTAGAGATCGACTTTCTTCGTGTCCATCAAAGTGACGTTGGCTTTTAGCGGAATGCCCAGATAGTGCAGATGTTGTCCGGCTGAACGCAGGTTTGAATAGAGCAATCCGGTTTCTATTCCCAGATAGTCGTTCAGTTTCCGCTCTACAGTCACTCCCGCGGAAACAGGCATCTTGTAAGTACCGTCCTCAGCCGGAAGTGCGGTCCCCATCTGTGCTTTCAGAGCCCAGCGATGTTTCTTTACGTTTTTCACCGGAGCAGACATATCGGCCGTATATTTTTCTCCTTGCGCGTCAGCTGGTTCTGTGTTACCATTATTCGCCTGCCAGTAACCGTTGTGGCCCTGGTTACCGTATCGGTTACCATTCCCGGTAGTAGTCGTTGCCGAGAAGGAGAATGACATGGAGAATGAAATGGAAACTGAATCCCCTTCTTCCGGATACTGTGCTAACAATCCGAATGATTTAGGTGCCGGTTTCGGCAATACAGGTTCCATTGCCGTCGGCAATTGATTGGCACGTACCCCATCTCCATCCATTCTTCCGCTGTTTGCCACCACGATTTTGGTAAATGCCTCCTCCATCTCCTCCTTTGGAGAGAAATACCAGAAAGTAGCCGAGGATGCAGCCAATACCAGCAACACAGATGCTGCCGCTGCCACACGGAAGAATATCAACCGACGGCGATGTTGGCAAGCCACAGGGATGTCCTGCGAAAGCTCTTCCCAAAAGCCGTCCCGAACAGCCATCCCGGCATCAGCGAGACGTGTGCGAAACAGATCGGTTATTTCATCATTTTCTTTCTTCATGATTTCTATACTCT